>Ga0255055_10001384_pt1 | contig 17896 bp, 8 predicted proteins | sample JV7_2_27_MG_FD_188633 | JGI IMG/M metagenome (GOLD analysis project Ga0255055, IMG submission 188633) | Seawater microbial communities from Jervis Inlet, British Columbia, Canada - JV7_2_27 | ecosystem: Environmental > Aquatic > Marine > Inlet | place: Canada: British Columbia | collected... | reverse complement strand
GCCAATACCGATCTTCTTCGGCGCTGAAGGTTCTCTGTCCCTCGACGCCAGCCAGGTGAAGAAACCCACGACAAGAGGCGTGAGGGCAACGATGAAGAATGGATTGAAATGCTGGAATTTCTGAGGGGTAAAGTCGTTCGAATCCGAATACCCGCTGATCCGCAGATAGGCGATGATGGCAAACCCGACAAATGCAAGTGCACCGATCAGTTTCTGGGTTCCTGTGCTCTTTTTACGGATCACAAAGATCAATCCGATGAGGGACAGGAATATGGGCAGCAATCCGAACAGGTCGAACCAGATATTGGTAAACTTGCCGACTGAATCAACGGTATAATCCCTTGCAAACGCTGTCATGGCTGCACCATTCTGGTGGAATGACATCCAGAAGAACATGGCTACAAAGAATACCAGGAAGAGGGCAATCATCCTTTCCCGTACCTGTGTGGGTGTAAGAACAATCATTTTGCCCCTGAGTGTCTCATCCTGGGCCTTCTGCTTTTCGGTCAAGTCAGCATGCTTGTAATACTTCCTGAATCCCCAGAAGATCAGCATGGAGGCCACCAACGACATGCATGCCACACCAAATGCCCAGTGATAAGACTCTGCAAGATGGTTGATATAATATGTTGAAAAACCAACAAGGTCGCCCCCCATATCTGTAAATGCTCCCTGTTCACTGGCAAATCCCCTCAGGCTTGCTTCCACACCTGCATCACCACCGAGATACTTGTGTGCCAGCGCCGGGATATCTGCCTTATAGAAAAGATTGTAACGTTTCAGCATCATATTGCTGATCGATTCGGCAGCAGTCGGGGCGAACATCGCACCGACGTTGATCCCCATATAGAAAATATTAAAGGCTACATCCCTATTCTTGCTGTATTTCGGGTCATCGTAAAGGTTTCCGACAAGTGCCTGCAGGTTCCCTTTGAAAAGCCCTGTACCCATGCTGATCACTGCTAGTCCGGCAATAATGAGAGGGAGTCCACCATCCATGGTAGTAGGAATGGCGATCATCAGGTACCCGGCAAACATAACAATGAGTCCCAGGCTAATGGTCTTTCCATAGCCCAACAGGCGGTCAGCAATGATACCACCGAAGAGGGGGAGGAAATAAACACATGCCAGGAATAAACCGAAATACTGGGAAGCTTTTGCGTAATCAAATCCGTATTTGGCCTGGAGAAACAGAACGAAAATGGCAATCATGGTATAGTAGCCGAAACGCTCACCCATGTTAGCAAAAAACGCGACGAAAAGTCCCTTGGGATGTCCTTTTAACATAACAGGAGAATTAGATTAGTGATTATTTTAATTCGACAAATATAGAAATCTTTTCTTCTCCGCCCCTCAATCTTTTGATGTTGTGGATGATGTGAGGAAAGAATATCTTAACTTAGGGATTGGAATAATTTTTAATGCAGATGAAAATATTCACTTCCGCACAGGTTCGAAAAATAGATACTTACACCATTGAAAATGAACCGATTGAATCAATAGACCTGATGGAAAGGGCCTCTGTGCAGATTGCATCATGGATAACAGAGATGTTTGACAACAGTCATCCCTTTTTATTCCTGATCGGACCGGGGAACAATGGGGGGGACGGACTGGCAGTTGCCCGTATGCTGATGGAGAAAAATTACCTGGTTGAGGTCCTGCTGGTCCGGATATCAGATAAATTATCTGCAGATGCCCGTACCAACCTTGATAGGTTGCGGCAGATACATGGCGCAAAGATTTTGGAATTGGAGGAAGTTTCTTCAATGGTTGTGGAGGATCCGGGGACCATCCTGGTGGATGCGCTGTTTGGATCGGGACTGACCCGCAGGGTGAGTGGCCTGGCCAGGGATGTCATCACCTGTGTCAATGAATGGCCCAATCTGCGGATAGCCATCGATATCCCCAGCGGACTTTTCGGAGAAGACAACACCGGCAATGACCAGGATGCCATTTTTCAGTCGGACTTTACACTGGCACTCCAGGCACCATCACTCTCCTTATTTTTTGCGGAAAACCAGGCATATGTTGGCAATTGGGAGGTATTACCCATCGGGCTCCATCCGATTATCCTGGAAGAGGAAGAATCCTCCTGGCATTATCTTCAGGCCGGATATATCAGGGACCTGCTGAAACCACGTATGAGATTTGCCCATAAAGGGACTTTTGGGCATTGCCTGCTGATAGCCGGATGCTATGGCATGATGGGGGCAGCCATTCTGGCAGCCAGGGCCTGCCTTCGCTCCGGGGCAGGCCTGGTAACAGGGCATGTACCCAGGTTCGGGTATAAGATCCTTCAGACCACCGTGCCTGAGGCCCTGATCAGTATTGATGAATCGGATATCATTTTTACAGCTGTACCCGGACTCGAACCATTTTCCGCTGTCGGGATTGGACCGGGACTGGGTTGTAAGCCCAATACCGGCAGGGCAATCCAGGAACTGATAGAGTCCGTCAAGGTTCCCCTGGTAATGGATGCCGATGCCCTGAATATGCTCTCTGAACATCCCGAATGGATTTCCCTGCTGCCGGAGGATACCATACTTACACCCCATCCCAGGGAGTTTGAGAGACTGGTGGGGAAGGCAGAGACCGGATATGCCCGTGTCAGGATGCAGATTGATTTTGCCATAAAACATAAGGTAATAGTGGTGTTAAAGGGAGCCCATACCAGTATTGCATGCCCGGATGGCAGTTGCTGGTTCAATACCACAGGCAATCCCGGGATGGCTACAGCAGGGAGTGGTGATGTATTAACAGGAATAATTTTATCTTTGCTCGGACAGGGATATCTTACTCGTGATGCAGCCATACTGGGCGTTTATCTGCATGGTCTGGCAGGAGATCTGGCTTCGGAAGCATCTTCGGAAGAATCTTTGATCGCCGGGGACATCATAGAATCCCTTGGATTTGCGTTTCAATATATAAAAGGCATATACAATGAAGACCATATTTAAATTTTTGCTGGCCGGAACATTGTTCCTGTTTGGGTGCGGCGGACCAAAATCTGTCATTGAAACAGTTCCGGTGAACACCTCAAGCTCTGAATTGCAGACAGGCTATGTTTATGCCCTTCCTCAGACTACCTTCAAGGTGACCGTTGATGTGGTGAAGACCCGGCTAATCCGTGGACCTTATTACCGTTTCGCGGAAAAATACCTGAGCATCAGGGATGCTCCGGACAGAAACAGTACATCCTGGAGGATAGACAGGATAAACCTTAAATCAATGGAGGAAGCTGACCCTGATCAAATGTACCTGGTAAGGCAGGTATCAGGAGAACAGGACCTGTCCACCCTCTTGAGAATGAGCCAGCAGGGATTGATCTATGATTTTAATGTTGGCAGGTACCTGGAAACAAGAAGTTTTAATGCCGTGCCGGGGGACCCTGCAGAGGGAATTCTTTACACTGATCTGACGGAAAGGGCAAATATCGTAATGTCCATTGACACCAGTTATAAATCCATCAAGATGGATTCAACCTTTATCAAGGTTCCCGTAACCAGCCAACAACTCATCGTTAAGACCATTGATGAAAAGGCCCAGGAGGCAGCAAAAGTAATCCTCAAAATGCGACGCAAAAGGGTCAATGTGCTGACTGGAAAAGGTGAAATGCCAGTAAGTGATGCAGGCATCCAAAAGCTGGATGAACTGGAAGAGGAATACCTGGCATTGTTCTTAGGTAAGAATATTGAAGAAAGGAAAAGAATTGCCTTATACGTGACACCTACTGCAGGAGAGGTTTTTGAACATCAGGAATTATTTGAATTCTCTTCAAGCAGTGGCATTCTCACACAGCATGAGGATAATTCAGCCGTTGTCAGCCTGACCGTTAAGCGACAGCGGGAGATAGAGGGTCTGAATAATTATGGACTGGGTAAGCAGCTGCCCATGCAAACCAATGCCCTTTATTACAGGGTACCGGACAGGGCTGAGGTTCAGATCAATATTGGGGATGAGATCCTGCTGATGGAACGGGTTTCTGTGTACCAGTACGGCGCCATTCTTTCCATGCCTGTCTCCCTGGCGGGCAAGTAAAGTCAATCAATTGTTGTTCTGTCAGCGTCTATTTTGCTCTGAAAGGTTTTCTGGTAATTTTCCAGTGATTCAGAAGTATACTTCTCTTCTGCGATATAGTTCAACAGGGGTTCCATGACATCTACTGTCTTGTATCCTTTGATAACCCCGAGCAGTTCCATTTTTTCATTCATATAGGCAATGGATGGATAAGACATTTCTCCGTTCAGGATTCCCGCTGCAAGCTCATGATAACCCTTTGCCCCCTGGGCAACATGTTTATAAGTGTTGCCGTTGAAAACAATGTCCTCTTTCGATTCGGCGTCCAATTTGACAGGATAATAATTTTCGTTGAGATACTTGGCAATCACTGGGTGGTTAAAGGTCTCTTTGTCCATTTTCTTACACCAACCACACCAGTCTGTATAAACATCAATCATGATCTTCCTGGGTTGCTGCTTGTTGAGCTTCTCCGCTTCCTCTATGGAATACCACTTTACCGTGGATACATCCTGTGCCAGTCCTGTTATTGAAATGAACAAGAGCGCTGATATTGAGAGCAGAAATACTTTTTTCATGATCCTGAAATTTATATGAGTTGCTCAAATATTATTCCAAAATTACGTTATCCCGGGCAAATGGTTATTCTTCCAGGGGGATTTAACAATTTTTTATAGTTGAAAAACATCAGGGATATGAACTATGTCACTTTGACGGCATCTTATTTTTCTTATTTTTAAGAATTCTTAAAATGTTGAACTCAGGATTTTTATTATGGAGAAAGTAAAACAGACCTTGAGGGATTCGGCAGCGATGCGTTGGCTGGCCCTTGTGCTTGTAAGCGGACTGATGTTTGGTACCTACTGGTTCCAGGATTTCTTTTCTGGACTGAAAGGACTCATGGAAAGCCAGATGGGTTTTTCCAGCGAGGAATTCGGCCGACTGATCGGATTGACAACCATCGCCAATATGTTCGGCATGATCATCCTTGGAGGGATGATACTCGATAAGTGGAGCATTCGGGTAGCCGGAATGGTTTTCGGGGGACTGGCAACCCTGGGAGCTTCCATTACTGCCCTGGCAGCCCATGGATTCTTCGGGGAGGAGCATGGCATTACGCTGACTATGATGATTGTCGGGAGGATCATGTTTGGATCCGGACTCGAAGTTGTATGTGTGGTTGCCACGAGAACCATTGTGAAATGGTTCAAAGGATCTGAGTTGGCACTGGCCATGGCCATTAATATGGGATTCGGAAGGCTTGGGACAGCCCTGGGTATGGCCATTTCGATAGACATCGCCAAGGGCATGGTCGCACCGGCCGTAAGTTTTGCTGCTACCCTCATCGGCATAGGGCTTATCATGTTCCTGGTTTATATGATCCTTGATAAAAAGATAGACAGGCAGGATGCCCGGCAGGAAACTGGCCCCAAAGAGGAGTTCAAGTTCACTGACCTGTTCAAACTCCTGAAGAATCCAGGATTTATGTATATTGCTTTCCTCTGCCTGGCCTTTTATGCGGCTGTATTCCCCTTCATCCAGTATGCACCGGATCTGCTTGTGAACAAATTCGGATTCTCTTATGACCTGGCACCGGGGGAGGGTGCTGTGATACTTTTCGGCAGCCAGGTACTTGGCAATGCCAGTGTAATAGTGGCATTTTTCTTTTTTGGACTTTCCTTCTCAATGGTTCCTGCCAACATCAAGAACAGGGGTGGAAAGCTAATCTCCGTATTGCTCCTGCTGGCGCTTTTTGTCGTTTTCATTTCCACACTCTGGGAAGATACATTAAGTGTATGGTTGAGGAACGGTCCGAAAACCGCCAGCCTGATCCCCCTGGGCACCATCCTGTTCACACCCGTATTCGGCAATTATGTTGACAAGAAGGGTAGGGCTGCCTCATTGATGATCCTGGGGTCCCTGCTCCTGATATTCGCACACCTGGCCCTTTCAGTATTCAATAGTGTAACATTGGGATACCTTGGATTGCTCAGCCTGGGGATAGCTTTCTCACTGGTGCCTGCGGCCATGTGGCCATCGGTGGCTAAAATTGTGGCCGAGAGCAGGCTGGGGACTGCCTATGCCACTATGTTTACTATACAGAACTGGGGACTCGGACTCTTTTTCTGGGGTATTGGGGCTCTCCTTGATGTCATTAATAAGGCCGACCTGGAAGCCATACGCGCAGGAGAGAAGGTATACGATTATACCATACCCATACTGACGCTCGTTGTCTGCGGGATCGTTTCCATATTCCTGGCCTACAAACTCCTGGAATCTGATAAGAAACATGGATACGGGCTGGAGCTTCCATCCGGACAAAAACCTGAATAAACCATCATAACACCATGATACCATGAGCGCTGAGATTAAAAACCTGAATCCCCCATCAGTGTGGGAGATCTTTTATGATTTGACACAGATCCCAAGGCCCTCCAAGATGGAGCACAGGGCCGTGGTATTTGCCAAGGAGTTTGGCGAGAAACTGGGACTGAAAACCTATGTTGACAAAACAGGGAATGTCATTATTTCGAAACCGGCAAGCCCGGGTTTTGAAAACAGACAGGGGGTTATCCTGCAGGCCCACCTGGATATGGTCCCGCAGAAAAACAGCGATACCGAGCATGATTTTGAGAATGATCCCATTGATGCATATGTCGATGGGGACTGGGTGAAAGCCAGGGGGACAACCCTGGGTTCTGACAATGGAATGGGGATAGCAGCTGCCCTGGCTGTTCTGCAGGATAAAAACCTGAAACACGGTCCCATTGAAGTACTCCTTACCGTTGATGAAGAAACCGGTATGACCGGGGCCTTCCAGCTGGAACGGGGACTGCTGGACGGAAAGATCCTGGTCAACCTGGACTCTGAAGATGAAGGGGAACTTTATATTGGATGTGCAGGTGGTATGGATACCAGCGGGAAACTCAGGTACCTGGATGAACCCATCAGGGCAGATTCCTCAGCTCTTGAACTTGCCATAAAAGGATTAAAAGGAGGTCATTCCGGATTGGATATTCACCTGGGCAGGGGGAATGCAAATATCCTCCTGTGCCGTTTTATGTTCGATGTTGCGGAAAAGTTTAATCTACGGCTTGCGGGTATGGATGGCGGAAGCCTGAGAAATGCCATTCCAAGGGAGGCTTTTGCCATAGTCACAATTCCGCCAGAGAAGAAGGATGACTTCCTGGCTGCTGTAAAAGAATACGAAGATATCTACAGGACTGAGCTGGGGTTCGTGGAACCTGACCTTACGTTCAGGGCATCGGTGACTGACAGGCCTCTGACAATCATTGATAAGGAAAGCCAGGACAAACTCGTCAGGCTGGTATGTGGAATGCCCAACGGTGTGATCCGGATGGATCCTGAAATGCCGGGGGTTACTGAAACATCCACCAACCTCGCTATTGTGAAGACTGGTGATGGGGAAATTGATGTACAATGCCTGCTCAGAAGCTCTGTAGATTCAGCCAAAATCAGTCTTGGAAGTTCCCTGCAGGGCGTGCTTGAATTAGCCGGGGCAGATGTGACGCACAGCGGCACTTACCCCGGGTGGAAGCCCAATGTAGACTCAACCATCCTGGTCACCATGAAGTCAGTGTATGAGAGGGATTTCGGGAAAATTCCGGATGTGAAGGTGATTCATGCGGGACTCGAATGCGGGATCATAGGGGATGCCTATCCAGGACTGGACATGATCTCTTTTGGCCCTACCATACGTTTTCCGCATTCCCCTGACGAAAAAGTGCATATTGAAAGCGTTCAGAAATTCTGGGATTTCCTGTTACGGACACTGGAAAATATCCCTGTAAAATAATCAGAAAACCCGCTTTGCAATCTGCTGGATATTGTCAGATACCCCGATGGTATAGTAGTGGATCACCGGTACACCGGCAGCTTTTAATTCCCTGGATTGCTCCGCGGTCCATTCCACACCGACCTGCCGGACCTCGGCATTGGTCTTACATTTTTTTACCTCGCAGACCAGGTCCTGCGGGATTTCCACGCTGAAAGTCTGGGGTAGCAGGTTCAGGTCATTCATGTAGGTGATCGGTTTGATGCCTGGTATAATGGGTACGGTTATACCAGTTTCCCGGCATGCCGCCACGAAATCAAAATATTTCTGATTATCAAAGAACATCTGGGTAACAATATAATCCGCTCCGGCATCCACTTTCGCTTTCAGGTAGTGCAGGTCTGTCTGCATATTGGGCGCCTCGAAGTGCTTCTCCGGGTACCCGGCTACCCCTACTGAAAATTCAGTGGGAGTAGCATTCTTAAGACCTTCCTCCAGGTAGATGCCCTTGTTCATATTAGTGATCTGCCTGACCAGGTCTACGGCATGTGCATTGCCATCCTCTTCCGGGATAAAACGCTTCTCCCCTTTCGGGGGATCCCCTCTCAATACCAGCAGGTTTTGCATGCCAAGGAAGTGTAGGTCGATCAGGGCATCTTCCGTATCCTCCCTGGTAAATCCTCCGCAGATCAGGTGTGGAACAACAGTAATCTTATACCTGTATTTAATGGCCGCTGAAATGGCAACCGTTCCCGGCCGTTTCCTGACCACCTTCTTCTCCAAAAGCTTATGATCGATCTTCTTATATACAACCTCCTGCTGATGGTAGGTAATGTTGATGTTCAGAGGATTGAATTGCATCAGGGGATCTATAGCATTGTAAAGCCTATCGATACTGTGTCCCTTAACTGGTGGCAGCAATTCAAATGAAAACAGTGTCTCTTTTGTATTCCTTATCCTGTCAATTGCCTTCATTGATCTGATTGATGTGTTTCATGTCACTATTTATAATTCAGGTTGCTAGCCAGCCAGGTCTCAACCATTTCAACTTTTGCTTTCTTTCTCCTGGCGTAATCCCTCGCCTGATCCCTGCCTATCCTGCCTACATAAAAATAGCGTGATTCGGGGTTGGCGAATATCAGTCCGCTAACTGATGCTGCAGGGAACATGGCATGGCTATCGGTCAGTTCTATCCCGGTTTTATCTGCTACATTGAGCAGCTTAAACAGCATTTCTTTTTCCGAATGATCGGGGCAGGCAGGGTAACCATGGGCAGGCCTAATTCCCTGGTATTTTTCAAGGATCATATCATCCAGACTCAACCTTTCTCCCGGCTTGTAGCCCCAGTATTCTCTCCGTACTTTATCGTGTAGTAACTCTGTAAAAGCTTCTGCCAGCCTGTCCGCCAGGGCTTTCAGCATGATGCTGCTGTAATCGTCATGATCTGCTTCAAATTTCTTTAATTGTTCTTCGATGCCAAGTCCCGCAGTTACCGCAAAAACACCCAGGTAATCGATCCGTCCGCTGGACCTGGGGGCCAGGAAATCAGCCAGGCATAGATTGGGTGTATGGTCTGATTTTTTAACCTGGGATCTCAGGTTGACGAAAGATGCCAGGACCTCCGAACGGTCTTCGTCACTGTATACTTCTATGTCGTCCCCGACTGAATTGGCAGGGAAGAACCCGAGAATACCATTGGCCTTGAGAATCCCGTTTTCTACTATCCAATCCAGCATTTTCAGTGCATCGTCATATAATTTTCTTGCTTCTTTCCCCTGCTTGGGGTCCTTCAGGATATCAGGCCATTTTCCTCTTAACTGCCAGACGAGGAAGAAGAAGATCCAGCTGATATATTCTCGGATCTCGCTTAGTGGATATTCCTCAAGAACCTGTATACCTAATTGTTTGGGCTTATAGATTGGAGAATCATCCCAATTGATATTGAGCTTGTTTTTCCTGGCATCTTCCAGTGAAAGGTATTCTACCTGGCTTCCGGCATCCTGGTAATGGTCGCGCAATTCCTTGTATTCCTTCCTTATCCTCTTGACAAAATCATCTTTTTGTCCCACAGAGAGGAGCTGTGAGGCCGCCGGAACACTCCTGGAGGCATCTTTAACATGCACGACAGGATGCGGATAATGTTGTTCGACCTTAACCGCAGTATGAATTTTTGAAGTAGTGGCCCCACCGATTAACAGCGGTGTTTCCATTCCCCTTCTATCCATCTCCTTTGCCACATGTACCATCTCCTCAAGCGAAGGAGTGATCAATCCACTCAGTCCCACGATATCCACCTCTTCATCAATGGCTGTCTGGATGATCTTTTCTGCAGGCACCATCACACCCAGGTCAATGATCTCATAATTGTTACATGCCAGGACCACGGATACGATGTTCTTGCCTATGTCATGCACATCTCCCTTTACAGTGGCAATCAGGATCTTTCCCGCCGTTTTCCTGTCCCCTGCTATTTTCTTTTCCTTTTCAATATAGGGTTGGAGTCTAGCCACTGCTTTCTTCATGACCCTGGCACTTTTTACGACCTGCGGAAGGAACATCTTTCCTTCACCAAAGAGGTCACCCACGATATTCATTCCATCCATCAGGGGACCTTCAATTATTTCAAGGGCGGTATCATATTCCTTGCGGGCTTCTTCTACATCTTCTTCAATATGGTCGGTTATGCCTTTTACCAGCGCATGGTTTATCCTTTCCTGAACCGATTTTTCCCTCCATTCATCTTTCTTGACTTCCTTCCCCGCAGTCTGCCTGACCGTTTCGGCATAGCTGATCAGTCGGTCGGTTGCATCTTTTCGCCTGTTCAGGATAACATCTTCCACCAGTTCCAGCAATTCCTCTGGTATCTCATCATAAACCTGCAGCATGCTGGGATTGACTATCCCCATATCCAGTCCAGCTTTAATGGCATGGTACAGGAATGCTGAATGCATGGCTTCCCTGACAGTGTCGTTGCCACGGAATGAGAAGGATAGGTTACTGACTCCCCCGCTGACCTTGGTGTCAGGTAAGTTTTCCTTGATCCAGGAGGTGGTTTGTATAAAATCCACCGCATAATTATTATGCTCATCCATGCCGGTGGCTATGGTCAGGATGTTGGGATCAAAGATGATATCTTCACCGGGGAAATTCATTTCTTCGGTCAGGATACGGTATGCCCGCTTGCAGATCTCTGTTTTCTGCTTGAAGGTAACTGCCTGGCCTTTTTCATCAAATGCCATGACAATCGTCGCAGCTCCATAATCCTTGATTTTCTGTGCCTGCTCACGGAAGACATCCTCTCCTTCCTTCAGGCTGATGGAATTGACAATGGCTCTCCCCTGCAAGCATTTCAGTCCCGCTTCTATCACTGACCATTTAGAGGAATCAATCATGATGGGCAGGCGGGCAATATCTGGCTCTGACATCAGGAGGTTCAGGAAAATGGTCATTTCACGCTCAGCATCCAGCATGGCATCATCCATATTGACATCGATCACCTGTGCACCTCCCTCGACCTGGTCACGGGCAATGGACAGGGCTTCATCATACTTCCCTTCCCTGATCAGCCTGGCAAATTTTCTGGAACCGCTTACATTGGTCCTTTCCCCAATGTTTATGAAGTTACTGCCAGGAAAAATGGAAAGAGCTTCCAGTCCACTGAGTTTCAGATCCCTGTTTTCGTCCGGGGGGATCCTTCGGTCTGCTTTGTCTGCAACTTTTCGAAATTCACGGATATGAGCCGGGGTGGTCCCACAACAGCCGCCGATAATATTTACAAAATGATGGCCGGTAAAATCTTCAAAGTAGGCGGCCATCTCTTTGGGGGCCTGGTCATATTCCCCGAACTGATTTGGTAATCCGGCATTGGGATAGACGCTTACATAATGATGGGTCTTGCCGGAGAGTTCCTCGAGGTATGGCCTTAATTCCTTTGCCCCCAGACCGCAGTTCAGTCCCAGTGCCAGCACATCCATATGCCCGACCGAATTGATGAATGCCTGCAGTGTTTGTCCAGATAGTGTACGGCCGCTGGCATCGGTGATGGTCCCTGATATGATCACCGGGTAGGTCTTTCCAATCTTGCGAAACAGTTGCTCCAGGGCAAAGATGGCTGCCTTTGCATTCAGGGTATCAAAAATGGTTTCGAGGGCCAGTATATCAGCTCCTCCTTCAATGAGTCCCAATGCCTGTTCACTATATGCATCAGCCATCTCATCAAATGTTACGGCACGGAAACCGGGATTATTCACATCCGGGGAGAGGGAGGCTGTTTTATTGGTAGGTCCCATCGCCCCTGCTACAAACCTGGGCCTGTCAGGATCCCGTTCTGTATAGGTAGCGGCTATGTTATGTGCGATACGGGCTGCTTCGATGTTTATCTCCCGAACCACATCCTCCAGGTGGTAATCGGCCTGTGAGAACCTGTTGGAATTAAAGGTATTGGTTTCAATGATATCTGCACCTGCAGCCAGGTACTTATCGTGGATCATCCTGATAATATGGGACTGGGTAATGGATAGCAGATCATTATTCCCCTTGAGATCGAACGGGAAATCTGCAAATCGCTCACCCCGGAAATCAGATTCTGTCAAACCGCATTCCTGTATCAGTGATCCCATGGCCCCATCCATCACAAGGATCCTTTTTTCCAGTTCCCTGTAGATAGGATGATCCTTTTTTGATATACCTGTATCCTGTTCCATAATCACGTAATGCTTCCGGCCACTATCCGGCAGTCTGTTAAATACATTATCACCATGTGCTATGCAGTACGGTGTTTCAATTATAATTCCCTTTTCGGGCCAGGTATTAGCACCTTTTCCTCGTTGTCCGAGGATGGTTGCTAGAGGTTCCCGGAGCCTGGTCTCTCCCCTCTTCTCTATAACCCAAACACTCCTGTTAATCGGAGGGCGGAGTCAGGTGACAAAGTTATGAATATTTAGAATCATTCCAAATCATAACGGCGGGTGATCAGATCCTGAATCCAATGACGAGAATGTCGTCCACCTGTTCATAACCATCCATCCATTGCTTGAGGGTTTCGAAAAGGATTTCCCTTTGTTCCGGCATGGGTTTGTTATGGATACTCAGGAGCAATTTCTTAAATGACCTGGCCAGAAATTTCTTCCGGTTCTCCCCGCCGAACTGGTCCGCGTATCCATCAGAGAAAATATAGTAACAGTCACCTTTGGCGGTGTGGATATTGTGGCTCTTGAAGGGTTTCTCCTTGCGAATATAAATGCCAATGGGCATCAGGTCTGGTTTATACTCGGAAAGGTTACCGTTCCGGATCAGGTAGAGGGGGTGAAAGGCCCCGGAATATTGCAGTGATTTCTTTTCCTTGTTAAGTATACACAGGGCAATATCCATCCCGTCCTGCTGACCTCCTTTAGTAGATTGTGACAGGGTTGCCTTCACATGGTCTCTCAGTTTATCCAGGGCCCTGGCTGAGCTAAGGCGCTTGCTCTTATTCACGATCTCCTTCAGGTAGGACATGCCGAGCATGCTCATGAAAGCTCCGGGGACACCATGTCCCGTGCAGTCTGCGGCAGCAAAAATGGTTTTGTCATCCTTCTCTGCAATCCAGTAGAAATCCCCGCTTACTATATCCCTGGGAAGGTACAGGACAAAATGTTCCGGCATGTTTTTATTGACCAGGTGGTCATTCGGGAGGACGGCCTTCTGTATCCGCCGTGCATAATAAATGCTGTCCATGATCTCCTTCTTCTGCTCGGCGATTTCATCTTTTTGCCGCTGTATTTCAGCTGTACGCTCCAGTACTTTCTGCTCAAGCATCTGTTTATCGCGTTGCAGTTTCTTGACCCGAAGACGGATGATCTGGATCACGATCAATATAAGTATTATTCCTACTAGAATAATAAACATCCAGCTCAACCACCAAGGAGGTTTGATCACGATAGGGAAGCTTTTCAGGGTACTGGACTGGCCTAAGATATTCCGGGCTCTCACATGGAGGGTGAACGTGCCAACGGGCAAAACCGGAAAACTCAATGCAGGAGAATCATCCCATGCTGACCAGCCGGCAGACAACCCATCCACAAAATACTGGTAGCTGGTGGAATGGTCTTTCAGGTAGAATGGTGCCGAAAAATTGAATACCAGTGAGCGGTCCAGGTAATCGAACAGCAGCTCATCCAGGGGATAGGATCCTTTATTGTCATGAACAGTTTTGAGAAACAGCTGAAAGCCAGGCTGGTATTGATCCACTTTTGCGCCATTGATCTTGTACAGGTACTGGTCATCATGCACTACCCAGGTATTTCCTCTCGGATCCAGATACAGGTCGGTGATGTTCTCAAACAGGTTGAGGTAGGAGTCGATGAGTTTATTATATTTTTCCTGGTTCACAAGGCTGATCCAATTATCACCGGTATTTCCCCAGGAAATTGATCCATCGGAGAAGAAATACTGCGGGATATCATTCGAACGGATATAGGTAGTTTCGTGCAGACTGTCATCCTTATGAAAGTAAATTCCGCTGGAGAGAAAGAAATAAACGGTATCATGTATATTCCTGAGGAATACCGGATCATGGTAATCTTCATGAAATTCTATGGTATCGATACGTGGAAGTGAATCTGCTACCGTTATGATCCTGTAGCTGCAGTTATCACAACCGAGCCATATGGCGCTGTCACCTTCTTCGCAGATGGAATAGATCTCCTGCTGGATATGGCTGAAATCTGTTTCTATGCTCCACGCATTATTGCGAAGTCTCATTGAATAAACGGTTTCATCTGTGACCACATACATCATGGATGGATCGGGGGATGTGATAATTCGCTCTATATACCAGTCTTCCTTTATAGCCTTCAGCTGTTTGTTCACCACCTCATACAGTCCCCCATTACTGGCAATAATGATCCGGTTACCTATGGGTACCAGGTCCTTAACTTTCTCTTCAAATCTCCCCAGCCTGGTAAATTTATGGCTGATTGACTGGAGCCGGCGGAGGTTTTCCTTGATCGACCTGATTCTCGTTCTGGGAGGTACCATGGTGATTCCTTCTCCACTTGTTTTATCCTGCCGGGCTTCCTTATCTGCCGGGGGAGGAGATTCTGATTCCGGATCTTCTACTCCTTCTTCATCTTCGCTTGCCAATCCTTCCGAGAGGCTGTCCTGTTCACTTTCCAGGCTGTCTCTTCTGGCCTGTCGCCTCTGTCTCCTGATCTCTCTCGGGCTCACCTCCATTTGTATTGGCTGTGTGGCCAGTTCCTCATCTACATTTGGCTCTTCTACCTTGAGTTGGATGGGGGAGGGAGTCTCAAATTTCAAAATTCTCTCTTGAGTAGTGACAACATATTTTTCTTTTTCTTGGAGGTAGAATACACCTTCGTTGGTACTGACGTACAGAGTATTATTGAGCATTGCAACGGCGGTAAGGTTCCCTGAAAGCCCGGGATAGTTCTCATAGGACCGGACTGGCAGGCTGACATCAACCCTGGTTAGCCCATACTGGTGGGCAATCCAGAGACCCTTGTTCTGGTCTTTCGCAATGGCGAAAATCTCATCATCAGGCAGGCCTGTCTGTAAATTGAGGGTATTCAGGGTCCTGCCATTTTTGACATTAACGATCAGACATCCGCCAAGTATGGTGGATAAGGCAACGATATCCTCCTCCAGCCAGACTGCACCCTTGAGGGAGCTCTCAGACAAGTATTCCTGGTCCTCCAGGTAAATGGAACGAAAAGTCCTCCCATTGTATCGGTACAGTCTGTTTTTATTGGTCCCTAATAATATTTCCTTACCATATGGCAGCCAGAACAGGATCTCCGACCCGGAGAAATCGGTGGATGATTTTTTCCTGATGATCTCCCTGTCAGCCAGTTCATGCAATCCGATCCCGAGCATATTTACATGGATTCTGTCTTCGAATATAAATATGCCGGCAAAATCAGTTATGGAATCAGCCTGGTATCTCAAGGCATTGTATAATATCTTCCGGTCGGCCATGGCAATCATATCCTTACCGTAATATATGATGTGATTATCAGTCTGATAGATCCGGGAGATATCACCTGATTCTACTCCTTCCTCCCCGAGGTCATGATAGGCATAGGTCCCATCGCCTGATTTCAACAGGTATCCGTAAAATCCACGTCCACCCACATAGACCATCGGGAGGGTGGAATCAGCCGAAACTACCATGGGGATATTCGGGACAGGCAGGTGTTGCCATTCTTCCGAGTCGAAGGTGATCACACCTGTATTCCCGGCAAAAACCATGGTATTCTCGATATCTTCTGTGATGGATGTGATCTTTGCCCCGGGTACATTCTCGGGATTGATATGATTCATAAAAGGTTCTCCCTCCTGTGATGTGAGATTCAGGAGGGGAATAAAGAGCAGCACCAGCAGCATTAACGCCGGCCTTCCTGTCCCATGCAAACCTTTTATCATGAATATCATCATAAGTCACCCAGGGATTGAACGTTTTGATCGTTGATAATATTCTTCGCTTCAGGTGTATACAAATATTTCATCCGCTCTGCATATGCTTCTGTCACCTTGCCCCTGACCAGTTTGTTCAAGCTGTTGAGCTGATGGTTCTCCACGCTGAAGGGTTTGGGCAGGATACCGATGGCAGCGGGCATCCACCGTTGGGGAAATACCTCGGCATGACTGCCTCCGGTCCTGAATTCAGCAACCTGGCGTTCAAGTTCCCTGAGAACCCCGGTTTTTGCCTCATCCGTCCCTTTCTCAATGTTATGCTCTTTGAGCCATCGATTCATGGCTTCTCTATTGGGGACAACCAGTACAATGCAATATGGATTCTGGTTATTGTACATCAGGCACTGTTCCAGAAAGGGTACATACTCGGTAAAGGCTTCTTCTATTCCCTCGGGACTGTATTTCTCGCCGTCATCAGCAATCAGGAGGCTCTTAAAACGCCCGAGGACATACAAGAAGTCATCCTTGTCCATATAGCCCATATCACCCGTAAAGAGCCAGCCGTCTTTAAGGGCTTCCCGGGTAGCTTCCTCGTTTTTCCAGTATCCTTTCATGACATTTTCACCTTTCACGACGATCTCGCCTTTTTCGCCACGGGGGACCTCCTTACCATCCTCGTCACAGATCTTAATTTCAAGGTTAGAAACGATGATACCGGAAGAACCAAGCTTATGCCTGTGCGCAGCATTAGCAGAGATCACAGGTGCCGCCTCAGTCAGGCCGTATCCCTGGTACATGGGTATGCCAATGGCATAGAAGAATTTCTGGAGTTCCAGATCCAGCAAAGCAGCTCCGCCGACAAAAAAGATCATCCGGCCACCAAACCCTTCCCTTACCTTCTTGAAAATGATCTTGTCAAAGAGCCAGATATAGGGTTTCAGCAGGAAGCGCAGTCCCCTGCCTTTGTCCCATCCGATCCCATTGTAACGCTTGGCCACATTTATTGCATGGTTGAACAGTTTCTCAATCACAGGACCCTTTTCCCGGATCCCGGCCTCTATGTTCTTCTTGAAATTTTTGGCTATGGCCGGAACACTAAACATAAAGGTTGGCCGCACCTGCTTGATGTTTTTCGGAAAATTCTTGATGGCCTCAGTCTGGGTTTTTGCGAGCTGGACCGATCCCAGCGCGGCCCCCGCGGAGATAATGGTGTAAAGTCCCGCAGTATGTGCAAAGGCATGATCCCATGGCAGGTACAGCAGGGTAGTGTACCATTCCGGCACAGGCATGGTGCTGCGTGACTGCTCTACGTTGGCGGTGTAATTCCGGTGTGACAGGATGATCCCCTTGGGATCGGCAGTGGTCCCTGAAGTGTAGCAGATGTTTGCATAATCATCTTCCTTGATGCTCTTCCAAATTTCTTCGAATTCAACCGCATTTTCTTTGAGGTATTCATCGCCCATTTTACTGACATCATCGAAAAAAAGCTCATCTTCCTCATAGTTGTCCCTCGGATCCATGTATATCACCTTTTCCAGGCTGTCTATTTCCTTCTTCAGAGAGGTGATCTTATGTGATTCCCTCCCCGAGATGATCAGCATCCTGCTCCCGGAATGCTCCAGCCTGAACTTGATCTCAGAGGATTCCTCCAACCTGGTGGAAAGGGGA
>Ga0255055_10001383_pt1 | contig 17901 bp, 16 predicted proteins | sample JV7_2_27_MG_FD_188633 | JGI IMG/M metagenome (GOLD analysis project Ga0255055, IMG submission 188633) | Seawater microbial communities from Jervis Inlet, British Columbia, Canada - JV7_2_27 | ecosystem: Environmental > Aquatic > Marine > Inlet | place: Canada: British Columbia | collected... | reverse complement strand
GATATGAAATACGTTTTATTTTCAATAAAGTCTTCAAATAACTCTTTAAGCGCGTCTCTATCTAATCGAGGGTCGTATCTATCAGTTTCTATCATATTCGCTCACTTTATTATAATCTCAATAATAATATGTTTTAATTATTCTTTAATAAAAACTCTTTTTTATATTCTGAAATATTAAAAGAATTAAGATGAAAAAGGATACAGAGAAATTGACTATACCTTTCAAGAAAATTAACAAGGAAGCTATTATCCCTAAACCGTCAAAGAAAGGAGATGCTGGCGCCGATGCCTATATAATGGGGTTCAAGAAAATAATTAACGAAAACGGTAAAAAAGAATTAATAGAAATTAATTCTGACTCCTATACGCTTAAACCTTTAGAAAGAATTGGTTGCCCATTAGGTTTTGCAACTGCTATCCCAGAAGGATATTACTTTAAGGTTGTTCCTCGTAGTGGTTTAGGTTTGTGGGAAGGATTATCTATAGTAAATTCTCCCGGCACAATTGATACAGGGTATAGAAACGAATGGATGGCGATCGTTGTTAACCTATCAAACACAGATGCTACTTTAAAAAGGGGAGAAAGGATATGTCAAATAATACTTAGCAAGATCCATCAATACGAATTCAAAGAAACTGATGAACTCCCAGAATCCGAACGAGGATTAGGAGGCTTCGGTAGTACTGGTAAAAAATGAAATAAATCATAAGTTTAAGCTTTATTATTATGTCAGATCTATCAATAGAAGAAGAATTCATCGTTAAGAAGTTAGAAGAAAATGGGGGAAAATTGAATTACAAGGAATTACAAACCTTCTGTCAGGAGGAATTTGAAGGAGTCAGATTGATTTTAAAGAAATTAAAAGAAAAAAAGATCGTAACCTACGAGGGAGTTATTCCCGGTTATTCTGCTGAAATTGAACTCACGAGATAGGCTTGTCCTTGAACATTCATTAACTTATTTTTCATTACTATAAAAAATCGAACTTAAATCTAGATCTATACCTAAAATACTTTTTCAAATTCCGTTTTCTCCAAATTTGACAAAAAATTAAACAAAACTCATATTTTAAGGGTGATTTAATAAAATTAATTGATTTTAAGCAATAATTTTTCCAATGGTAGGGTTTAACTTTGACTGAAAACCACGAAAAAGAACAGAACAAGGATCACTTTTTATATCCATTTCTTAATCCAAGGAGTATTGCGATATTTGGAGCTAATAATAATTTACTTACAACAATGGGTTCAATGCAGCTACGAAACATAATAGCTGGTGGTGGATTTACTAATAACATTTATCCGGTACATCCCCGACTGGAAACGGTTCAAGGATTTAAGGCATATAAATCAATAATGGATGTTCCAATAACACCTGATCTTGCTTTCCTTATATTACCTACCAGAGTGGTTCCTCAAGTTATGGAAGAATGCGGACAAAAGGGAATTAAAAACCTATTAATAACTTCTGGCGGATTTAGAGAGATAGGGGACGAAGGAGTTAAATTATCGAAAAAGATTGACACTATTGCTAGAAAACATAACATGCGCTTTATCGGTCCAAATTGTTTGGGAATCTATAATGCTTGGTATGGGTTTCCTGAAAAAGAAGATGCCTATATCAATACATTTTGGCCATATACTACTCCAAAAAGGGGTAATATTTCAATAATAAGCCAATCAGGGACAGTGGCAGGCCAAACTTTCTGGCATGCGAAAGAGATGGGTGTGAATATAAGCAAATCGATTTCAGTAGGTAATGAAAGAAATATCGATATGGTCGATTTTTTAGGATACTTTAAAGATGATCCCCATACCGAAGTAATTGGACTTTATATTGAAGAAATTAAACGGGGAAAAGAATTTATTAAGCAAGTAAAAGAAATCACTCCTAAAAAACCAATAGTGGCAATTTATACCGGAGGAACTAATGCAGCAAATAGGTCGATCAAAAGTCACACAGGATCTCTAAGTGGTAATCAAAAAATATATGATGCAGTTTTCAAAGATTCAGGCATAATTCCAACTAATTCTATTACCGACTTCTTATACTACTTGAGAACATTATCATTCGCTCAAAAATACAACATATTTATGAAAGGCAATCGGGTTGGAATTATTACCGATTCCGGAGGGAGTGGCTCAATGATGGCAAAATCTTCCGAACTATATGGTTTAGAGGTTCCAGAGTTTTCTAAACGGCTAAAGGATGAGCTTTCAGAGTTAATACCATTTACTGCAAGCGCGAATAATCCTATAGATGTTACGTTCGATGTTAATTTCCAAAATATTTTCTACAAATTTCCGAAAATGCTTATGAAATCAGGAGAAGTAGATTGCATAATCGTATGGGGACTTTTCGATTTTGATGATATGATAGAAATAATTGAAAAATCTGGTATGGTGATTGATGAAAATTTAAAAAAAATGGCTCTCATGTTAGATAGGTCAACCCTAATACCTATAAAGAAACAAATGCAAAAATATTCAATCCCTGTTTATTTTTGTGGACCCTTCCCATATAGATTTTCTTGGTTTCAAAAATTCATGTCATACGATTTACCAATTTTTGACTTCTGGGACGCTCCTCCAAAATGTTTAAAAGTTCTATATCAGTATTCAAAGTATCGTGAAGAACATTCAAAACTAATTTTTGATTCAAGATAATCGAACGCACTTTAAGAATAACGAGAATATTAAAAATACTGAATTTATTAATTTACTAATTTAATAAATCGAAAATTAAATAAACTAGACTCTTATTAATTAAGAATTTTGACAAGCCCTAATAATAAAGTAGAGGAAGATTTCTTCCTTCAAGATAATTATAAACTACTTTTTGACAAAACTCCAATTTCTATCGTACTAATAGATATTAATGGTCAAATTATTGAAGTAAATTCTGCATCACTAAATCTTTTTGGATTTAAAAGAGAAAACTTAATTGGTCGTAAATTTACCGAACTTTACGGAGTTCCCGAAGAAGAAATGATCCGTATGAGAAAAGTTTTTACACATTTATTCAAGGGAGGTATATTTGGCCCGGAGGATATTCAAATCTATAATTATGATAGAAAACTTATTTGGGTTAATGTTATTGCATCGAAAATAGAGCTTGATAAAAATAGCTATATTCAAGTCTTAACACAAGACATAAGCCTACGCAAGAGTTTAGAACAAGAATTAAAAGAATCTGAAGAAAAATATCGAGTTTTAGCGGATTCTCTTCCAGAGGTTATTTTTGATATTGACTTAGCTTTCAATATAACTTATACAAATTTAATCGCTTCTAAAATATTTGGGTATACAGAGGAAGAATTCAGAGATGGTATGGATATTTTTCAATTCATATCTTTAGATGATAAAGAAGTGGTTCTAAAACAAACGAAGCTAATTTTTAGGGGAGAATATGTAAAACCATTAGTATTGAATTTAAAGAGAAAAGATGGAACATCTTTTTTTGCTAATGTTTACGCAAACCGAATTTTCAAAGACAATAGAGTTATTGGAGCCAGGTGTATAATTCACGACATTACAGAGATGAAAATTACTCAGGAAAAAATAATAGAATCAGAAGAAAAGTATAGAGTATTATCCGAAAACGCGCAAGATCTAATAACTGTGGTTGACAATCACTTTAAAATAGATTATATCAATGAAAAAGCTCATAAAAGATTGATGGGATATTCTTCAGAGGACTTATTAGGTAAAAAAGCATTAGATCTTATTCATCCAGATGATCGAGAATTAGTCATAAAAGCATTAAAAGACAGATATAAGTCAATTGAAGTAAGGATTAGAAATAATGATGGTAAATATGTCTGGATGGAAACAACTGCTGATTACTATAAAAATCCAGATGGCAAAAACTATGTTCTCACAATTGCAAGAGATATAAGTGATAGAAAGGAAGCTGCTCAAAAATTAATCGAATCTGAAAAGAAATATAAAGAATTAGCAAATTCTTTGCCAGAAGTTATCTTTGAACTTGATTTAAATTTTAATTTAGTCTATACCAATGCAATTGCTTCAAAAATATTCGGATATTCTCATGAAGACTTCAAAAAAGGGTTAAATGCGAATGATTTCATTCTTGAAGAAGATAGAGATGAAGTTATTAGAAACCTTAACCTAATATTTAGGAGTAAAACTGTCGATCCTGGTATTATGCAATTAAGAAAAAAAGACGGGACTCTTTTTTACGGAACTATTAATGCTACCCTGATATATAAGGATTCAAAAATAGTGGGTATGAGAAGCATAATCCACGACGTTACTGAGATGGTAGAAGCGGAACAAAGAATTAAAGAATCAGAAGAACAGTTCCGCACGATTACGGAGCAATCCTTAATGGGAATATCTATTATCCAAGATGAAAAGATAAAATACATAAATGAAACACTTGCGGACATCCTAGGATATTCTACAAATGAACTTTTGGGATGGGCACCTGGTGAATTCTTCAAAGTTTTGTATCCCGATGATAAGAAGAAAATCATTGAATTCGCTACCAAAATGGAAAAACAATTTGAAAACAAATTTCAATATTATGAAGCTCGAGGAATTCACAAAAGTGGTAGCCTAATATGGCTAGAAGTCTATTCTAAAGTTATTATGTTTCAAAATAGACCAGCTTTCTTAACCTCTTATATAGATATAACTGAAAGAAAAAAGGCAAAAGAGGATTTAAGAGAATCTGAAGAGAAATATAGATTCCTTTTTGAGAAATCACCCGTTTCGATCTTATTAATTGATACAACTGGTAAAATTGAAGATTGTAATCCTGCCTTAGAAAAATTAATAAATTACGATAAAAATGAACTTATCGGTGAACATTATGGTAAACTCCCTATTGCACTTCCCGAATATTTACCAATTCTACATAAAAGGCTAAAAAAGATCGCTAATGGTGAGTCCATCCCTACAATCGATATACAATTAAGGAAGAAAGATGGGGGTCTCATTTGGGTAAATATTGAATCATCGTTAGTGAGATTGGGAGAAAAAACATTTCTAATGGTGATGGTTCACAATATATCTGATACAAAACAATTAGAGATAAAGTTAAAGGAATTAAATGAAATGAGAAAAGAGTTTATAGATAGAGCCTCTCACGAGCTAAAGACTCCAATCACTACAGTTTATGGTGCATGCCAACTTTTAGACCTTTTACATAAAGACAATTTCAATCCAGAACAATTAGAATTATTGGAAATGGCCTCCATTGGAACTAAAAGAATTAAAAAACTTGTGGATGATCTACTTGATGTTTCTTTAATGGAATCTAAAACTTTTAAACTCCATAAAAGTAAAACCAATATGAGTGATATAATAATAAATTGCATCAAAGAAATGAAGTATTTTAGCAACAAGCGTAACCACCAAATAGATATTGATATTTTACCTGATCTTTATATGAACATAGATGAGTCTAGAATAGAACTTGTTTTAACGAATATTATATCAAATGCGATAAAATACACTCCCCCTAATGGGAAGATAAGTATTATATTGAAGTCTGATGCTCATTTCGCCTATATAGAAATAAAAGACTCAGGAGTAGGATTAACAAAGGAGGAAATTAGCAATCTTTTCAAAAAATTCAGTACTATAGAGTCTCCACTTAAAAAAGATCTTAACATGGAGTTAGGAAGTACGGGATTAGGATTGTTTTTATCAAAAGAAATTATCAAGCTCCACCGAGGAGACATTTGGGCTGAATCTGAAGGAAAGGATAAAGGTTCTACATTTATAGTTAAAATTCCAGTTAAATAAAATTTAAAAAGCTCAGTTAAATTTTCGAATAACTTCTTGTCTATTATATACAGATATTTAAAAAACCCCAAATTTAATAATATGAACTCTATTAATATTTTAAAGCAAAATAAATAAGTTGGTTATTTAATTGTCGCTTGAATTTTACAATCCACCACTGAAAATATTTAGTTCTTCAAGCACCAAAAAAGGCGTAGAGATTGGTGGAGCTAAGTCGATCATCAGTATAGATAGTGATCATAACTTCTACAATGAAGGAAATATTTATACTGAAATGTCGTGGGCTGCTTTTTACGAGGAGGAGGGATTAGAAGATAGCATCGATACTTTTACCACCACCGAATTTGATTCGATCCGAGAAGATCCAGAAGCATTAAAAGACACAATTGTGAAGACAATTTATCAGATTATCAATAATCGAAAAATTTTCTATGGAATCGCTGATTTTGAAGTAGATGCTTTTTTAGATACGAATACAACTGTTATCCCAGGACTTAAGTTAGATTACGAGATTATTAATAAATTATTGGAAGCTCATAAACGATCTCGTGAAAATGATTTGTTTCCTAAAATAGTAACCGACAATCAAGACATAAGGAAAATAAAAATTGAATTTCAAGGAAATAAAAAAACGAATGTTCATATAAAAGGCTCAAAATTAGAAGACCTAATTAATAAATTGAGGTTAGCAAAAGGATTTGCCGTGGGACTTGTATGTACGTCAAGAAACGCTGCAAACATGTATATTATAAGTGATAATATCGTTTTTAGCAAGGATGAAATCGCTGAGATGTACATCGATGATGATAATATCAAAGTAATTGAATACGGGATCAAAAAGAAATTATTATTTCCAATTAGTTGGTTTAGAATTGACATAGGTCTTCGAAGTTTAGAAACCCTTGAATTATGGGATCAGATTAAAGATAATCCCGATATTAATAAAGCATTTGGTCATTACGAACGCTATATAAACGCCTTAGTGTATAAGAAATTCAAATCGATAGCTGAGTCGCAAAAAATTGGGAGAGATTCCGAGGATGATTTCTATAATATGAACCCCAAAGAGAGAAAGAAAGCGTTAAAGGACATGGAAAAAGCCATTGAGCTCTTAGATAAAGAATATAAAGAGTAATTATCGCCTAAAACTCCTAGCTTTATGCCTTAATTCAAAATAATTCTTGTCTCTTTGAACTTCTTCTTGTATTTCTATTAAATTCTTGTTTTGTAATAATTTATCAAAAAAAGACAATACAGACTCATACGCTTCTTTGTCATAAGTATCTGTTTGAGAGAATTCAAAAGACATCTCTTTTAGGAAATCAAAATCTAATTTAATATCAACTTCCCTTGTTTTTTCAATCTTTATTCTTAAACGTTTATCGTGATAATTAGTCCATATTGTTTCATAAACAAAATAATTAACAAATTGAACTGTTTCGGTTGCCAATCCAATAGATAAAGCAAAAATCACATCCCCTGTAAGTGTAAAAGCAACTATCATTCCAAGAAAGATTGTTATTATTCTATATATAACGCTTTTAAAGAAACTTTCCTTGATAGTTTCCTTCTTTTTTATTAACTTTTTTATTAATTTCATTTGATAATAGAGAAATAGACAAAATATTTATTTATCTGCATTTTAAGTGACGGTAAGGAAAAATATTGAAGATGATATTATAATTAAAATATTAGCTTTTTAACACTCTTGAAGTTTTAAAATAGCCGTCCTTAGTATGTTTCGCATTTTTTAATGCTTCTTCATTTGAAAGCGATTTCCAAGGAATATCTTCTCTAAACACATTTTTAAGACCATCAATCGGGTGTGTCATAGGTTTAACATCGGTAGTATCTAAATCGTTTAACTTTTTGAAGTAGTCGAGAATATCTCCTAACTGTTTAGCTAATTTGTTTTTTTCTTCCTCTGATAAATCTAATAACGCTAACTTCGAGATATGCTCTAATGTTTCTTCTGAAAAGTCTTCCTTTTCCGACATAATAAATTAATTTATAATTAATGTTCTTCCAGAAATTATAATCCTTGGATATAATTAAGCTTGATCATCTTACACTCCAATGTAAACTTATAGAGAGATCATTAATTTATTTTCTCATCTCATAAATGCTCTCAAAAGTGAAAGGTTCAAGGTTATTTCTTATACTTCTTGTAAGATTTGATTCTAAAAGTGAATAATATTAAATTGGATTTTTTCTTAAAATTATATATAAACTAACAAATTATTGGAGAGAAAAAGATGGGAAAAGCGCTTGGGATTGTGTCTTTAAATTTTGGGTTAATAGGAGTAATAATAATAATATTTGGAGTAATTAATGTTATTTCTGGTATGTTTATTATTGGAGATGTATTTTTAGCAATGACATTACTTATTATATTTTTTGGCTCTAGTATTGTAGCAATAGTCTGTGGGGGAATTGGAATTAAAAAGGACGATTCACCTGGTTTGGCAATAGCAGGATTAGTGCTTGGATCTATAAATCCCATATTATTAGTATTTTCTAGTATTATATTGATGCCTATTTTCTTCTTATTTTAGAAGTTGTAACTAGAGATATTCTCGATCAAAGAAGTAAAAAGATTTGAGACATAATAATTAGAGTTAATAATAATATTCTTTATTATTAATTATGACAGACGAAGAAGATCTAAGAGATGAAATTCCAACTTTTGCCTATATATCACTTGCTCGAAGAGGAATGGAAAAAATTTCCTTAGATCAATGTTTTTTAAAAAACTGTGATAATGCTGACCCAAAATTACTAGAACCCTTTAAGAAAGAAGAATTCGAAGCGGATAAAGAGCAAGTTCGAAAAATCTACATTAAGTGTAAAAAGTGTGGTGGGACATTCATTTTAAAATTGAAGACTTTAAAACTAGTCGCTAAATCTACTAAAGATAATGAGGAAGAACCGCTTTCAATGGGATTAGTTTACGCTTTAGACGAAGATGAAAATAATTTGGGACACATTGGTTATTTTTAAGTATAGATTAACAAAATAATACTAATTTTTATATAAACGAACTGATTTTTATTTAATATTAAAAATCTTACGAGAATTCCCCAAATGTCGACAAAAATAACAGAAGAAGATTTATTAAGGAAAAAAGTTTGGAAAATAATTAATTTAACTCAGGCGAACCAATTATTTGTCCATTCCAAGAATCTGGAAATAAAATATTATAATAAAGAAACTCAAAAAGTTAATACGAAAACTCTACCAGAAATATTGTCTATATGCGTGTTAAATGCTTTGGTTCCAAATTCAGCAATGTTATTAGTTGGTGGACATGGGGGAGGGAAGACAAGTCTTACAAAGCTTTTAGGGCGCATGTTTACTGGAAATTCGCTGAATGAAATTGAAAATTCAATTATTAGAGGTCATCCTCAACTAACTGAAGAAAAGCTGGTTGGAACTCTTAAACTTGGAAAATTAATGCATGAAGGAGAAGAAGTAGTCGTATGGAGACAATTTGTTACCCACTTTTGGAAAATCATTGATGAAGTCAATCGCTTAACGCCATATGCCCAAGATATTCTGTTATCTCTCTTAGCCGAAGGAACTATCAAATATTACGATGAAATTAAAACTGTTGATAAATTTTGCCTATATGCAACCATCAACCCTCAAGATGTTGGTACTTTTGAATTATCGAATCCCTTTTTAGATAGATTTGGAATTTCAATCCCTATTGTAATGCCTGCGAGTCATGATTTGGAGTTGATTTTAACTGGTAAGGACGAAAAATATAGCGGTTTTGACGAGCTAATTCAAGTGCCAAAAGTTTTAACTATTGATGAATTAATGGAAATTTGGTATTATGTTAATAAAATTCAATTCGACGCAGAAGTAAATAATTATATCCACGCTATTATCAGAGATTTTACGTTATGCGTAAGAGTAGATAAGGGAAGTTCAGAAAATCTCAAACCAAGTACAGGTTTATGCTCGGGATGTCACTTCAATACAAACCAGAATGTATGTAATAAAATCGATACTGTATTAAGCGTAAGAGTAGCTAAAGATCTTTTAAGATATTCGAAAGCTTTGACATGGTTATTAAAACTTAATCAAGTGGATATCAATTTGGTAAATACAATCGCTCCCTATGTAATATCGCATAGAGTTAAGTATTCAAGAAGAGAGTTAGAAAAATCACCATATTGGGGAAACTCATATGGTTTTTCAAAGAATTTACTAAATTTAATCCAGAAACGTTATATCAATCGTGAAGTTTGCTATCAAATCGCTAAGAGATTTAGGGATGGCGAATCTAAAGACGATGATTTAGCAACCTTAAAGAACTACGAGAAAAACGATTTAATTGTTAAAAACGATTTACTCCCTTTTGTTAATTCCATTAAAGATAAAAAATATTCTAAACTTGCTCAACAGATAAAAAATTCTTCAAAAAACGGAGATATAAAAGCACTTGCAAGAATCCGAAATGATCTGATTGAAGATATTGATTTCCCTAACAGAGCTTACTTGATTAATTTTTGTAATCAAGAATTATATAAACAAACAGTTACTGATTATCTTTTTAAATATTTAAATCACAAAGAGATTTGGGCAGATATAGCTAGCGAGTTTCCCAAATTAGATAAGCCCTTGCAAGAAGCGTTTAAGAGAAGGCAAACCAGGCAAATTAGGACCGAAGATTTACTAATTGAAATAAATGTTACTGGAACAAACAATGATTCTTTAGTTAACATTCAAATTTCGGGAGGCTCTGAAGCTTTAAAATTAAAAGATATTTTAGATAATATAGACTACATTCAAAAGGAGGAGTAGTATAGAATATATTCAAGATGGCAAAAGCTAGAAAGAGAAAAATAAGAAGTGCTCCTAAAAAGAATTTAACTCTGAAGGAACAACATGTTATAGAATTAGCGAAAACTGCATGGTCAAGATCACAAAAGGACTTTTTCTTCCCCCCATTGGATATCCCTAACTTCATATTTGACTACTCAAATTTAGAAGGATTTTATATTGATCCCCAGGATAAGTGGAAAATTACTATGAATTTAGCAAACGCACCAATTTTTATAGAAGATCAAGATTATGTAAATTTTTTTTACGCAATTGCTCTCCATGAAGTCTCTCACTATCAAATTATTCCGTATGACGGTTTAATTAATGCTAAACTATTAAAAGCTGCTATGATCTATGTAAACGAGTACTTTGCTCCAATTGTGGTTAATATATTCGCAGATTTTGTTATTGATGCTAAACTATATAAAAAAAACCCAGATTTAATTTCTTGGGAGCTCATTAAGACATATGCTCACTTGCTGGAGAAAAGCAAAAATAAATTAAGTGAATTCTCGAAATTTTTATTTCGTTGTTATGAAAAACTTATGGACATTCAAATCGCTGATGATGATTTTCTCTCTAGCGTGGAAAATGTTGCAAGCAAAGTAGTGAATGTCGTGAAAAAAAATTTTGAGGACGAGACGCTTTGGGAAGATAAAGTCTCTAGAATAGCTTATCATTTGAAATCACTCGTAAATAATACTTTTACATTAGTGGGGCCTAGTACACAACGCGGCGATGGTAAAGCGACTCGAAAATCCCAAGGAAGAGGTGATTCTAATGTAGAATTTCCCGAAGAAATTTTAGAGATTATGGATAATCCTTTGGAAAATAAGAATCGAGATAAGTTGAAAAAGGATAAAGACGACGAACTAAGACAGAAATCAGAGGAATTCGCAAGAGAGACACCCTATTCAGAGTATGGCGCTCCAGCAGGTCAAGCAGGAATAATGGTTGACGGAAATCCTTTAGCTACATGGTATAGAGGGCTTTCTAAAGATTTGATTGAAATTAAAATCTATGAAGAAAAACCGGGAGGACAATTACCCATTTATCCTGAAGTTTGGCGACTTGGAGAACCTTTAGAAGAGTTGGATATAGTTCAAACCGTATTAAATAGTCCTATAATTATTCCAAATATAACTACGCGAAAATGGGCAAAGAAAATAGGTGAAGGGCATTTAGTAGAAAAACAAATTCCTGATTTACTTCTCGTTCTTGATTCTTCTGGTTCTATGAAATGGAATTATTTAGTAAAGAAAGCTAGTGGTGTTTATCATACCGCTTTGTTGGCCTCCTTTGCTACACTCCATTTTGCCGCCAATAAAGGTGTTAAATTTAGCATTATTAATTTTTCTAATCGAGCAGATATATGTGATTGGACAAATAACTACCAAAAAGCAGAACGAATTCTATTAAGATATCAAGGCGGTGGGACGCAATTACCAATAAAAGCGATAGTTAAGCAGTGCGAAAAATCGGATAGAGAAGTTTTAATATTTATTTTAACTGATTTTGGAATCTATAATTGGAGTAACGCAAAAAAGTTACTGTTAAGTTTAACTAATAAAGGGCATAAAATTGTGGGTTTTTTCATTGGAGCATCAAAAATACCTAAAGATAAATTCAAAGGCTTATTAGAAAAAGTTACATTTTACGCTATTAAGAACAGTAAAGATTTAATTAATTTAGTAATAGAAGAAGTAAGGAAATACTATGTAACATGAATTTCAAGGTTGTTTATTCATTTCCCGTAGATATTGCTTCATGAAATACCTCTGACTCTCACAATACATTAACCTTTGGTTTTCCGTTAAGTGCGTACATCTCTGTAAAACTGTTTGAATCTCCTGAAGCAGCTTAAAATTTGTTCTTTTATTCTTTTCCGGTAGTTGCTTTATTTTTGCTTCAATATTTTCTTCTAATTCTTCGTTATAAAACAAATCTTTAAGATTGAGAATGGGTTCAGAATCACTTAATCTTGAGCTTATCATAATCGTCTTCTCTGAGGAATATTATAGTTAACTTTTTTTCTATGTGTAAATATTCAGATAATAGCCTTGAAATATCTACATATATATAGATGTCAGAAATCTTGTTCTATTGAAACTGTGTAATATGCACATAATATCTTTATATGCTTTATAAGCCGACTAAATTGATTTAACCAAAATTGTAGAAAATAAAATTAGAAATAATTGAAAAATATTAAAATTAAATTTTTGTTTGATATACTTTCTTACTATAGGACAGCGAAAATTTCAGGAAGTAATAACCAACCTTTTCGTTCGTGAAGTATGTTTCCATCTTCGCCAATAACAAATTGTCCTGGACCTTGTTTTTCCCAACCTTCATAATCACCATGTTGGAGCCCCTGTTTAATTGCTTCTTTAAATTTACTCTTTACTTCTGTTACGGCTCCAGCAGTCATCAGTCCCAAACCATAATCCGCGTATAATTCATCTTTAGAAGAAGGGATTACAGGAAATCCAATATTATATTTAGTAATGAATTCTTGAGCAACTTTTTCGCCAGATTGAGTTATGTACAACAGTTTTGCGCCTTTATTGTTAATTTCTGGAACTGCTTCCATTAAAATATTCAGATCTAATTGGCAAATTGGACATCCAAAATATCTTGAAAAAATTAAGACGATCTTTTGTTTTCCTATTAATTCCCCTAAATCAATCAATCCCGCATTATATGAATCTAATTTGAACGGTGGCGCTTTATCTCCCACTTTTATTGTGTTTTTATCCATCTTTTACATTCACAAATTTCATTTTTTAAACTAGTAATACTCTAGTTTTATTTTATTTATAATATAGGATCATCTAAATAGATTGCTTCTAATAGGATCTCTGAGTGTTCCTAAAATGAATTGAGATAAAGAAAAAAAAATGTAAGATTAATGCAAATTACTGCTCTCTAAGTCGTTATTACTAACTACCAGTAAAAGCCAAGACTTCCTATCCAGATCAAAAAGAATAAAGCAACGAAAAAACCCGTAAACCCTAATACAGTCTGTCTAATTTCCTTTCTTTTTTCCTTTTTTTCCTTAATTTCTGTTTTATTCATGTTAGATCATTCTAAAATAGGATATTTATTTCTAAAGATAATAAAAAATAAAACATGGGTAAATTTAGCTTATGTTTTGAATCAATATTGCTTTTGTATTTAATAAATAATACATAAAAGGAATTTTAATATTGATTTGTTTCCTAAATTTAATATTGTAAGCAAACACATTAATAAATATAAATACAAATTATTCACGAATTGAAAAGGAAATGAATGTGGTTAAAAAGGAATATATTTGCGAAAAGGGTAAAAGAAGCTCAATTATCATTGAAGACTTAAAAACCGAGATAAAGGAAGGCGCTACAATGATTTTAGGGTTTGCTGGAGTTGGATTAATCGGTCCAATCGTATCAAATACTTTAATCGAGCAAATCCCGGACATTACCGAGTTAGGTTTCATTACCAGTGAGTATCTACCCCCTATATCGGTTTTTTATGATGGAGTTCTAAAACATCCATTTCGAATATATTATTCTCCTCAGCATAATCTTATCGTTGGTATTTCAGAAGTGCCCTTTCAAGTAGCAACTGCTTATAATGACTTATCCAAGACTATTAATAATTGGCTATTATCTGAAGATGTAAAAGCAAAAGAAGTGGTGATTTTCCAAGGAATTCCTCAACGAGGAATTATTGACGATTATCCTGTTTACTATGCTGCTGAAGCAGAAATGGTTGAGTCATTGGAAGCTTTTGAAATTAAAAAAGTAGAAAAGGGGATAATTGTAGGGGCTGAAGCGACGGTTTTAAACGAGGCTTTATCTAATAAATTAAATGCGTATGCTCTTTTTACTCCCGTATTAGAAATTCCAACACCTGAGGGAGCAGCAGCAATAATCGAGGTATTAAATAAAATATATAACTTAAACATTGAAACTTCAAAATTAATAGAAGAAGGGAAAGAAATTAAAGCAAAAATGCTTGAGCTTGCTGAGAAGGCGCAACAGTATCAAAACCAACAACAGTTACCTGATCGTCCAAAAGAAGGATATACGCAATATTTTCAATGATTTTTTTTTACTATTTTTACTATGTATCTTGTTTAGTTTCATAGATAATTTTTTATAAAAACTAATTATAAAATTATTGAATAATTTCCCTTATTAGATTAAAGCACAATAAGAGGTAAGGTTATATCAAGGAAGCTTTCATTCCAGTCCAGATAGATCAGGAACAATGTTTAAGGTGTGAGCGGTGTCTACGTGCGTGTAAAGCAGAAGCTATCTACTTTGAGCATGGAATTCGAAAAGTAGATTACGCAAAATGTAAAGCTTGTCTCAGTTGTGTTACCGTGTGTCCAAGGAACGCTATAGAGGTAACTTCAATTACTCATGTAGACCAGATAGTTAGCATAAAAATAGACCACGAAAAATGCACAATGTGCGAAAAGTGTTTAGATCAAGACGGAAAATTTTGTCCTAAAAATCTCTTTTATAAGGATGATGTGAAACGGGTTGATGGAAAGGAAGTTGGCATTAGATACAAGTTTAGTGAAATTTCAAAATGCCAAGGATGTTTAAAGTGTGAGTTATCTTGCCCCGATGGCGCAATTAAACATGTTAAATATGAAGCTTAGCAGTTACTACTCTAATTTTTAATTTTGTTTAAAAAAAAAAAAGAAAGTATTATAGTATTTTTATTAATTTAAAACTCCAGCGTCTCTTAAGATTTGGTTGTGATCGAATGCAAACTCTAGATTTTTAAGTTGTTCAATTGGAATAATCTCTACTCTTAAAGCGTCTTCTCCCTCTTGTAACATTGAAATATCTTTAGCAAGACGACATCTAAATGCGGTAGAAACAATTTTTCCTCTAGGATCTCTTCCTTTTTGATCGTATGTCCCAATTTTACTTATTATTTTCACGGCAAGATTGGTTTCTTCACGAACTTCCCTTATTATTGCTTGCTCTGGATCCTCATTATACTTAATAAAACCACCAGGAAGGGCATATTTATTTTTATAAGGAGCGTATCTCCTTTTAACTAAAATTATATTTTTATTATCATCTTCAATAACAGCATCAACCGTATGACCGTATTCTAAACGCTTAGTTTTTAGTTTGCCATATATGAAGAAACCTAATAAAGCAACAAACCCTACACCTAAAACGCTTGTTAATAGGGTGTGAAAAACCCTTGTTATGCCATCTACTGGATCCCATCCTAAAGCTATTCCTAATGAATTAGCAAATTCTAGTATGAATCCGGCACCAAATAGGATACTCAAAAAATTAACTGCTCTCTTAGTATTTCTTTGATTTTCTTCGTCTCTTTTTGTGTACAATTCTTGTAATGTGTCATAAAGAGTTTTGAATTTGGTATCAACTCTTTTAATTATAACTTCTATTCGATATATCTTTAGCAAGTGAGTCAAAACCCTTCTGTATAGCTCTCTTGGATTCCAATCTAATTCACCCCAGATAAGACTCATCTTTGTATGTATCATCCCTCTTAAAAATCTTAAATTCTTTGTTTTTTCTTCAATTTGTTCTAAGCTCATAAAAACATCGGAGTATCTTTTCATAAATAACGTGTCAAGAGAGTTATTAATTGACATAAGAGCAAAAAGAACTGCTCTTATTTCTGGTGTTGGACCCAAAACCACCTGATTGATGTATCCAAATTCAGATTCATAATTCTTTTGTACCATATAAATAAATCCAGAATTTCTTTGAATGAATTGTAATTCCGATAAGCGATTAGAAAGGTTTTTTTTAGTTCTTCGTTTATAAAGTTTATCTGAATAGTCTGGCCACTGGCCTGAATAAGCTTCTGTCCATATTCCAATGGTTTTTTTGTATTTAGCTATGGTTTCTTCTGTCCATTGTATTTCCATTGGTTTTAATTTCTTAGATATCACAAATACATAAATTGGACTCTTAATATCTAGGAGAAGATATTGATTATCTTCTTTTTTGCTGAATTCCTTAAGGATATCAATAGAAATAAAAGGTATTTGTTGAATTATATCTGGAGGTATGGCTTCCTTTTGGTAAGGCTCGTCTCTATAATATTCTACTTCTAATTTAAAATATCCTAAAGTATTGTATGTTAAATCCTTATTATCTACCGTGTAGGGATTATTCTCGTCCGTATAAGGAAAATTTTGGAAAAATGGTTCCCAATCACACTCAATTGCAATCGATTTAGCCATACTGACTAGTATCCTTTTCTTTTCTTCAGCATTAGGAGATTTCTCTATATATTTATACGCCTTTTTTAAATCGTTTTCAGTAAGATTTTTTAACCTATCTAATAACAACGCTTCGATTTCTTCTGCTTTTGTTTCGCCAATAAATTTAGTTGTATTAATAAATGCGCTAATGTACCAATACTCTTTCTCGTATACAAATCGTAAATTTTCTTCCATTTTTGATTCCGCTCTTTTAATTTAAAATGTACAGATATATTAAGTAAATATTAAAACTTCTTTATTAAAAAACATTTTATTTTTTTCAGCAAAATTTTTGGATGTTCTAAATACAGAAGTATTAGAATAAAAAAAGAAAGAGCATTTACTCTTGTTTCAAACGTATAATTCTTAGTAGATAGAATTACTTACGGTGCTAATTATCACGAGATCCACATTTTTTCAATATCAAATTATGAAGATGCATTATGTTTTTATCGAAATCCATTAAATCAAATTCAATTGCTAATCGTGATCTTAGAAGTGGAGGGATATGATCTAAGTTTAAATACACAGGAATTATGGGTTTTCCTATCATGTCTGCGGCCGTCCATTCCTTATCTACAGCGTCAGAACCTTGAGCAGTTTCAGAACAAAAAAGTAGCATAATATCACATTTACCAACGTTATTACTCATAAATAACGTAATATTATCTGTCATGTGCTCTTGCCAATATAGGACTTCTTTAATTTCTTCATAAGCTGTTAATCTCTTTGATATTTCTTCGATATTGAATGTTTCCGCATCTGTAGTAGCATAGCTAACAAATACTACCAAATCTTCTAATTTCTCACTTGGAGTCCTAAACTTTTCTTCATCAAGAGGATAATTTCTAAATATTCTAATAATGCCTTGATCTTGAAGTAATTTACCTAATTTTTTTGCTGTGTTCAAATTATACTCCCTTTGTACTACTAAAGCATACAATGTAGGATTAAGTAATTCTTGTAATATTTTTGTTCCTAAATTTTCTAAATGTGCTCTTTCAGAGGCTTCATAATCCACGGGATTTGCTAATA
>Ga0255055_10001382_pt1 | contig 17919 bp, 10 predicted proteins | sample JV7_2_27_MG_FD_188633 | JGI IMG/M metagenome (GOLD analysis project Ga0255055, IMG submission 188633) | Seawater microbial communities from Jervis Inlet, British Columbia, Canada - JV7_2_27 | ecosystem: Environmental > Aquatic > Marine > Inlet | place: Canada: British Columbia | collected... | reverse complement strand
TGTGCCAAATAGACTCGACAAAGTTGAATATCGATAGAGATGCCATTTTCAAAAAATTGCATGCTAAAGGTATCGGAGTCAACGTTCACTACATCCCGGTACACTTGCATCCGTTTTACCGCAATTGCTTCGCTACAAAGCCGGGATTATGTATAGCAGCTGAAGCGGCCTATGAACGCCTGATCAGTTTGCCGATGTTCCCTGAGATGAAAGAGCAAGATATAAACATTGTCATATCCTCTTTTAAGAAAATTCTCATTAAGTAGCGAATCATGAGACAAATTTTTTTAAAAGTATCATTTAATTTTTTCTGTAATGATCTGCCGGCTCCAATTTTCCGATTAGAATATATAATAAGAAGAAATTTTTTTAATCAAATGCAGGTCCTTTCCTTATTTCCCGTTTCATTATTCAGCATTTAGACACCCCTGAAAGCGGAAACAGCGAAAAAGGTTTATGCTGTCCTGCCGTTGGATAGAACCAAATGTCCTTAAATCTTGTAATTCGTGCTGATGCTAACTCTAGAATAGGAACAGGCCACCTGATGCGCTGCATCGCTTTAGCGCAAGCATGGCAAGAAAGGGGAGGGTACGTAACCTTTTTGAGTCATTGCCAAAACGAGGCGTTGCAACGGCGGGTTATTAAAGAGGGCTTCGAATTTGTTTTCGTAGAGCGACCGCATCCAGATCCTGCTGATTTAAAACAAGTTCTTGACCAATTGCAAAATTTTCGAAATGGCAATGGCATTCCCTGGCTTGCTCTTGACGGTTATCATTTTGACTCGGACTACCAGAAGTCGATTCGCGAAGCGGGAAGCAGGCTGGTCGTAATCGACGACTACAATCATCTGTCTAACTACCATGCAGACATTCTTTTAAATCAGAACATCGGGGCCGAGTTGATCCCCTACATCTGCGATTTAAAGACAGTTAAACTCTTTGGCCCGAAATATTCGCTTTTGCGTACTGAATTTTTAACTTGGAAAAATAGAATTCAAAAACAACCTGAAGACCAACGCAGGATTATGGTGACTCTCGGAGGCGCAGACCCTGATAACATAACCCTCAAAGTCCTCAGAGCATTGCTCCAAACGCGCTTAAAAGATTTTTGTGTAGATGTCATTGTGGGGCCGGCCAATCCTAATATCAAGGAGCTGGAGTTTGAAATTCAATGCGCCCGAAAAGCATCTGTGCCACTAGCAAAAGCCATACAATTCCTACACAGCATAAATATGTCCGAAATCATGGCTATGACCGATGTGGCCATTTCAGCCGGGGGGAGTACCTGCTGGGAGTTGTGCTTTTTTGGGATACCCAGTCTTTTAATTATCGCCGCAGAAAACCAGCAGAGCACCGCTGTAGGGCTAGACCATACGGGAGCTGCCGCCTGCTTAGGTTGGCATGAAGATGTCGACCCGGTCAGATTATCTTCAACATTAATGAATTTCTTAAGTAATTTTCACCAGCTCAGGTTAATGTCTCTGCAAGCAAAAAAAATTGTTGATGGGAGGGGTCGCAACCGTCTCCTAAACCTAATGGATTGGATTGAAACGGCCGAGAACAAAAATGACTTCTTACTGCGAAAGGTCAGAATAAAAGACGCCTTTCAGCTTTGGATGCTGGCTAACGATTTAGATGTGCGCCGCAATTCGTTTAATACCGGACCCATTACATACGAGAACCATGTAAGATGGCTCAACAAAAAATTAGCTTCCGGCACTTCGGTAATCTATGTTTTAGATGTATCCGGAGTTCTCGTTGCGCAAATTCGATATGACACAAATGATAGCACTGCAGAAATTGATTATGCTGTAAACCCAAGTTTTCGAGGGAAAAATATTGGCAGCAAAATATTGGAAATGACTTGGAAAAGTGCATGCGAGGAATTGGGCGTCCAGCGGGCTCGAGGCATTGTCAAAAAAAATAACAAATGCTCGATTTTTTCCTTCCAAAAATCTGGTTTTCAAGAACTCAAACGCAATACGTATTCTGGATTTGATTGTGTTGTCTTTGAAAAGCAATTGAATTGAAAAAGGTTTTGCTGATTCATGCACAAGATATCTATTAAAGGCAGAAAAGTAGGATTTGAAGAGCCATGTTATATTGTCGCCGAGATGTCTGCAAATCATGCACAGAGTTTTGAGCAGGCCTTAAAAATTATCGAGGCGGCCAAAGAAGCTGGTGCTGATGCGGTCAAGCTGCAAACCTATACACCAGACACCATGACGATAAATCTCTGTAATGAGTATTTCCAGGTAAAGGAAACAATCTGGGAAGGAAAAAATCTTTATAATCTCTACAGCGAAGCGCAGACTCCATGGGAATGGCACTCTAAATTAAAAGAACACGCCACCAAACTGGGATTAGATTTTTTTTCTACCGCCTTTGATACGACAGCTGTCGATTTCCTAGAAAAACTAAATATTCCGGCCTATAAGATTGCTTCTTTCGAATTGGTTGATCTACCATTACTAAGGCGGGTTGCTATAACCGGCAAGCCAATTATCATGTCTACAGGTATGGCCTCTCTTGTCGAGATCGATGAAGCTGTGAAAACCGTAAGGGCATCGGGTGGAAACCAGATAGCCCTCCTTAAATGCACGAGCGCCTATCCTGCACCACCCGAGGAAGTCAATCTTCGAACAGTTCCTCACATGAAAGAAGCCTTTGGTGTGCCCGTGGGCATCTCCGACCATACATTAGGCGCTGAAGTGGCTGTTGCTGCAGTCACCTTAGGAGCCTGCATTGTCGAAAAACACTTTGCCCTGTCTCGAAAAAATGCAGGACCAGACAGTTCGTTTTCAATGGAACCGGATGAATTCAAAGAAATGGTTAGGGCTATACGGAAAGTGGAAAAGGCCTTGGGCAGAGTCCAATACCAGACTACCGAAAAAGAAAAATTCAGCAAGGTCTTCAGAAGATCTCTCTTCGTTGTTAAGGATATGAAGACCGGTGAAGTGTTCAAAGAGAAAAACATCAGAAGCATTCGACCTAGCTACGGGCTACACACGCGTCACCTGGAAGAGGTACTTGGACGTAAGGCAAAGAAGGATATTCTGAAGGGAACTCCACTTGACTGGGATCTGATTGCATAAGCGAAATGGGGACACAGGGAAATCTTGTCTTTTTTATGGCGGAGGAACAAAAGATTTGGAAAATTGTAAGACATACATAGTCGTGGGTTCAAAGTCGTGGAACCTCCGGATTTTTGATAAGGTCATTTGCGAGTTTACAGGTATCTGGCAATTTATCCATTCCACCGACGAGTTGACCATCGAGTTGGTAAAAAAAATAAATCCTAAGTACATATTCTTCCTACATTGGTCCTGGAAGGTTCCCAAAGAAATTATAGAAAGATTTGAATGCATTTGTTTCCATATGGCGGATGTGCCTTACGGCCGGGGTGGAAGCCCGTTGCAAAATCTAATCGCCAGGGGTCATAGAGAAACGAAGCTTACCGCGCTGCGTATGGTCGAAGATTTTGACGCCGGTCCCGTCTATTTACAAAAGCCGCTCAGTCTCGAAGGCAACGCTGAAGAAATTTATATCCGTGTAGGGTATCTATCGGCCAAGATGATCAAGAGAATCATTGATTCAACCCCCGAACCGAAACCTCAAATGGGCGAACCCGTAGTCTTTCAAAGACGAAAACTCGGACAAAGTAGAATTGAAAAGCGCAATTCCTTACATGGTTTGCATGATTTCATGCGCATGCTCGACGCTGAGGGGTATCCCAAAGCATTTATCGAGCATAAAGGTTTTCGGTACGAATTTTCTCGAGCAGCTATCTATGATGGACGAATAATCGCTGACGTTTCAATCAGGCAACTGGAGAAGAATAAGACATGACTGTGTTAGTTGTGGCAGCACATCCTGACGACGAAATTTTGGGCTGTGGCGGAATTATAGCCAAACTCACTGAGGAGGGACATGAAATTCATGCAGCTATTCTGGGTGAAGGTATCACCTCGCGTTACAACAAACGAGAGAGCGCGAAAATGGCCCTGGTGGAGGAAATACGCGAGTGTAGCCGACAAGCTGCCGATCTTCTGGGTATCACAGAACTTTTTTTATACGACCTTCCCGATAACCGCTTTGATACCATACCGTTGCTAGACGTGATCAAGATTATCGAGGAACTGATTGAGCGCTTGCAGCCGGAAGTCATATATACCCATCACGGTGGTGACCTCAATATAGACCATGCTATAACACAACGGGCAGTGCTGACGGCAACCCGTCCGGTTGTTGGTTGCCCGATCAAAAAAATATACGCATTCGAAGTGCCATCCTCAACCGAGTGGTCATTCGGCCAATTCCAATCAGCTTTCCAGCCCAATGTATTTGTAGACATAACTGACACCCTCGAAACGAAAATCAAAGCAATGGCTGTTTATGAAAGCGAAACCCGTTCATTTCCACACCCACGCTCGTTTGAGGCAATTCGGAATAATGCGCGGCGGTGGGGATCTATGGTGGGCTTAAAGGCTTCCGAAGCCTTTGTGTTGGTAAGGGATGTGGGCTAAAATCACTGCCAACTTGATGAAAACCGATCCGAAATTGCGGTTGCATGTAAAGACTTCTGATAATATTTTTAGTGGTTTAAGAAATATCTGAGCAAACTAAAGTATGGAAAACGATTAATAGTGAGATGATGATGTCATGAATGTAGCGATTATTCCCGCAAGGGGTGGAAGCAAGCGCATCCCGGATAAGAACATCAAACCTTTCTCGGGGAAACCGATTATCGCTTATTCCATTGAGATGGCAAAAATATCCGGATTGTTTGACAAGATTATCGTTTCAACCGATTCGCAAGAAATCGCACATACCGCGAAGGAATACGGAGCGGAAGTACCATTTATGCGCCCCAAGAAACTATCTGACGACCTCACCCCGACAGCCCCTGTGTTGTTGCATGCTCTCAAATGGCTGGAGGAGAATGGGGTATCCCCTAATTATGCATGTTGCATTTACGCTACCGCTCCGTTTGTCCAGCCTGATTACATAAAGAAGGGTCTTGGGTTGATAATGAGCAAAAGGGTGTCTTCCGTATTCTCGGTGACCACGTTTCCTTTTTCAATTTTTCGCGCGCTGAATATAAGCGAAGCAGGTGGCCTGGAGATGTTCTGGCCTGAGCACGAGCTTACGCGGTCCAATGATTTGCCAGAAGCTTACCATGATGCAGGACAGTTTTACTGGCTGGATAGTGAAAAATTTCTTAAGACAAAAAAAATATACACAGGCGATGCATTACCGGTCATTCTTCCGCGCTGTCTTGTACAAGACATTGATACCCCGGAGGATTGGGAAACAGCAGAAGCAATGTATGAAGTTGCGAAGATAAGAGGGCTATTATGAATCAGAAAAACCGTCCTTTCTTGAAACCAAAATCTTTATCGGCCCCAAGACCTTAGCTTTCTCTATTTCTGTTGATGAAACAGTTTTTTTTGGAATTAAATATGAGGATAAACACCAAATGAACGTAAAATCTCAGATCCCAGTTTATATAAATTATGGTAAAAATAATTTTTTTAAAACATATAATCTATTTAAGGAATTTCTTAAGACAGTTCCTTATGAAAAATTGCAATTCCAAGATAGTGTTAATAGATCTGCCGGGGTAATTGTCTCACCGCGAAATAACTCCGGTATTCCCTGGTGTAATATAACTATCGCTCTTCTTTATGCCTATAAAAAAATGCCTTTTAAAATAATATTGGACGATTTAAACTTTTTAGATCCGGAATGGGAAAATCAATTAAATGCAGTTGAAGAGACAGTAGAATATATATGCAATAATTTAAACACTAGCTACCTAAAAACTAGTATTCAAGTCGATACTGATTTAGACGATTTTGATTATAAAGAAATTAAAAGATTATCTATTATCAATGGAATTTGGAATGTTCGCAATGTAGTACCGTCAGAGAATCTCAATCAATATATAAATCTTTCTTATGTAACGTTAGAAGCAAATGCAAAAAAAATAAAGGGACTATACTCAACTAACATTTTCGAACATTGTGTTCACCAGAGTTTAGTAAATAATAACGGCGGATTGCACAAATGGTTTGGAAGGAAATATGGCATTCGCGTGGGCTGCATGGATATTTCCCAAGGAAGAGGTTTGGTCGGTATAAAAGATGTCCCAGGGTATAATAGTGATCTGCCGGATATTATAGAAAAAAATATGACTGATTTTTTGGACTCCGAAGAAAATAAACAGATCGCAAAAAATGAAGCAATAAAAGAACATAAGCTCAGAAAAAACGGCGAGGATTCAAGAACTTATCAAATTGTTTCAACCAACAAAAGTGACATGGCTGTTGAGGTAGATATTCTAATTCCAATAAATATATTTTGGGATGCTGCTAGTTTAGGGCGGAATCGATTTTTTGAGACTCCATTGTTTTGGCTGCAAGAAACAATTGACTTTATTTTAACAAAAACAACAGCTCGAGTTGTGGTGCGGCAACATCCAGGAGAAAGAGAATTCGAACTCTATGGGACCGGTAAAAAATTAGGTGAATATCTACTGAATCAGTTTAATAACCATCCGCGTTTCAGATTTATTTCCTGCAATGACAATATCAACACTTATTTGCTGATAGAGCAATGCAAAGTTGTTTTGCCTCACACATCGACCGTGGGTATCGAAGCTGCTTTAATGGGGAAAAAGGTTATTATAGAAAGCAGCGTTTATTACAAAGATCAACCGTTTGTTGTAAAAGCAGAATCAAAAGAAGATTATTTTTGTAAAATAAAGCATTTCTATGAGAAATTTGATCGATCCCAGAAAAATTTAAAGGACAATATTAGCTATGAAAAATCTTTGCTTCTTTACTTTATGCTTACCCGATGCTCTATCGTCGAGTCCAATTTTGGACTCGACCCTTTAGATTTTGAAAAATGGCCGCCAGGTGGTTTTGATTTATTAACCCGTGATGAAAACTTAATGACAGCCGTCGAGGCCCTGATTTCAGGAAAACCTTTTCCTTATTTGAATGGAAAGAAAAAATTGAAGAATCTAAAAGACCGTTCAAAACGCGTTACAGATTGGCCAAGAGAACACCATAAAGAAATTGATCAAAGAATTAATTACTTAATCACCCTGATTAATAACCATAATTATGAAGAAGCTCTTGGCATGATGCCTGATTCCTCAGAGCATGATGGCGTCTACCTATACGCCAGAGCATTTGTGTTGGCAAAGTTAAACCGGGTTAAGGAAGCCAACCAGGCATTAAATAGGTTAAATGCAATTAAACCGAACCATCAATATTCTCGGGTTTTAGCAGATGAGTTAATGAATCAAAATAACAATTCACTAAGTTCAAATAAGCCAGTAAATTAAGAAAAACAGGTCATTGGAATCATTTCTCCATAAATTCATAGAATTAGGTATTAAAAATGAAAACAATTTTACACATAACTGAATGCTTATCAGGAGGTGGTGCTGGGCGTGAAATAGTCTATTTAGCCCGTTATTCTATGGATACAAATCAATTTCATCACAAGATAGCGAGCTTATGTCCATCTACCCCCGGTGGATTTAAACTCGCTGAAGAATACGATGTCTCGGTTATCGAAAAACCCTCAAGAGAGCTGCTTGAAAAGGAGGTTGAAGATGCAGATATTACCCAAGTCAGCTGGTGGAACAATCCGGAAATCACAGATTTTTTGCACTCCTATATTCCCGATACACGGCTTATCATTCGTTATCACGTATCAGGCCATACCCCACCGCAGTGCATCGTCAAAGAACATTTGGATATGGCAGATGTGAATGTGATTTCATATAGCGAACTGCCTATACTTCAACAGTACGAAGAATCTTGGAAAAAGGAAAAGATTGACTGGATTCTGCATGGGACCGATCTGATGCGCATGAAAGATACGACCCGTAAGCCCCATGAAACATTTAATGTGGGGTATATCGGTACCGTATCTTTTGTAAAGATGCATCCTGAGTATGTAAGAATGAGTAATGAAATCAATATCCCGAATATTAAATTTGTTATATGCGGTAACATTGAAGAAGAATCATTACTGAGACAGGTTCATAAATTCAGCGCCGAACATAAATTTGATTTCAAAGGATATGTAGATAATATTGGGGAAATTATTTCGGAGATGGATGTTTTCGGTTATCCCTTGTGTCCGGATACTTATGCATCAACCGACCTTGTATTGCAGGAAGTTATGTATGCAGGTATTCCTGCTGTGGTTTTTAACTATGGTGGATTGTCGCAGACCGTAAAAGATGGACAAAATGGTATAATTGTTAATACACAAAAAGAATATAAGGAAGCTATTGAATACTTATATAATAATCCCGCAGATCGTGAGAGATTAGGCAAAAATGCCAAGTTATATGTAGAAAAAAATCTCGGTATTCAGAATGCGATAAAAAAATATCATTCTGTTTACAATAGGTTGCTCAAGAAAAGCAAAACCTGGCATGAATGGGGCAAAGATCCTCATAAACCGTTACTGGAGCAATCCATTACTTATCAGGATATTACCGGAGAGCCTCCAAAACGAAAAACGTCTGATATTTTTATAGCATCCATGGGAAAATATGGAGATTGTTTTGCGAATAGCTTGGATTCTAATTTATCAAATAGTGCATTGTTTGCAGCAGATGAAGCAATTGCCAATTTGTCCGACATTATATATCGCATCGGCATTTTATGGTATCGGGGATATGATCCCAAAGATGCATATCTAAATTTTTGGACCGGGTTGGTACTAAAATGTCGTCAAAATACTATGCAGGCAATAGAATGCTGGGCAATAGCCCATGAAAATGGGTTTAACCACTGGCGTTTATACTGGTACATGGCTGTCGCTTCAAAAGAATGCGGTAAGGAGACAGATGCGGCTAAATTATATCAGTATTTATCACGGATAAAACCGGATTGGAAAGAAATAATTAAACAAACCGATCCCCCAAAAGACGTTTCTGTCTTATCTAAAATTGATAAACTGTCCCCGGAAAATATTTATCAAGATATCAAATCATCACTTAAAAGCGATAAATCCAAAGCGACAATAAATAAGCTTGAAGCTTTGTTAGAATCCTACCCTGATTATGCTCTTGCACATAACGATCTTGGTGTATTGATTTATAATCAGGGAGACAAAGAAAAAGCGCAGTATCATTACCAGCAGGCGGCCCAGCTTGATCCTGAAAACATTACATTCCAAAAGAACCTGGCTGATTTTTATTATGTTGAACTGGGTCAGGTGGAAGAAGCACTGCAGATTTATGTTAAGATTTTAAATACAAACCCAGAAGATATAGAGACCCTGCTCATTTTAGGACATATCTGCATTGCTTTGGAAAAATTCGATGATGCCAACATTTTTTACAACCGCATTTTAAACATCGAACCAGAGAATATAGATGCAAAAGAATTCCTTGAGAAGCTGGAAAAATATCAGTTGTCATCAGTAAGCGGGCAGCTGGATCAGACAAATATTGAAACAGATTCAAACGGATATCTTGTTTCTGCCATTGTGTCGACCTACAACTCAGAGCGATTCATCCGGGGCTGCCTTGAAGATCTGGAAGGCCAGACCATTGCGAATAGACTCGAAATAATCGTGGTCAACAGCGGCTCCCAGCAGAATGAAGAGAAAATTATAAAAGAATTTCAGGAAAAATATTCAAATATTAAATATATAAAAGCGAATCAGCGTGAAACAGTCTATGCGGCATGGAACCGGGGTATCAAGGCCTCACAAGGCAAATATATTACCAATGCGAACACCGATGACCGGCTTCGCCAGGACGCACTTGAAGTCATGGTGAACACCCTTGAAGCAAATCCTGAGATTGCGCTGGTTTATGCAGATGTCATTATCACTGAAACCGAAAACGAGACCTTTGAAATTTGCACACCCGTTGGTTTTTTTAACTGGCTAAACTTCAGCAGGGAAGATTTGTTGAATAAAGGGTGCTTTGTGGGCCCTCAGCCGATGTGGCGCAGAGAGCTTCATGATGAATATGGCTATTTTGATGCTTCATTTGTAACTTCGGGAGATTATGAATTTTGGCTGCGTATTTCTCAAAGTCATACATTTATGCATCTTCCCGTTCAGCTGGGGCTGTACTTACGATCTCCAGGCAGTATTGAACATTCCAACCGGAAAAAGCAAAGAGAAGAAAATAACAAAATTTTCAAGATGTACAAATATGCCCAAGCTTCCGGTAAAATCATCAGACGCATTCGAGTCAATACATCACCGGGTCATACTGAGCCAAGGAGCGAAAATATGAAATCCCCTGAGACAATCTATCGAAACATCCAAGCAGAGATGAGAAATAAACAACCTGAGGAAGTGATCAGTGAGCTGGAAATGCTGGCGGAATCTTACCCTCAATTCGCTCTGGCTCACAACGACTTGGGCGTTTTGTACTATACTGCCGGCAACAAAGAAAAAGCGCATCAATTTTACGAAAAAGCCGTACAGCTGGATCCAGAGAACATGGTTTTTCAAAAGAATCTGGCTGATTTTTACTACGTTGAAATGGGCAGGGTCGAAGATGCCCTGCGAGTCTACATAAAAATTTTGGAAGCGAATCCGGAAGATGTCGAAATCCTGCTGATCACCGGTCATATTTGTGTAGCCCTGCATCAGTTTGAGGATGCCCGGGTGTTTTATCGCCGGGTATTGGAACTGGAGCCCTTAAATGAAGTTGCGCAAAAAAATCTTGAAAAATTGAACCAGATGGAAGCGCAGCGCCCTGAATTTAAATCAGCCGAAGACCTGTATCAGGAAATCCAGCCATTGTTAAACAATGGGGATCCACATAAGGCCATTGCTGCGTTGGAGAAATTACTTGAAAATTTCCCGAATTTCGCCCTGGCACACAACGACTTGGGTGTCATTTGCTATCATATGGATAACAAAGAAAAGGCCAAATATCATTATGAGCGTGCCGCCGAACTGACGCCCGAGAATATCAACTTTCAGAAAAATCTGGCTGATTTCTATTGTATTGAGTTGGGCCGGATTGAAGATGCCCTAAAAATATACGTCAGCATACTGAAAACCGATCCACAGGATGTTGAAACCCTGATGGCGACCGGCGAGATATGCAAGGCGTTGGGAAAACCCGATGACGCCAGGGATTTTTTCAACCAGGTTCTGGAAATCGAACCGTGGAATGAAGAAGCCCGTCACCGTTTAGAAGAATTGGAGCGACCACCTTCAGCGGCCGTTTTGATGAATGCAGAAACCCCGCATGAGATTTACCAGAAGCTGAAACAGAAGTTGGGCACCTTAAGCCGGGCCGAGGCCATCGATGAATTAGAAAAATTGCTGGGATCTTATCCTGATTTTGCATTGGGCCATAACGACCTCGGTGTATTGTATTATCAGACTGACGATAAAGAAAAATCATTGCTTCACTATCGGCAGGCGGCACAACTGCAGCCTGAAAATCTAACGTTTCAAAAAAATCTGGCTGATTTTTTATTTGTTGAATTGGGAAAAATAGAAGAAGCGCTTCAAATTTATGTGAACATACTGGCCGTGAACCCGCACGATGTTGAAACCCTTTTAATCACCGGCCATATTTGTGTGGCGTTGAAAAAGTTTGATGATGCTCGAGATTTTTATCATCGGGTGCTGGAGCTGGCGCCCGGCAATGAAGATGCCAGCAACAATCTCCAGGTGCTGAATAAACACCCGGCTGGAAATGGTTTGTTGCCAGCTGAATCTGCAAACACGTTTTCAGCTTTAGCGGATAAGGTTGAATCCAATGATTTTGAGCCGGATCGATCTGAGGCCGAAAACCGGGCAGCAACAGCATCTATTATTATCAGCCTTGATGGGATTGAGAACCGTGTCAAAGAATGTATTAAAAGTGTTATGATGCACACTTCAGATTCCCATGAAATACTGCTTATCAATCGCGGGGCCACTAAAGGCATACTCAAATGGGCGCAACAACTCGTAAAGGATAACGACCATTATCACATCATTGAGTGCGCCAGGCAGGCGGGCCGTGCTGAATCTCTCAACCAGGCGATCCAAAAAGCCAGCGGTAAAATGATTGTTCTAATGCATAATGATGTGGCGGTGCCGGAAGGCTGGCTTAAAGCCCTTAAAATGTGTATCAACCTTGAGCCGAATATCGGCGTAGTGGGCCCCATGTCCAACCGGACAAAGGGCATCCAACAGATGATCCATTCCGACGAATCCGACCGGGTTGAGTTCGAATCCGCTGCAAAAGCGTTTTATGAACAAAACCAATATAGACGGGTAACGACGCGAAAACTATCAGACTTTTGCTTGGTTTTCCGGCGCGACTTAGTCGAGAAAATCGGATATTTTGATGAGCAATTTGTTTCAGAAGAAGTCGTTGTCGAAGACTTTTGCAACCGGGCGGCCTCAGGGGGCTACCAGAATTTGATCGCAGCTGATACGTATGTCTACCATTACGATCGCCACAAAGTCAAAAAGAATGCTTCAACCAAAAATTCGGCCAGCGCCGAAGATCGAAAGAAGGTTAAAGAAAAATGGAATAGCGCTCAAAACCCGGAAGCCAAAGCCTTTCAGACGGTTCAACTTCTGGCAAGGGCGGATGAATTGAGCCAGAGAGGCCAAATTGATGCGGCCATCGAAACCGTGTTGGGTGGAATAGGGCTTCAGCCCGAAGATAAACGTCTCTACCTTGCCTTATCTGAAATTTTACTGGCCGCAAAAAGATTTCAGGATGCCAAAGATGCCTTAATGGAAATGCCGTCCGCCGGTGACAATCAGGAAATGCGAAAAGCTGAACTGCTGGGGTATGCTGAAGAAGGGTTGGAAAACTTTGAAGCGGCCCAGGCCCATATTGAACAGGTGCTGGCGATGAATCCCGACCGCGCACCCGCCCTGAACCTCAAAGGCATCCTGGCCTATCGAAATGATGACCGCCATTCTGCTGAAAAATACTTTAAACGGGCGATCGATGCGGATCCGGGTTATGGCGAGCTCTACACCAATTTGGGGATGCTGCAATTGGAAGCCGACCAGCAGGACGAGGCTCTGAAATCTTTTGAAAAGGCTTTCCGGCTCACCCCCACTGATCTTGATATTGCAACCAATTATCACACCTTGATCGCAGGGATCGCTGAATATGAAAAAGCTGAGAACGTTGCTCGTGATGCGGCTGCCCTGTACCCGAACAATCAGAAGATAAAATATATGCTGATCGATTTTCTGGTCCAGCAGGGCAAATATGAGATGGCGATGCCTGAAATTAAAGAGGCGATTATTAAATTCGGGACTGATGATGGAATTCTAGGCGCCGCTCTGAAGGTCAGAGAGAAACTGGGGCCGATTACCATTCAGAAATCCTCAAAAAAGGCTGCAGTCTCCCTATGTGTGATCATCAAGGATGAAGAGAAATATTTGGCTCGATGTCTGGCGAGTGTAAAACCCATCGTGGACGAAATGATTGTGGTTGATACGGGTTCTGCCGACCGATCCAAAGATATTGCCATCACTTTTGGAGCCAAGGTTTATGATTATGAGTGGAAGAATAATTTTGCCGAAGCGCGAAACTATTCGATTTCAAAAGCATCCGGTGAATGGATTCTAATTCTGGACGGAGACGAAGTGATTTCGCCTTTGGACTATGACCATTTCAATAAAATTGTCACAAAGAAACCCAAGGCACCCGTAGCGTATACCATTACCACCCGAAATTATAACAAACTGGCCAACATTGTGGGGTGGGTGCCCAATGATGGATATTATCCCGATGAAGAAGCGGCCATGGGGTGGCTGCCGAGTGAAAAAGTAAGGTTGTTTTACGGCAAAGATCAAATCTGGTTTGAAGGTGCGGTACATGAGCTGGTCGATCCGGTTTTGAGAAGAAATGGTATCGAAATCAAAAAATGCCGTATTCCGGTGCACCATTACGGCCGGCTGGATAAAGAAAAGCTGGATCGCAAAGGGGAAATCTATTTTGATATCGGTCAAAAAAAGCTGTCCGAGATGGGTGAGGATGTTAATGCCCTGCGGGAATTGGCGATTCAAGCCACTATTCTGGAGAAAAACCAGGAGGCGTTTGAATTATGGCAAAGATTGCTTGCCCTGAATCCAAAACCGAATCTGGCAGCGATTGCCTATGTGAATATGGGGACCATTTACAATCGGCTCGGGAAATTCGAAGATGCCCTTGATGCAGGCAAAAAAGCCGTTGAATGTGACCCGGACCTGAAAGAAGCCCGATACAACCATGCAATGGCTGAGTTGCATTGCGGAAATGCGCAAAACACCATCAACATTCTCGAAGACCTGTTAAGCGGTTTTCCCGATTACCCGCCAGCTCAATTTATTCTTGCGGCTGCGTATTGTTGTGCGGGCCAAAAAGAAAAAGGACTCGAGGGCATCAAAAAATTAAAAGACACGCCCGTGGGCGCCCACCTTGCCACTCCATGTAGTGAACTTGCACAGGGTTTCATATCGGCTAGAAAAATGGAATATGCCTTATGGGTCTTGGAGGCGGCTTTTGAAAGCGATATCGTCAATCCGGAGCTTTTGGCCCTGTTTAAAGAGTGCTTGAAAATGAAGGAAGCGACCCAAAAATGTTCACATATTCCTCAATCCCCGCAGGCGGATTTCCAGGGAGCTAAATTCGAAAATCTGCCGCAATAATTTTTAACGGTTGCGCCTTAACGGTTTTTCGATTCTGAGCGCAACATTTACCACGCCTAAAATGGACTGATCTGGCCCTGGACACCCGCATTGTCAACGGCCACACCACCACCAGTGATTCATTGTGGGCCGGTGTGCCGGCGATTGCCTTACAGGGCAGTCATTTTGCATCACGGGTGTCATCCAGTTTATTGTATGCCGTCGGACTTTCAGAATCGGTCACTTACCGTTTGGAAGGATATGAGAAACTAGCGGTTCAGCTGGCATCGCGTTCATCCGAGCTGAAAGCCGTTCGGCACAAGCTCAACATCAATCGCCTGAAAAAACCGCTGTTCGATACTGCTCGTTTTGTCAGAAATCTGGAGCACGCTTATAGTGAGATGTGGCGGATATTTCTGGAGGGTAGGGCTCCGACGCAGATCGAAGTGTTTGAAGTTTAGCGACAAGCCGGCCGGTGCTTAAGATAATTACATAAACACGGTGATTCCCCAAAGAAAATGGCCTCTGAAAAAGAGGCCTTTTTTATTTGCGATACGGCATGATGGCATATTATTGCCTAACGTTTCGCAATAAATTAATGATCTGCAATTTTATAACCAGCTGTTAGGGTGAACCTCTCAAGCCGGCGGCCAGATTATTATTAATATCGATGACGATTTTGAGTTTTTGCGGTGACGGGAATGCCATGGTTTCAAAAATACGCCGGTCGATAAATGCGGCCAATCGCAGAATGTCCAGACGCAATTTCTTGGGCAGTTCATGATCATCTCTGGATAGCTCACTTTGAAATATACTCCAAATCCGCTGGTTGAATTTGAGCGCAACGTCTAATTTGGTATCCCGGTCCGGAGCATCCCAGTTATCCTGGCATTCTTTGAGTTTTACGGCTGCTTTGGTGAGTACGGCGGCTTCGATTTCACGGCCGGACTGGGTTGCCTTTTCGACGTGTTCATAAACTCTCAGTGATTGCGTCTGCGTTTGCATGTTTAAGAACCTCCTGTTCATAGTCAATTAATTGGCCGGCGAGTTTTAACGCCCGGTAGTAATTACCGATCAGAATATGTTCGTTAATTTCGTCGATGTGTCCGGTTAACCGGGGGGCAGCATCGAGCAACTCGCGAACCAGTTTCCAATAAGTGTGCTGGTGGTTGGTCATATTTTCGGGATCGATGTACATGAGCTGGATGTCGAAATAGATCCGACTGCAATGCGATGTCGCGTCCTTCTCGCTTAGAATATCTTTTTGGCGTAGAACCGGAACGTTGTTTTCGATGATCAAGTCGCTGTTTTTGGCGTTGCCGTTGGTCACCACGGCACCACCGACAATCATTTTCTCATTGGGTTTTAATGTGATTTTTAATGCCATTTTTTCTGCCACCCGGTGATTCGCGCCTATTCAAAGCCCCTGATTGATCAATCATGAGCGGGTTTTCCCGTTATAAATAAATCGGACTGAACAACCTGCAGGAGAAAGAGATTCGGAGATCAGGTCAGGGGGGGGGATTGCTCCCCCCCCCAACCAATTTTAGTTTAGAATAATCTCAGAACGCCCTGAGCGGCTTGACCGGCCAGACTCAATGAGGTCGTACCCAGAGCCTGACGCGTTTGCAGCATCAGCATGTTGGCGCCTTCCTCATTCATGTCGGCTTCCGTCAACTTGGCAGCACCGTCGCTCAGCGTGTTGATCATCTGAGCGGAGAAATCCTCGCGTGCCGTAATGATCGACAGGTTGTTGGCCAGCACCTTGGCTTCGGTTCTCAGGCTGGCAGTTGCCTCTTCAATGCCGTCGACGGCAGTCTGAATAGCCGCTGTGTCCACGGCTCCGGCGGATACCCAGCCAGTACCCGTGCCGGCTGCTGACATACCGTCAATGCTGAATTCCGCAGCGGTTGTGCCAAAACCAGTTAGATGCAAGGTGGATTGGTTAGCTGTCGGAGCGAATTGAACGGTTAATTCGCCACTTTGCAGCAGATTGATTCCCTTGTAACCGGAATCCACCGACATCTGGTTGATCTGGGTCATCACCGTCGCATACGCGCTGGCAAAAGAGGTCGCGTCAGATGCGCTGGCGGACATTGCCGATTGGGCCAGCGATTTGGCCTGAGCCAGCAGGTTGTTAATGCCCTCGACACCCACGTTGGCGGCTTTAATGGTCTGAATGGCCTCGGACATGCCGTCTTTACGTCCGGACAGGTCGCCTGCCCGTAATTTATGCTCCTGAGCGGCGAAAAAGTTGATGGGATCATCCAGAGAATTGTTAACCTTCAGACCCGTGGACAAACGTTTCTGGGTAATTTCAAAATCCTTTGAAGTTTGCTGCAGGCTAAACAGATTGGCCCGCATACCAGCTGTTAAATTAATTGTACTTAGTGCCATGATAAGATTTCCTTTCCTAGGTGTTTTATTTTGGCGTTCTTGCCAATTAGGGTTATTAAAATGCCGAAAAATTCGGCGTTTGTGGTGGCCGTAGTGGTCTCGCAATTCTCATCCTACCTCCTTTTAGACCATAGTTTTTCCGGCTACCCTGTTGTTATCGGAATTATTTCAAATAACTTTAGCGTTCTTGTACTGGTGTGCTTTATTCCGGCAGCCGATCCATTAAAAAAAGCCAAAGGTGCCGGGGTAAACTCGATACCCCTGTATGATCGGCGTTTTTCCGATTTCCTTAAGCATTTTTTTGCCGGTGGGCAAATAATGATCAGCAGGATGGAAATCAGTTGAATTCGCGGCTGGAAGCCGCTCCCACAGAGAGTTTATCTAATGGCAACTTGGACTTTTCAGATAAGCAGGTAATTTTTTTTTGATAAACGAATGCAGAAGTTGCATTTGAATTTCGAGAACATTGCAATTGCCGGCGGAGTGGTGTATGCCGTTAGGTCATTAATGGAAAAATGGAATGATGGAAAAATGGAATATTGGGTACGGAAAGTGGATAATGTCCAGCCATTATTCAATACCCCATGGCATTAGATGACGGCAAACACCCATCCCTTGGGTTGAAGTCAGAGCATGGCCATCCGAACCCGGATGCTTTAGCAAATATCTCTTGATAGCTGCACTTAAGCATCTGATAATCAGCAGGATTGAGGTTATTGTGATTCGTCTAAAAGTAGATGAATTAAAGCCGGGCATGATTTTGGCCCGCTCGGTGTATAATCAGCAGGATTTACTGTTGTTGGAGAAGGACAGCTCCCTGACGAAAAAACGCATTTGGATGCTCAAAACCTGGGGAATCGATCTGGTCAGCGTCAAAGGT
>Ga0255055_10001381_pt1 | contig 17941 bp, 18 predicted proteins | sample JV7_2_27_MG_FD_188633 | JGI IMG/M metagenome (GOLD analysis project Ga0255055, IMG submission 188633) | Seawater microbial communities from Jervis Inlet, British Columbia, Canada - JV7_2_27 | ecosystem: Environmental > Aquatic > Marine > Inlet | place: Canada: British Columbia | collected... | reverse complement strand
TGGTTGGCATTGAACCGTTTGGCTTCCAGGACCGCAGATGCTGTCCTGTGAAGAAGCTGGTAGCGAATATCATCGGGCAATGGATCATCAAGACCGAGTTCGTTGCAGATGAATCTGATCCTTTGTTCCTTCCCTGTCGAAGTCCCCCACTCTTTAAGGGTAGGACCGAACGGTTCGTCAACCTTCCCTTCTACAGCAATCGACACAAGTTGATTGCCACATCGCGCAAGGACCCAGATATCGTTCTGGGATGGGCGGACACCGCCTTTTAACGGAACCTGGTGTTCGGGAATCGCTACCAATATTTCGATGTCCCTGAAAACTTCGGATCGACGGAAGACATCCCTGACGCTGCGAGGAAACCCCTTTGCCTCCTGCCAGCAGAAAGCTAGTGTCCGCGCAGAATACCCCCTCTTCCACTGTTTTCCCGGGTCAGCAAGCAGCGCCTTCCAGTCCTCAGCGCTATTTGCAGGAATCAGGATTCTTTTCATCGTCTCCTCTCTGTACGCAGACCATGCATGAAGTTGCCCCCAGACAGCTCTGTATCATAACCGCAGGAATCGCAACGTTAGATGGAAAGCATTCCCGAAGGTCAAATCCTCCAATCTGTCTCATCTGAAAAAATTTCCGATCCACAGTTTCGGCCAGTGACCATTTTGTGTTTGGATTTTAGGGACCTCTGCGATAATCCCCGCGTGTAGTTGGTCATCTTTCAGGGGAGAAGGTCAAGTTAGGGCAGCGTTTCGACGACCATCTTCTTGAGTTGGTCAATCGTCTCCTCGATCGATGGCCTGAACACAAAGTCGATGTTGCGCGGATTGATGCCATCGCCGAAGCCGGGGAGCCGTCTGAACCGTGGAACTATGATCTGATCAACTTTCTCTATCCGATTGCCTTCGGCCGGCATTACTCCCGAAACGATGAGTCGGCTAGTGCTTGCGACCTCGAAGTAACGCTGCAGGCCGCTCTGTCGAACGGCAAAACGATTGCACATCATGATAGCCACTGCGTCCCCAAGAATTTTCTTCGGGGAGGAGCCGCGCTCTTCGACTTCGATTAGGAGCAAGACCCGCTGGTTCGGCGACACTACCATCACGTCAACATCCGCGAGTCGGTTGAGATTGGTGACCTCGCTGCCGAAGAAGCCCTTGATCGCCACAACGTTGGACTCGCGCCTGTCACCGTGATCATAGAAGACCTCGTATTTTCGAAGGGCGGCGGATTGCCGTACATACCCAGTAAGCCATTGACCGAGTATGTCGGTCTCTTGACCTTGCCCGCCCCGGCTGTTCGATGCGGCAGTTGATCCAGGTGAGGCGGTAGCCCGCACTGGGCCCTCACCATCGCGGAGCCTCTTCTCAAAGGAGCAGTTGCGATTCGTAAGATGACGCACATAACCTTGCCCGGTCTCGTCGCGCGATGTCCCATCGTTACACTTTGGGCAGCGCCAGCCGTTGGCACGTGCTGTTGATGTTTTCATGCGGCCGCCTCCAATGTTTGTTTCTACGCACTCATGCCAATCAGTACAAGGTCCACCTATTGGCCCAGCTCATGGTTCAACCGAGTAGCCTCTCGAGCTCAGCCTCGACCTCTTTCCGATCCATATGAAGTTGTCTGGCGTTACGCGCCCACTCGTGATTGACTTTGGCATCGAATCGCTCGAACGAAACGTTAAAAATATCATCAAATACTCTCCGAGCGGCCATGGCTGCGTCCGGACTGTTTAAGCCGGTCTTGCCCCAACAGTACAACCAGCAAACAGATCTACCATCGATGGCACCTTCCTCATCGACAATCCAGTTTCTTACAATGGCTTTCCGAAACTTCTCGTGTTTAACGTATTTGAGATCTTTCTCTGCTTCTTCCTTGCTGACCTTGAGTTTTATCATGTGTCCTCCGTATGACGTTATTTGTTGTTGTTGGCCGCCTCCGCACAACTCCGGGCGCGATCAAGTGTCACGAGCAATCCGCTGGCTTCTCCCTCATGCCTCCTCCTATCCCGCAGGTATCACCGACATCCCGGGTTCTCATCCTGCTTCCGATTCGTTCCGGGCCACCGTTTCCAAGGCAATCGTGCACACCCGTTGGCGATAAGATTCCGGAGAAAGCACCCGGAAATACGGCATCCAACGGGCGGTCTGCTCGTGGAAGTGCATGTCGTTGTACACGTCGAAGGATACAACAATGTTGCCGTTGTCCCTGGTTTCCACAATTGTCTGCTGTGGGAAGAAATTCTTCCGCTCGAAAAAGTGGGCAACCGGCGCATCGAATTCCACTGTGACCTTGTCCGTTTCCTGGTCGCCGAACCAGATCGTCTGTGCCTCTTCCAGCGCCTTCCGAACCGATTCCGGGACTTCACTGTAGTTCTTCCCCGTAGAACGGACATCCTCGATGAAATCCAAGAGGTACTTCTTCGTCATCCCATCATGTTTCGCAACGAGGTACCAGAACCCCCCGTAGTAGACAATTTTGTACGGCTCCACCGTGTATCGTTTCCCAGATTTCTTGTAGGAAAAGGAAACGACCTCACGGGCCTTGATGTGCCTCTCGAGGGTTAATTGGTTGCTGGCCACCTTATCCATGTCGATGGCCTCGTCTTTTACGATCTGGTAGACGTCGGGCATCCGAAAGATCTTGTTTTTAAGACCAGTGAGGAAACGGGAATTTTCGGGACCGAAGATGTGGGTCGCGTAATCGATCAGGGCGCAGACCATGGACATCTCGGAGACGTTTAGGATCTTGTCGCTAACGATGTAGTCCGAGGTCAGGGAGTAGGTGTGCTTCTCTTCATCGGTGATCACGCACGGCAGGGTAGAAAGGTACAGGAGGTAACGCTGGGCGGTCCGGATGTTAACCCCGAATTCCTCCGCCACGGTCCGGGAGGTGAGCACCTTGCGCTCGTTCAGGAGCCGGAGTAACCGCAGCGCACAGTCCATCATTGCCGGCTTGTTCATCGGGCGTGGCTTTACGGACCGTTTCCCTCTTTTTGCCTTTCCCTTGCCCTCCTTACGGGCCATCCCTCACCTCCATTGCCAGACCGGCAAGAAACAATTTTCCCCCCGTGTCTATGTCATGGATTGCATCTTCTCCAGGAGTCGAACCAGTCCGAGCGTGTCCTGGACGCAATATTCCAGCAGCGCCTTGCGCAGTTTTCGCAGTTCCTCCGCGTCGCCGATCTCGCCCATCGTGAAGTAGGCCTCGGAAGCCATGTCGCCGTCGCTTATCGTCAATCCTTCGTAGCTCAACTCCGGCACGAGGACTGGAAGGACGTTTTTCAGCGAGTAGGAGCCGGCCATCTCCCAGTGGTAAATCTCCCGTCGTCGGAACGGCTCCATGAGGTCTACTAACCCGTCGATTACTGCACCAAGCCTATTGCGGTGCTTCGGGAGGAACCCGGCGAGGCCCTGTAAGACCCCCTTCTCGAAGCCCATGTTGTAGACCAGGGTGCAGGCCCCATCGGGGATCTCGTTAAGGATCTTTTCCACCAGTTCCTGTCTTGGATCGACGCCGGGCCGGGCAAGGAATTCGAAGTGCTTCAAGGGCGAACCCGCAGCATCTTGCCGATGCAGGGAATAGAGGAACGGGACTTGCTGATAAGGCCTGATGCCGTCATAGAGGGGGATCGCGGACCTAAACGTCTCGAAATCCAGGAAGCACATTGGATAATGAAGCTTCGCGAGGAACTCCCGGACCCTTTCCGGGTCGGCGTGCTTATCCTTCCGCAGGAAATACTCCACCTGCATCCGCTGCGTAGCGTTTAAGGAAACGAGGGGTACGTCGACAAGCCGGATGATCCCGCGCCGGTACAGATCCCACTTGTCGATCCCCCTCCCCCGCAGGGTGAAGATCGAATCTTTCGGAATGTGCTTCCAGCAGTGGTCCATGAAATCGCACTCAAATGGATCTTTGCAATGGGGTCCGATGTCGATATCGGGTAGTTTGCCCCGCACCATCTTGCGCATGATGGCCAGTTCCTCCGGGATGGAGTCCTGCATCCCTTTGACCACGTCGGTGACGTCTTGGGTGGCAAACACCTCGTGCGGGACGATATCCCCCTGACGGACGTAGGCATTGTTGATATGGACCAGGTAGGCCTTGCGTACGGGAATCCCGCAGCCGGACAGGACGTAGTACTGGACGGCCACGTCGTCCAGGTTATGCTCCTTGACCCCGGTTGCGCTTTTCACCTCGTACAGGTCCCACCCGCCGTTGGAATTGCAAATGATATCCGACTTCACGAACACGTCGTCGTGGGAAAAGGTCGCCTCGTAGAGGACTCTTGTGCCTTTGGCGATCTCCGCCCGAGTCTTTCCAAGCTGCTCCGGCTTGGACAACCCCTCGAAGGGGATTTCCACCCCCCCGGGAAACAACTGGTGGGCGTATATCCCGACCTCCGTGCCGGACTTCCACAACGCCAGAAGCTGTGGCGTGGGCTCGCTGCGAACTTCCGGATGATGCTTGTACAAATAGAGAGATTTGTGGCACTGGAGTCCTCGCATGTAGAGGGACTTGCTCAGGTATGCGTTCCTTCCAGGGGCGGGCATCACGCTCCTCCAGGGGAGCTTACGTCTCTGACGACTTCACAAATGTATCTCATTCCCTCGGGAAGGTACATTAACCGGTTCCTCTCCCACCTTGCTGCCCTGAGTTTCCATTCCCAGGAGCGACAGTTCGTGCCGAATGGATAACAGCTGGAAGCGCCTCTTTCTTATTTCGTCTTAAAATTAGGATCTACGTACATTTAGTCCTCCTTTCTATAAGTAAGAGGCACATACCCAATCTTCTTACAATATTTATCCCTACGATGTTCCCTTATTAAATACACCACCACACAAAACACGCCCACTCGAATATAATTCACAAACAAGTAGATCAAAAATGCTATAGCAATGCACTTCTTACAAGTGTTAAATACCGTACGCAACCACTCTTTTTTCGGATCTTCCCGAAAAAGATCTAAAAGTTCTTTTTCACGTGACATCCTTCTTCCTTCTCAACAATAATTCTTCTCTCTATCCCAATTCCTTCTCACTTCTTCCTTTGCTCTAACAAAATCATTCACCCTGTCCAGCTGTACGGACGCCACCTTATCCATGTCGATCGCCTCGTCCTTGACGATCTGGTACACGTCCGTCATCTGTGAGATCCGATTTTTCAGCCCCGCCAGGAACTTCGGGTGCTCCTTGCCGAAGATGTGGGTCGCGTAGGCGATTGTAGTTCAAGAAAGAATTATCAAATTGGATAATGTATGGAACATTTGTTTGTTTTGTATCCGCCGCGGTAACGCCCTCTCCGCAATCCCCTGTGTAATAGTAATAGGGCTCTGAGCCATAACTGCCCACATGCTGAGTGCAGGGATCATCCACCCCAACACAGCCGCCGAGAAGAAAGATGAGCATCAAAATAAACATAAATCTATAAATGGTTAAAATGCCCGAACTATTCATGTGCCATCCCCCTTTCCGTCACTTCCCGAACGCGGAGAAGTGGATCAGGTCGGCCTCGTAGTGCAGCGCCTTCCCGAATGACCGTTTCGCGTCGTACCGCCAATCCTCGCCAACTCCGACGGGCCCATACTTCTCGAAAAGCGATTTCCCAACTTCTTCCAGGATTCGCTTCACGTACTCCGCGGCCTGTTCCGGCGTTTTCGCCCGCCGGCTGGAGAGCCGCGCCCCCTGCGCCACCATCGCGTCGACCGCAACGCCGGAGAGAAGCTTCGGGTACATCTTTCCGAACGTTGCCGGCCGGTCGAACAGTTCAATCCCGCGGAAGAGGCCGTTGACGAAAAATGCTGTCCCCGTCTCCTTCCCCTCCAATTCCATCCCCTTCCGGTACTCCTCGATGGAGGACTGCTTCTGCTCGAAGACATCGTTCATCGCTCCGGTCATCGTCGGCGCCTCCATCTTGTGGGAAATGTCCGCCACGCATTCCCAGACCTGCCCCTGGTCGGATGCGTACCCCCGCTTCTCCTTCAGGGAGGCCTTGTGGTACTCGGCGTTGTTCCGACGTATCGAGTGAGGCGAGAAATGCCGGCTAGCCCGGAACTCGCGCCCCCTGTACTGCCACCGCCCCTGCTCCACGCACGACACCGGAATCCGCGTAACCGACTCCGGAGGAATCAGGAACGACGCGTTGACGATCCGGTTCTGCTTGGCGCCGACAAGCTCTGTCCCATCCACCACAAGCACGACCTTGCCAGAGAAGTTGGTCATCCGCAGCTCCGGTACCGACCCGCCTTCGCTCACCTCTTCCACCACGACCTTCTTCTTCTCAAGGGCCTCATCGACCAAAAGGTACTCCAGCATGGAAGCGGGATTCCCCAAGAGAGGCACTGCTGTGAGATTGAGCACTGTCTTTGGAGCCCCGATGTTTAGGTCCGCCAGCGTGGTCATGCGATTTCCCGTCTTCGACTTCATTTCTCCTCCTGGTCCGATGGTTCCTTTCCATTACGCCGTCGTATTACCCGTTCCTTTTCGCGTCGAGATACTATCCTCACCTCCTCCGGTAACTCCGCGGGCGAAGACCTGTAAAATCCCTGTTCCGGTAGGCCGTCACCACCACGTCGTCCTCTGCGCAGACGACCTGGATCCCCTCGTAGGGTGTAAGATCCACGCCTGTCTTGGTGAACCGCTTAACCTCCTTGCGCCCGATTGCGTAGAACGTGGCGCCTTTCATCCGCCGTTCCCGCCCGAAAAGCATCGCCATCGTTACCCCTTTAGCAGGGATCCTGCGGGCATTGATCCGCATCCGGGCATGGTCGGTAAGTGTGATCTGCTCCATCGCACCCTCCCTTCTTTTGCGCCTCCTTGCCTCCCGGAAGCGATCTGCCGTTTGCCTTTTGTTTCCTCCGCCACGTTCGTTTTGATCGCATTGTCCCATATGGGGGCGACAATCCCTGTCGCCTGCATATGGGCACCGAAAATATTTTTTGGGGGCTTGCGGCAGAAGAAGGTAAACGTATGGGCACAGGCGGGGCACACGGGGTCCCGGAACCCGTTCGACGGGTATTGGAACCGGCTGGATCTATTGGCTATTTATTGCCTAAAGGTGGAAAGGACCTTCGGGGGCGGGGCCCGTAGGTCCAGTGACCTTCGGGGTGGGACTTAACACTCCAGCTGCGGGCCGTGGCGGAAATGTTGCAGGAGCTGTCCGCTTCATCCAATTGTTAGGTACGCTATGTGAAAAATCCTTTCCCGCATTATTATTTTCTCCTTCTACTTCGTCTGGGCCTAGAAAACTTTGGCATTACTTCAACTTTCATGTTTGGATATTTTTCAAGTAGAGGTCTGAGAGTTGAGTCATCTTCGGTACATAACGCTACAGAGAGAATGGATTTTGGCCTGAAAATCTTTATCAATTTTGCTGAGAAAAACGTTTGTCCCATCAGAGTCATACCGAGTCTTCTTGCTTTTGCTTGAATTACAATTACATCCTTTCCCTTAAGAGTTACCTCTCGCCATCGAGCAATTCTTTTCTCTCCTCGGCGTATGATAATTCCGTCCAATAAACGTTGAGCACATGTAGGGGAACGTTTTACCGCTGGAAACTCTTCGATCAAAGTGCCACCAACCTTTTTCCAATATTCTCGAATCATCGGGGTTTCGTTTTTACTCATTTTCTTCTCCTCAGAGAGAGATGATTTAATCCTTTTCTACATATACATCCAGCTTCATAGCGATTCGACAAGGTCCTCAAAGGTACAGCAATAGCTCACGCCGTCAAGGTAGTGAAATATGTTCTCTCGCCCTCCGACGAGAAATATATCCTTTTCCCAAGCGACGGCAATTCCGTATTCAACGTGTCGACCTCCCCACCCGGTTCCAAAATAGTTGGGATCATTCCGAACGATGAGGGTGCAGGAATTCTTAATATCGTCGATGTCTTCCGAAGCAAAACGCTTTCGCTCGTAATCATCCGATGCTTTCTTACCATCAATCCACCGGGACGTAATTGTGTGCCCCCGATCTTCAAGTCTTGCCCTCCACTCTCTCATCAGGGGTGCGTCATAATACCTGGCTGCGAGATATATGCAACGTTTCCGTTCAGTAAACATCAATCGATAATCTCCTTCAAGACGTTCTTCCCATGGTGTCTATAACTCCATAAGCTATCTTTTGCATTTAATCCGCTTATTGGACTCCATCGTAGATTGATAGTGCGACAATCCCTGTCGCGTCAAATGATTTCGTAAATATATTTTTTCGATGGGTCTTGCGGGAGTGCCACCGGCACGTATCGGGGATCGGTTCGTTCCGGATGCCTCCCCGGTCTTTGGGGGTTGGAGAAGTCAAACGGATATGCACAGGTGGGGCTCACCCGGGCGTGCATGCCACTCGATGGTACGCGTAACTGACTATAGATAATTGTAATTTAGTACCTGTGGAGCAAGAAGACCTTCGGGGGCGGGGACCCACACTCTTCCCATACAGGCCTTTAAATCGCTCCACGCGGAGATATGCGTGAAAACGGGCATTGCACTTTCCCGTCAAAATATCATTTCACCAATATCGTCGAAGGAGTTATAGTCACTAACGCAATTAAACTCAGTGGAGGTCGCTGATGGTCGATTCCCTGCTGATCGTGAATCTCGTTTTGTCGGTAGCCGCTGTAATCCTCCTGCTCATACTTTTCCGGAAAACATCACGATCTGATGCCCCATTATTGGCTTCCCGTCTTGATGCTTTCGAAAAAGCACAAGAGCGTGTAGAGCGGGCGGTCAGAGAGGAGATAGCTCAGAGCAGAGACGAACAGGGAAAAGCGGCGAGAGAGCAGCGGCATGAACTTACCGAGGCTTTCAAGACCTTCGGCGATTCTGTGGTGCAACGAATGATGGATGTTGCAGGCATGCAGAAGGGGCAACTCGATGCTTTCTCCAACCAACTTGCCTCTTTCGCCCACGCCAGCGGCGAAAGGCTCGACGGTGTACGTGCCGAATCCGCCACCGGAGCAAAGCAACTTCGAGAAGAAGTCGTAACGACGTTAAATAGGATTTCAGAAACGATGGCTAAAACGTTGAAGGAATTGTCCGCCGCCGAAAAAATTCAGCTCGAGGCATTCTCTGGGCAGATTGCCTCGTTGACGAAGACCAGCGGAGAGAAACTCGACGGCATACGAGAGGAATCCGCCACAGGATCCAAACAGTTGAGGGAAGAGGTCATAGCGGCGCTCAAGGGGATCACTGAAGCCACCACAAAGACAATGGGCGAATTGGCCAAAATACAAAAAACCCAACTTGAAACCATGTCCTCTGCGATCGAGAAACTTTCAGAATCAAACGAGAAGAAACTGGAGGCGATAAGAGTCACGTTGGAGGGCAAACTCCAAAGCATGCAGATCGACAACACAAAACAACTTGACCAAATGCGGCAGACCGTGGACGAGAAACTCCAGGGAACCTTGGAAAAGCGCCTTGGCGAGTCTTTCAAGCAAGTCAGCGAACGTCTGGAGCTGGTTCATAAGGGTCTTGGGGAGATGCAGTCGCTTGCCACGGGTGTTGGCGACCTGAAAAAGGTGCTCACGAACGTCAAAACTCGTGGGACATGGGGTGAAGTGCAACTTGGAGCGCTATTGGAGCAGGTACTCAATCCGGATCAATTCGCAACCAACGTGGCCACGAAGGATGCCGGCGAGCGTGTCGAGTACGCAATCAAGTTGCCGGGACAGGATGCGGATAAGGATGAAACCGTCTGGCTTCCGATTGATGCCAAATTCCCTGTCGAAGACTATCAACGCCTGATCGAGGCGCAAGAGAGGGCCGATGTCGAAGGGGTGGAGATCGCAGGGAAACAGCTAGAGAATCGTGTCAGGGGCTGTGCACGGGACATCAGTGAGAAGTACTTGAACCCGCCAAGGACCACGGATTTTGCCATCTTGTTCCTGCCCATAGAGGGGCTATTTGCTGAAGTCATCCGCAGGACGAGTTTGACAGAGGTCATCCAACGGGAGTGCCGTGTGGTTGTCGCCGGTCCAACTACACTATGGTCGATTTTGAGCAGCCTCCAGATGGGCTTCCGGACACTGACCATCCAGAAACGTTCCAGCGAAGTCTGGAACCTCCTTGCGGCTGTTAAAACGGAGTGGACGAAGTATGGCGATATTCTGGACGGAGTGCAGAAGAAACTGCATCAGGCATCGGACACAATCGAGAAGGCCAAAGTGAGGTCAAGAGCTGTTGGGAGGAAACTCAAAGAAGTGCAAGAGCTTCCAGTTAGTGAGGCCGCCGCCTTGCTACCCTTAAATGTGTTGGAGGAGGAAGCAGAGTCTGTTGAAGACGATTCCGAGGAAAGTACTGAGACACCATTGGTACGATCATAACAATCTCGGGTTGGATAGAAGATGTCCTGAGGCTCATCATCAGGGGAAAATCCCCTCGTCCAGTTGGTCTAAAAACGGGGGCAGGTCACGTAGCTGACCTCACCAACCACGGATCATCGGGTTCATGTCTTCATTGCCATCGCCATCAATTGTAACGTTCGCATAGTATCATCCGTAAAGTAGGTGCGATCTGAACGGCTCTTATGTGCAATTTCCTTTAGAATATTTTTGAAGTCCCAGAGCTCCACACCAGCTTCCTCCGCTGCCGCAAGGACATCGACATCCCAACCCCATGAGACAACCACCTTCGTGTAGTTTTTTGGGAGGAAGCCAAAGATTCTGAGTTTCTCAACAACACCTGGGTCCCCGAACTTTCGCTCGGTGAAATACCCAAGGGTCCTGCGTTGACTCGCTTGTTTACCACGCTTTTTCAGCTCATCGGCCGAAAACGGTTTGTTCGTAAGACTTGAGAAGCCTCCGGAAATAGAGATGCCACTCTCGATGTGATAGCGCCGGACCCCCTCAGGAGCGGTAACATCGATTGCCAACAAATCGATTTCCAACTGGCCCTTACACTTGATGTTGGGGATCGTGAACCACCCTCTCACATACCGGACATAGGCTTCGACAATCCTCTCTGTAGTTTCCATCAGATCTACATCCTCCGAAAAATCACGATGCTCTCGCGGGCAGGATTGCTGCCATACTTGCCCATTTGCAGATAGACATTTCGGCTACCTTCCCAGAAAATTGGACACAAATGAGACACACGTACAGATTTGAAACGAATATATAAATTATCCTCTATTCCCAATGTGTTCGAAAATGCTCTTCAATTCGCCCCAAATCCTCCTTCACAAATTTATCAAATTTTTTCGAAACAGAATCCTTGAGTTCTTCGGTGTCCTTATCATTAAAATCGCCTTTTCTAAAAAATTCCTTCTGGTATATCGTCAACCATTTTTTAGTCAGTTTTCTCTTCGCTAAATTAAATCGTTTTGGATCTTTCTGCGCAATCTCCTGGATTTTCCTTCGGACAGTACTGTCTCCAGGTCCGATAATCAGCCGCAAATTTTGCTTCTCACCTTCATTGTAGTAATTGAACACCAGGATCCGATTCCCCGTCGTCCACCCCTCCCCCACTTTCGGGATCAAATCGTCTATCACTTTTGTTGTAAAAATGACCTCTGATTTTCCTGCTTTATCCAGAACCAAATTTTTTTGACTCTTGATCAATTCAGCGACATGCTCGCTTATTTCAAGAAATATATCTGGTTTATATTGATAAATAAGATCAAGGGCCTGTTTATGTTTCTGATATATTATGCGGCATATTTCAACGATTTCTGAATTCTCCATCACATACCTCCGAAGAATGGTCGTGTATTGATTCATAAAATCGAAGATACTCACACCCAAAGAACTTTTCTTGGCATTCAAGAGATCTGAAAGTATGGAATGGATAGTTGCATAATCGAATATAATCCAATTTTCCCCTCCCCTTGGTGTCAACCCTTCAGGAGTAAGGTATACGAAAATATTATGATAGCCAGGGAATTCGTTTTTCAAAACCATTGCATACCTGGTTAACTGATCACCGTGTTCTTCCGATCTAACCTTATTTTCGATGGCAACTGCCATCTTGTTTTGTCTCGATAGAATTAATAAATCTATTTTTTTCCACTCCCGCCGAATCTCTATGTCGTCGAAACTAAATACCTCGATATCAAAAAATGTGATGGCGCCATGAATAGAGTCGCGATTGTTGTAAAACAAGTGCTTCAAGAATGACCGTAGGAAATGGTCCCCCAGCCCGTGGTTCCCATTCGGGTCTAGTAACCAGGAAAGGACGTTGCTATGCCGGATTTCTGTATCGATTATTTCTAGGACCTCAAAAAAATTAAACTCTGAAACCATCGACTCCAGGCGGTCTAGTTCCTCGTTGCGGAGTAAAAAATCTTCAAGGAGTATCTTGTCGTCCATTACCCACCTCCCTCCTTGCCACCAGAGCCCTCGCGATATTAACATCCGCCGGCGCCAGGTCCATCATTGATAGATGGCCAGGGAGGACGCACGTAACTTCCTCATGGTCCTGAGGGTGCAACTTTCCCCCTACGATCGATGCTTTTAAGGCACACAGTCGGATATCGAATGTCGGATATTTGTGGTCAACCATGAAGAATGGACGTGGCGTGGAAATCTGTGCCCCTAGCTCCTCGGATATCTCACGCGACAGGCAGGCTGGGAGCGTCTCCCCCTTCTCAACCTTCCCTCCCGGGAATTCCCACTTTGCTCCAAGTTGCTGGGTGTGTTTTCGTTTTGCAACTAGAACTCGCCCTTCCCCATCCTCAATGATTGCTGCTGTTACCACGATGAGGCGCTCCTTCTCGATTGCCTCCTCGACACGCTTGATCCTCTCATGAGCTGCAACATTTAATTCGTGTCCACCATCTCCGTGATGAATTTTCCGGTGGCATGTCGGACACGCAGCTACCACGTCCTTCGGATCATCGGGGCCATCATCTGCGAGTTGTGCGATGTGGTGAGATTCGAGATAGGGCTTTCCATCAGGTCGATTGAAGGGAGCTGCATACCCGCACATCTCGCAAAACCCTAGCGCCCTCTCCTGGACATATTTTGAGATAGTCTGGCTGCGCTTCCTCCTCTCTTGGGCAGTCTTGACCTTCTCAGCCACATCTTTTGCCGCTTCAATTGCCAAGCTTCGTGAGGAAAGGAAACCGAGCCCCTCGGCTGTTTCAGGGGATGGAGTACCGACTAGAACCGGAGTATTGGTTTCGACGAGCTTGAAAATGATCCCCCGGCGGGGATTGCCATTCCTGTCAGGTAGCGTCTTTGTATAATGTCCTGCATACGACATCGAGCCGACGAAACGTCTGCGGCCATCCTTGACTGTCTCGAACATGAGGAGAATTTTCCCGTCCTGGGCGTGATCCCGGATGGCACGGTTTCCCCTCACCCACTGCATGTCGCCAACTTGGCCTTCTCCGGTGTAATGGATGAACCCGTCCTCCTTCCATCCATCCTCGTAACCGAATTCCTCGCCCCGGGGGCTGCTGAAGATAATGATGTATGGTTTCTTAGACGGGGTTGATATACCCCCCTGTTCTTGCCCCCCGAGGATGTTGTGAATCTCGGACCGCTTCCAATGCGAGCCAATCGGAAAATCTCTTAATGTGAATGCCATGAGGAACCCTCAATAGAGAAACATTGGTCTCCACCGTCTGCTCGAATTCTATATAGATTCACCATTTACTTCGAGGAAAAATGACAGGTTCACCAATGAAGGTTACTGCTTGGGCACAAAGAGGACACATACCACGGAAGAAATTATAATACCCCAATTATAAAGAAACCCTTTTGAGGAATGACCTTCGGGGTGGGCCTCTGTCCGACTGGAAGGTTATGACCTGGTGATTCCAAGATGTTCACGTATGACCTCGTCCGCAGGTCTCCGAGACTCGATGAAATTCTTCAGTGCTTCAAAGCCGTCAAGACGGGCATCTATCCTTTGCTTAATTTCTGCCTCCATCTCTTCCAACACATTGTTTGAAAGCTCCTTCGGGGAAGTGTAGAAAATCAACTTCTCTGGAACGCGTATAGCTTTGAGACGTTTATCGTGATATGCAGTATAGATGTCGGAGACAATGCGGCTTACCGGAACCTTTAGTTCATGGTGTATTTTTAGGATCAGTCCAGCCTTCGAAATCCCTGTGTATATGGCGAATTCAGGGCATTGCTGGTTCACATGTGGTTCGAATTGGTTGAGAGATCCCGGGCCCTTGGCTACCACCTTAACGACCTCTTTCTCTTCAAGGTAGTGCCAGATAACAAGCTCCGCATTCTCTTCCGACAAATCAGCCCATGGATGAATCGTGCGGATGGGCATATTCTTCGCCCCAAATTTCCTAGTGAAGGTGTCTTGAATATCTTCCCGTTTCGGTGCTGACCTCTTTATCATATCTATCCGAACTTTTGCATTCGTTGGGGTGTAGAGCAAGTAACCAAATGCGGGTTCACCGTCCCGCCCAGCTCGTCCTACCTCTTGGTAGTACTGTTCAATTGACTCCGGGATAAGATAATGGATGATTACCCGGATGTCAGGAATATCGATACCCATACCGAATGCGCCTGTTGCGAAGATCACTTTAATTTCGCCCCTCTGAAATTCATCCAGGACCTTCATCCGCTCATCGGGGGCCATGTCCGCGTCAAAATGTCTGCAAACGATGCCTTCAGCTGCGAACTCCTCTGCCATCGCGCGGGTACCGAATTTTTTACTTTTTTTGCGGTGCACATACACGATGATCTTCTGTCCTTGATGCTCGGAAAGTAAATCTTGCAGTCTTTCTTTCTTCATCTTCTCATCGTCGAACACCTCAGTTTGAAGAGCCAGATTTGTCCGTAATAGGGCCTGACTTTCAGCTATATCCTCCATATTGATACGGAACATTATCTGGATTTCCCGCCGGTCATTAGGGTTTAGGGTGGCGGTAAGGCAGAGCACCGCGGGCCAGCCTTCACGTCCGAAGACCCTGTCGAGGAATCGCGGGATGCCAGCGTAGGCGGGGCGAAACGTGTATCCCCATTGTGAGACGCAATGCGACTCATCGACCACAATCAAGCCGATGTTCTCTTTCTCCTTAGTCAATACGTATTCCAGGAATCCATCGAATGCAGCTCGCTCCGGCGTGATGAACAGGAATGCTGGTCCATTCCGAAAAGGGAACCGACGAAGCTCTTCATACGCCTTTATGGTTGTAAACTCAGAGAGGGAAACCGCCGTCAATCCCCTCTCCTTGAGTATTTGGACCTGCTGCCCCATCAGGGCTATCAGTGGTGACATGACGATGGTAACCTTTTTACTGGCAATTCCGGCCACCTGATAAACTAAGGACTTCCCAGCTCCTGTCGCCATTAGACACAGGCAATTTTGCCCTTTTAGAATTGTCGCAATAGCTGCTACTTGAACGTCCCTGAATTCTGGGATTTCGGGGAAGTGAGTTTGCAGTATCGTTTTCGCTGTCACCGGAAGGGATAAATCCGTGCTCATCATATGTCCATCTCATCGATGCACATCATAGTTTGAATGTGTTCTTTGTGGCACAGCCAGATCTCGTTAAAAAGACATGAAACGTAGACGAACCGGTATTGAGGATCAATCGATACCTTTGCTGTTCTGCATTTTTCATCGATCTTCCGGTACAACCGCATTGAGTACAGGACGATCAGACCAAAGGGATACCAGTAATTATGGTCCATCTTGATATTCCGCATATTAGACTTGTACCCATCATTAATCATAAGGAACTCTGGTGTTTGGCTTCGCAGGCCGAAGTCTTCCATTTCGGAGAGGAAGTATAGCCCGTACATCGACCGCCTATTGAGTTCCGGGAAGAGCCGTGGATGCAAATGGTATAGGACGCAGGACTTTATGCCTGATCCGATTACGCCTTCGAGACGCAATTCCGGTTGATCATCCAGAGCCTCCAATTTAATAGCGGAATACTCGTTTAGACTCCCGAATATAGGCTCAGGATTATCGCTAGCATATTCCTTGGAGAATTTTAAAACGTTCATGAATGTGTCTAAAAGCTCCTGGCCTGTCTTGTTTCGAAATTTATACTGCCAATCCTTTAATTCTTCCCTTTTGGAATTCACGGTATGTCGAATGATTGGGCATTTTTTCGCGAGCTCCCTTTTAAAGCCATTCGGATCGTAATCTTGGTACTCCTGCAATGAATCTTCGTCAAAAAATTCTCTGTAGCTAGCTGCCTTTTGTTCATATTCTTTTATCGCTGTTGAAAATACTCGGTTAAGCGTTTTAAACACGTCTATGGTTTTTGGCTTACCCGGGAACTTTTCGAGAAGCACGTTATATTTGTCGACATCTGAGTTATGATGTATCAAGCTTTGCCAGTATTTATCGAAGTTTCTCTCAATCGCAGGCCAAACCGTATTGATATGCTTAGGTGTTTTCATGGCGTCAAATTCCACCTGTCCTTCCGTTCCTTCGCTAAGAGATCTCAGCATTTTTCTTCTCCCATTCGTTGGAATTATACCAATGGACATCAAGGAGACTTGACAAACCATGGCGATTCTTGGGAACCTTCCTGTCGCCTGCGATACCCGTCACTGCTGCAGCCAGCGCCGCATCTGTCACATCAGTCATCAGGATGTGGAGTTCCTGCTTGGCCCTCGATCCTCCCACATAAAGCAGTCTTTGGACCTCTTCGTCAGCGAGGTCTGTAAGTTGGAGGTCGATGATGAAAACAACGCTTGCCTCTAGTCCCTTGAACTTCCGAATAGTCGTGAAACAGATGCCGCCTTCCTCTAGTTCCGGGCGCAGGGGATGGCCTCCCATAACTCCCGTTCCCAAAAGTACGGACGATGCCAGACTCCCGACAGTTAGGACGGCGCCTTCATCTGGCCGTAACCCCTTCCGAAGGCGATGCATGACGAGATTCTTCATGCAAGCCAATGCATTGCTCGGATCCTTGCATTCCCATACGATCGGCTTAGGACCATCCACGGCACCATCGTGTCGCTTCACTGTCAATCCAAGAAGGCGGCTTGACGTGCGGTGGATTGGCGCTGTATTTCGGCAGTTCCGTCTCAAGACGAGTCGGCATTCTGCTGTCTCAACCCATTTCGGTGGTTGATCCGTACTAACAGTCTGGTTGGGATCAAAGAACACGTAGAAGTGTCCTAGTGTCCTCAATGCAAGCCATTCTATCCACTCGTCCTGAAAGTCTTGTCCTTCGTCGATGATCACATCATCGTAATGCCACGGGTTTTCCACCCTGGCCAGATACTCCAGGAATCGGGATGCCATTCCATCGAAGTCCAGTTCCGTTCCTCGTACATGGCTTGCAGCAAGACTGTGGAAGCTTTCGAAGCGAACACCAGAGATAATTACATTTCGACGAAGCCAATTTTTCAGGGCCGCGTTGTAGCAAACAATGAGAACCTCTCGACCGGCTGCAGCGAGGCGACGTGCCTTCTCGACCGCCAGAACCGTCTTTCCTGTCCCTGCAGTGCCAGCAATTACCGCCTTTTCCTGCTCATCCAGGAACTCCATGATCCGAGCTTGCTCGTTTGTCATACGGATCAACTGCCGCTCCCGATTGTCATACTCATCACGTAACGAGGGGACGAAAGACAATTTCGGGGAAATCAAGTCGAGAATCCTTTGTCGTGCGCCTCCCTTCAACACGCTCGGCCGGATCATAGATGACCAATAATCAAATACTCCTCGAATAGCCTCTATTGGCCTTGAAAGATCGGTTGCGTCGAGGGTCATGGAAGGTGCGTAATTCATTGGGAGCTTTTCTTTTTCAATAGGTACAGATGGGAACCATACCGCATGGCAAACAATGCAGAACTCATTGACCTTAAGACGACCTCCGATTGCATTCAAGAGTTCGAACTTCGAACGAGCAGCCTGTTCCTCAGGATCTTGGATCCTGCATCGTTCTCCAGTAGCTCGATTCTGCTGATACCAGGTGCGTTCCTGGTACCAGATATTACCCGATTTCACCTCGATAATCAGGAGACCGCGGGTGGGATCAAAAATCAGAAAATCAGCCTCGCCTTGGGGAGCAGATCG
>Ga0255055_10001380_pt1 | contig 17956 bp, 16 predicted proteins | sample JV7_2_27_MG_FD_188633 | JGI IMG/M metagenome (GOLD analysis project Ga0255055, IMG submission 188633) | Seawater microbial communities from Jervis Inlet, British Columbia, Canada - JV7_2_27 | ecosystem: Environmental > Aquatic > Marine > Inlet | place: Canada: British Columbia | collected... | reverse complement strand
TATGTTTGCTCATTTTCTTTCATTATCCGTAGTATCGATCTGTTTGCATTTTTTTCTTGTCTGCATTTCTTTTTCTGATGTTTCACACCCGCAGTAGTTCTGTCGGTATAGACCAAGCTCTCTGCTGAGTAGGATGCTTTTCTGGAATCCCATTTTTTTTTTGAAATTTGCTGGATAATACTCAAGACCGAACCTTTTGCCGAACATCCTTCCTATCCTGTTCAATGTATCGGATTTTTTCCATGGGCTGAGGCTCATCACAGTGGTGAAAAACTCGAAGTTCTGTTCAGCGGCATTGGCAGCTGTTCTTTCGAGCCGAATCGCATAGCAAATGTCGCATCGGCGGCCTTTTTCCGGTTCGGTGCGAAACTTCTCTGTGAGTTTGAGCCATTGGTCTTTGTCATAAGGGCCCTCGATCAGATCGAAACCGAGGATCTTTGCTATTTTTCTTGTTTCATCCCGACGCAGGTCATATTCCTTTTTCGGATGGATATTGGGATTATAGAAGTAACCGCTGACCTGGAATTCGGTCATGAGGATCTTCATGACATAGACCGCATCCGGTGCACAGCAGAGATGGACAAGCATCTTTGGCTTATGCATGACCATCTATTGTAAAGCTTACATCTCTATCAGTAAAGACAGGGGAGGTCTGGATGGATATTTTTCTCTTGGTGAATACCTCCTGCACTCAGCACCCCTTCTTTCCCTTTTTCCTTTTGATGAATGGAGAACCAGGGATAGGAAAAAGAAAATCATTCCTTTCAAGAGCAGGCGGTGGGAATGATGGAAGGTAGGGTGTCCCTTTGGAGGACGTCCCCTTTTATTCCAACTCTTGTATCTGTGTTTCCAGGTTATCTATACGTTTATTGCATCTGTCGATCCTGCTGTAAAAGATCGATATCTCTTCATCATCAATGCGTGACTTATTCAGGAGTTTCCCGAGGCTTTCATACTGAGGTTCTCGATTTTTCTTAATATCCCTGATTTTCTCCTGCTTGTTGTCTCGTGCTGTTTCCCACTCCTTGATTTCTTTTCGGAATTCATGTTTCTTGACTTTTTTTTCTTCTTGTATGGAAGATATTATCATTTCCAATGCCCTGATCTCTTCTTCGAGATTCGTCAGCTCCTTGCTCATCTGCTTGTTCCCGTCTTTAAGAGTTTCGATCTGGGTTGTGATCTGCTCCTCGTCCTTTGAAAGATTTGTTTTCTTTTCTTCCTGGGATTGTATCTTTGTTTTTTTCTCCTGTTCTGAGATCTTATGATCTTTCCGGAGATGATGGATGTCCTTCTCGATACCCTTGATGTTTTTATCTATGGTTTTCAGCTCTTTTTTTTGTGAATGGATATCAAAGACCAGCGTTGCCTGCTTTTCTTCTAAACCTTGAAGTTGGTCCTGTTTGGGCTTTGTTAATGCTTCTTGTTTGGAGATTTTATTTTTAAAATCCTGTTCGGTCGCTTTAAAGACATCATTGAGTTCTATTATCTTTGCCTCGGTGGTGATCAGTTCTTTTATTAAACTTTTTTCTTCATTATCCAGCCGGGTCAATTTTACCGCAACTCTTTCACTGTTATGGACTTCAATGCTCTCCTGCCAAGCTTTCTGCCCTAATTCACGAAATATCTCGATTTTTTTCCTGTGTTCTCTTTTCAACCGCATTTGAAACCGCAGCTTGATAAGTTTTTTCTTAGCGCCGAAAAGGAAGAGATTGATCCGTCTTCTTAGATTTTTATCTCTTAGGAAGACGAAAAAAACCATAAGGATGATAATGCAAATTAGGAGCCAGAAGATCCAGTAAGGAAGACCTTCGCTCGATGTGGGAGGAGGTGTCTGTGGAGATATAAATGCGAGAAATTCTTTCATGACTTTTTGAAATTTCTATTCTTTTATTATACATCATGTTTGTCAACTTATTTTTTTTTAATGAGTTAGCAATTTATTTTGTTTAAAAGGGCAATTCTTAAAACCTAATGCGGGTATTTTTTAGTCCGGAAGTTTCGTTGCTTTTTGCATCGTCCAATTCACAAGATATAGCATAGCCGGCAGGTTCTCTTCGAAGAGGTATTGGATGTCATCCTCTGAGTTGATGAATCCTCCATTTAAGAGATCGGTTGGTGGGAGTTCGACCGTGAAAGAGGGGATGTCGTGTGATCCGTATGCCCAGTCCGTTGTATCTCCATTGGCGACATAGAGGGAGTCTGCCGCCTGCCCATAATGATAGATGTTTCCATGGACGGATTCTATCAGCTTTGACATCTCGGCAGCCATTTGATGCATCATCTCCCGGTCGTCTGCAGGGATGTTTGTGTATCCCCAAGGATAGATGATCAACCGGCCGTAACTATGGTAGGAGATCAAAGCTTTGATGTTTTTCCCGGGGATGAAGTCCCTGATGGAAGATGTCTCAGGCTCGGAGAAAGGGGCCGTCCCTCTGTACAGACCGGATCGGGGATCCGGACTTGATCCAGCATCATCATATCCCCATTTGTAGTTGTAGTTCCTGTTCAAGTCCACGCCGAACGACCCGTCCGTGTTCGCTCTTCTGTTCTTTCTCCAGTATCGATAATAATGGAGACTGTATTCGAGTCCGTCGGGATTGACCAATGGGATGATCCAGATCTCGCAATGATTGACCAGATTCCTGATATTTGGGTCGTTCGAATAATTTTCAAGGAGATATTTTCCGAACGAAAAGGGGATTTCCACGGAGATCCATTCCCTGGCGTGATGGCAGCCAAAGAAGATAACGCCGGGTTCTCCTTCTTCCTCGTCTGTATTGTCGCTGATCTTTAAAGCATAGATGTTTCGATCTTCATGCGAGTCGCCGATATCTATGACTCTTGCGAGATGTGGATATATTTGAGCAAGATCCATCAGTTCTTGCTCCAGTTCTCTATATGTATGGTATGCGCCGTTGATACCATCTAGAGCAAGTGTACGTTCTAAAATGAGTTTCCTGTGGAGCTCATCCTCATAACGGTAAATGATTTTTCTCTGGTCAAGCACGGAAAGATCCGGGATCCTTGCAAGAAGATAGATCCTGCCATTGTGTTCCATGAGCAGATCCAATCCTAACTTTTGAAGAGATCTAATGGATTCAGAAGTCTTTTTTATACTCACGATCATTTCTTCCTGCTTCAGCTGACCGGGCAGTGCGGTAACAAGGATAATGATACAGAAAAGGGAGAGTGTTTTTATTTTCATTGCATTGGTTTTTTTTGGAATCATATTGAGTCTGTCATCTTTCATATCTTACCTTTGGTTTGAGATTTCATACATGATCGTCGCTAAAAAAGTCATAGAGACAAGGTTTTGACCTGATCCGAATTCTCGGCCAAGCGCGATCCCGGTGTCGAATTTAAATCGTCTGGAATGAAGACCGCTTCCCAGAGTGAGAAACACGTATGAAGAAGCAGGATCAGACATGGGCTGAGGATCGTACATGATCCCCATGCGAAGAGGGAGGTGGAATGTTTGTTCGAAAAAATTGGCATCAATCATGTATTCGAGACCTGCACGGATTTTGATTGTATCCTTGAAATTCCGCTCTATGTCTTCACCGAAGTATTGGATTTGATACCGGGACCACTGAAAGAAACTCACATCGAGTCCAAAAAGGAGCCTGTCGGAAAAAGCATGGACGCCTCCCAATCCCGCAATAAAAGGCTGCTTGAAGGTGTTATCTGAGAAAGTTTGAATGGTGATGGTTTTGTTGATCTGCTCTGCGCGGAACTCGAGCAGGTTCTCGCTTTCCGTTTTTTTTTCAAATGGAGCGCGAAAGACGGCCCCTATACTAGTTTGTGGTGAGATCTTAAATGCCAATCCTCCATGAACGATAAATCCGCTCGAATCATGTGTTTTTTCGTCGGTGATCGATATTCCCGGATACCAGTTTTCTTGGGTTTTCTTGCTCCATTGTCCCTTGAAATAATTGATTCCAAGCCCGATGGAAAGCCGTTTAGCGATCAGACGGGAGAGGGACAGGGAAATGGAAGGGAGGGTGCCTGTCTGTTCGAAGCGGATATCATGATACACTTGATTCTGAATGGAGTCTTCTGCAATAACAGAGGGACGGTGATAATTTTCTAAGTAACCTGCACTTAAGACAAAGCCCCACTTTTGGAGCCGTCCAGAGATGACGATATGGTCAAGTGTATAGAGTGATATATTAGAGTTGCGAGAGGTATGGATAGGACCTGTGTTGATCAATGAAAAACGAAACAAGGTAGCGGATCGGATCGAGCCGCTTAAACTGACTTGAAAATCAGGCCCTAAGGATGCTAAGGCAGGATTGACTACAGCAGCAGAACCATCGTGTGAGAGGGCGAAACGGATCCCTCCCATTCCTATGGCTCTCGCTGATGTATATCCTAAAATGTTCCATGTTTGAAGAGGAGCCTCGTCTTCATATTGCCCTAGGATTGTCTGCGAGATCAATAGGTGATTCAGCAGAAAAAAAATGAGAAGGAGGCTGATTTTCAAAATTTTCTTCATGCCGGATGAGATTTTATCCGTTTGTTATGTCATTTGCAAATTAGAGGTAAGTATGCTATAGAGTATGTTTTTTTAAGGCCTGCACTATGGATAGAAAGCGGAAAGTAAAGATCATCGGAACAGGAGCTTATACCCCGGAAAAAGTCCTTTGCAACGCTGACTTGGAAAAAATGGTGGAGACCTCTGACGAGTGGATCACGACCCGTACCGGCATCAAAGAGAGACGGATCGCTTCTCCGGAGCAAGCGACATCAGATCTGGGTATTGAAGCGGCACGCCTTGCCCTAAAGGATGCTGGTTTGACGCCTTCTGATATCGACTTGATCATTGTCGCCACGTCGACCCCGGATACTCTTTTCCCATCCACTGCATGCTGGATCCAAAAAGGCCTCAAAGCTGACCATATCCCCGCCTTTGATATCTCTGTCGGATGCACAGGAGTCATCTATGGCATGGTCCTTGCCGAGAGTTTGATCCTTTACGGAACGGTTAAAAAGATACTTCTCATTGGAGGAGAACTTCTCACGAAGATAACGAACTGGAAAGACCGCAACACATGTGTCCTTTTCGGAGATGCTGCAGGAGCGTTTGTTATTGCAGAAAGCCAGGATGATTCAGGGATGCTGTCCCATTACTGGAAGTCGGACGGAGATCTTACCGAATTGCTCTTCCAGCCTGGAGGAGGATCAAGGATCCCGGCATCAGAAGACTCTGTCCGAAAGGATCTTCATTTTCTACATATGAAGGGGAATGAAGTTTTCAAACATGCAGTCAAGCGTATGGGAGAAGCGGCAGTTGAGACACTTAAAAAAGCCGGATTGAAAAAAGAGGATGTGGATTATCTAATCCCTCATCAAGCCAATATCAGGATCATCGAAGCGACCGGAAAGCGTCTCAAACTCACTGAGGATAAAGTATTTGTGAATATCCATAAAACGGGGAATGTATCCGTTGCATCTATCCCCCTAGCCGTAAACGAGCTAAAAAAACAAAAACGGCTGGACAAGGGTAATATTGTGGTCATGGTTGCCTTCGGAGCCGGATTTACCTGGGGAGCCTTGACATACAGATGGTAAGAAATTGGGGACGGTCCTATTTTTTTTTCTAAATATATAAGTATAAAATGCTGAAGAACGATAATAAATAGGACCGTCCCCAATCTTGATTCAAATTAAATAATATACTATAATTACGATAATATTAATAATTTATTAGGTCAATCTGATCGTTAGGATCGGCCGCAGACAGGAGATGAAGATGAAGAAAATGATTTGGATATTAATACCAATCGTATGCATATTTACGATGTGCGCCAAGGCGAATAGAACCGAATCAGATGAAACCGAATACACGGCTGCACCCGGATTCACACTGGAAGACTTAGAGAGCAATGTTTTGACATTGGCCGATTATGAGGATAAAGTCCTTTTTCTTAACTTTTGGGCCACATGGTGCGGGCCATGTCGACAGGAAATCCCTGATTTCATCGAGGTGTATGAGACTTACAAAGAGCAGGGACTGGAGATAATCGGAGTTTCTGTGGACAATGCAGGAATCCAGAAAGTCATTCAGTTTGTTGAAATCAATGAGATCAACTATCCTATCGCCATGTATACCCAGGATATTTTGAATGATTATCAACCCGGACAATTCATCCCGACGACGATTATCATCGATAGAGAGGGAAACATCCGGCGTAAGCATATTGGAGTGATGAGCAAATCCGTCCTTGAAAAATATTTCCAAGATCTAACAGAATAATCGTCATGACCGGGACAGAAAATATATCCATACTGGTCGCCCTATCCGCCGGATTTATCTCCTTTCTTTCTCCCTGTATTCTTCCTCTGATTCCTTCCTATGTGGCGTTTATATCCGGAGTATCTCTTGAGGAACTGAACCTGGAGAAGGATGTTAAGCGTGTCCGCCGGAAAGTGATTGCCAATTCCTCTATGTTTGTGCTTGGATTCTCTCTTGTTTTTATTGCACTGGGAGCATCGGCGACGTTTATAGGACAATTTTTATCCCAGAATATCCGATGGTTTGAGATAATCGGAGGCGTTGTGATCATCGTCCTCGGATTGCATTTTGCAGGTCTTTTCAAGATCAAATTTCTAGAAAGAGAAAAAAAGTTCCATATCTCAAAAAAACCTTTGGGTCTTGTCGGAACCCTCTTCGTAGGGATGGCATTTGCCGCGGGGTGGACACCCTGCGTGGGTCCTATTCTAGGTGCCATCCTAACAATGGCCGCCACTACTCAGAATGTCTTAAAGGGAATGGTTCTTTTGATTTTTTATTCTGTGGGTCTCGGGGTTCCGTTCTTTTTATCAGGCGTGTTGATTCACAGGTTCTTTGAATATTTCAAAGTCATCAGGAAATATTTCAAAGTCATCACCACCGTGGGGGGAGTCCTGCTTATCATTGTCGGGATCCTGATGATCTCAGGATATTTTTCTTCGATCTCTTCTTTTCTGCAGTAAACGTTTCGGCCTATTCAACCAGCTTCATTCCCAGCTCGATGGCTTTTTCGTTCAGGGGCAGAAGGTTATGGTACCTTTCAGGAAGAGAATCTTTAAGAGCGGTGAGAAGAGATTCTTTTTTAACGATGCCGTTGATCTTCAGCATAGCGCCAAGCACGATCATATTCATCACCTTGGTGTTCTTCAGGACGGTCGTTGCCTTGTCCACAGCGGGAATGCCATAGGCTTTAATGTCTTTCCTGGAGGGAGGCTCTTTGATATTGGTGCTTTCCCAGATGAGGATACCATCTTTTTTGATCTTAGGTTCGAACTTCTTTAGAGAAGGGAGGTTGAGCATGATACCCACGTCATATTCTGTAACTATTGGAGATGAGATCTGCTTATCACTGATGTTGACAATACAGTTGGCCGTGCCTCCCCGCATCTCCGGGCCGTAAGAGGGCATCCAACTGACATCTTTGCCTTCTTTCATGGCTGCGTAAGCCAGGATGGTTCCCATAGACAGCACTCCCTGTCCTCCAAATCCAGCAAAGACCATTTCCTTTAGCATGATCTCCTCCTACTTTCCCGGTTTTTTGAACACACCGAGGGGGTAATACGGGAACACTCTTTCGGTCAGCCACTCTAGAGATTCCTCCGTTGTCATCTTCCAGTTAGAAGGACAATTCGAAGCAACTTCTATAAAGGTCGTCCCAAGTCCCTGTGTTTGATATTCGAATGCATTTTTAATCGCTTTTTTTGCTTTTCGAGCGTTCGCCGGGGTATTGCAACTGACTCTTTCTACATAGGCGACTTTATCAAACTGAGTGACCATCTCTGCCATTTTTATGGGCATGCCGGCAGTATTGACATCCCGTCCGTAAGGCGAGGTGGTCGTTTTTTGTCCATCGAGAGTCGTTGGTGCCAGCTGTCCTCCCGTCATTCCATAGATCCCATTGTTAATAAAGATGAAAGTGAAATTTTCTCCTCTATTGCAGGCGTGGATCGTCTCATTCGTTCCGATGGCAGCCAGGTCGCCGTCCCCTTGATATGAAAAAACGATCTTGTCCGGAAGCATGCGTTTGATTCCGGTAGCAACGGCTGCAGCGCGGCCGTGAGCGGCTTCCTGCATATCGATGTCGAGATAATTGTATGCAAATACAGAACATCCAACCGGACATACACCGACAGTCTTATTCTGTATATCCATCTCCTCAACGACTTCCATCAGGAATTTATGGATGGTGGAATGGAAACACCCCGGACAATATTTGTTTCTGACATCCACCAGAGGCTTTGGTCGTTCATAAATAAGATCATATCCTTCCTTCATGGTTGTCATCCTTTCAGGTTATATGAGACTTGACGGCGTCTAAGACTTCGTCCGGAGTAGGCACGATTCCTCCCATGCGGCCGTAGAAATGAACGGGTTTTTTCCCGCAAACAGCCAGCTTTACATCTTCGACCATCTGTCCTGCGCTCATTTCTATGGACATGAAAAACCGGACTTCTTTTCGGCCGGCCATCTCTTCGATTTTTTTTACTGGATATGGCCAGAGCGTGATGGGCCGGAAAAGTCCGATTTTCAAGCCTTGCTCTCGACCGATATCCACCGTTTTCTTGCAAATCCGCGAGCTCAATCCGTAGGAGACGAGAATGAATTCAGCATCCTCGGTATGGAATTCCTCAAAAAGGACTTCATTTTCCATGATCATTTTGAATTTTGCTTGGAGCTTTAAATTCTTTTGTTCCATGTCTTCAGACTCGATATACAGCGAGGTCAAAATGTTCCGCTCCCGGTCTTTTGTCTTTCCTATCGTGGCCCATGGCTTGTTTGGTTTATAGGGCTTTGGATCAGGCAGGATCAGTTTTTCCATCATCTGGCCGATCGCGCCGTCAGAAAGAAGCATGGCAGGATTCCTGTACTTGTCGGCCAGCTCAAACGCCAGCATGGTATGATCGGCCATCTCCTGCACGGAATTCGGTGCAAGGACGATGATATGATAATCTCCATGGCCTCCGCCTTTGGTCGCCTGAAAATAGTCGCTTTGGCTCGGCTGGATCGTTCCCAGTCCCGGTCCTCCTCGGACGATGTTGGCGAACACGCAGGGGATCTCAGCGCAGGCGATGTAGGATATTCCTTCCTGCATCAACGAAAATCCGGGGGATGAGGTCGTAGTCATGACCCGAGCCCCGGCGCCGCCAGCTCCGTAGAGCATGTTTACGGCTCCGAGTTCGCTCTCCGCTTGAAGCAGGACGTAATCATATTTTGGCTCTTCCATAGCCAGGTACTCTATTACTTCTGATTGCGGGGTGATGGGATACCCGAAAAATCCCTGGATTCCGGCTCGGATAGCTGCTTCACCTAAGGCTTCATTTCCTTTCATCAATCTGATCTCACCCATTTTGGCCTCCAGCTTCAGCAACCTTTTTGTAGACTAGTATGGCTGCGTCCGGACAAATGACCGAACAATTCAGACAGGCGATGCACTCCTCAGGGTCCTTCAGATATGCATAATGTAAGCCATAGCTGTTTGTATCCGATGTATTGAGTGCAAGACAATCTGTCGGGCAGTTTATGACGCACAAATTGCAGCCTTTGCAACCATCAATGGATATTTCAACATATCCTTTTGCTGGCATATTTCCCTCCGAAAATGTCGCTATGAGACTTGCAGCTGATCCTACTAATGAAAGCGATCAGACTCGATGTTATTGATCTGGATGAGAGCATGATCGTCCCTGTCTCTTGGTTAATATTAAAGTTCAAAAGACAAAACCCTGTGAGAATGGCACTGGATATTGACAGCAGCCGGCATGGAGGCGATGTGACAAGGAAAAGCCTCAACATGCACAGCGAGGGCTGTGCAGCGTCCTCCCATTCCCTGAGGACCGATTCCTAAATTGTTTATTCTTTCAAGAAGCCTTGTTTCCATGTCTGCATAGAAGGGGTCGGAATTGTGAGATCCAAGGGGCCTTCTCAGAAGAGCTTTTTTTGCGAGGAGAGCGGAGTATTCAAAATTTCCTCCAAGACCGACTCCAACAACAATGGGGGGGCAAGGATTGCTTCCGCCCTTGTCAGCGGTTTCAACAACGAAATCCTCAATGCCCTGCTGTCCAGCTGCCGGAGCAAACATCCGGACAGCACTCATGTTTTCTGCTCCGCCGCCTTTTGCGATAAATACAACCTTGAAGACATCACCCGGCACGAGTTCCCAATGGATGAAAACGGGGGTGTTGTCTCCAGTGTTCTTCCTCCTGATGGGATCTTCCACTACGGATTTCCTGAGGAACCCCTCCTCATATCCAGCCCTTGCGCCAGCCTCCACAGCATCTCTCAAGCTTTCCAGCCCGTCTTCCTTTTTGAGGTCGACATCTTCTCCTAATTCGATGAAAAACACAGCCAGTCCTGTGTCCTGACAAAGCCCAAGCTTTTCTTCTTTGGCGATCTGGGCATTTTTTAGAATCTGCTGAAGGACGGTTTTCCCGGCTGGAGATTCTTCGCTGACTTCCATTTTCTTAATGACATCAATGACGTCCTCCTGCAGTTCAAAATTGGCTTTTTGAACCAGTTCTTTGATTAGATCTCTGACTTCAGATAATAGAATGGTTTTCATATATGACCTCCGGGTGAGAAGAGAATTATGTATGATAGAGACATGAAGAATTAGTTTAGGACTCTGAAAAAATGCTGTCAAGGGATAATTCCAAAACAGGACATGCTGGATATTTTTTCATTATTTTTCACATGCGGTTATGTTATAAGATTATAAATCAAAGCTTTGGATTCGGAGGTGTGTTCTATGAAGGCGCTATCGTCAGATCAGGATATCCTTTGGCATCGAATCTTCTTTAAGGGTACTCTGATTCTGTTTGCCGTATGCATTCTGGCCGTGCTCTTTTTTTCCTTTTTCGGGGATGCCTTCATTGAATCTCTCTACTCAAAGACCTCCCTCGGAATGTTTAATAAGATAATTCGCGGCCAGAACGATCTTTCCCTTCATCATTATCTTGTGCTCGTCAATACAAGTCTGAAAGGATTGGTCTTTTTTTGTATTCTTTTTTTTCCTGTGTGTTTTATCCTTCTGTCGGTAAAGAGGAAGGCTTTTTTCCTGAAGTTATTATGGTTGATGGTCTGGGTAGATATTTGTTTCATCATTCTCCATATAACGTATAAAAACCTCTGGGTTCTGAACAGAGATTTTTTTATTCCGGAGCTGTTCTTATATCTGCAGGAACTCCTTATTGTCGTCCTGTGTGCTCTTTTTTTTATCAGATCCAAACAAAAGATATATTTTGTCTTCACTTTGATCTTTCTTTTTATCCTTGTGGATGATTCTTTTGGTGTCCATGAAAGGATCGGTACGAGCCTGGCCAGGACTCTTGACCTAAGATCTATATCAGAAAAAATCGGCACCTACTCCTCCCAGCATATCGGCGAGTTTTTGTTCCTGAGCATTGTGGGAGGGCTTTTGGCTTTGTTGTTCATGATCGTGTATAGAAAAACGGACAATGTTAGCCGTTATGTTGCCTTGGGATTATTCAAATTGCTTTTTCTTTTTGCTTTTTTTGCTGTGGTCGTGGATCTGCTTCATGGAATGATTGCTATGAGATATGTTCATGGACTCATCGGGCTGATTGAGAGCGGAGGAGAGATGATAGTTATCAGCCTGATATTGGTGACTATTTTTAAATATTATGTCCTCTTCAGGCGAACAGAAATAAAATCCATACCTGCTGGATATAAATCGAACGACGAATATGAAAATCAGGCTCAGGACAAATAAATCATCTGGGCCTATTCTTTTAAATTGATGGCCATCAACTTCAATTCGGTCATTTCCTCGATCGCATATCTGATTCCCTCACGTCCGAAACCAGATTCTTTGACACCGCCGTATGGCATGTGATCTATCCGGAAGGTCGGAATATCATTGACAATGACCCCGCCGACATCGAGTTTCTCATATGCATGAAAGGCTTTCTTTAAATCATTGGAGAAAACACCTGCTTGAAGGCCGTAGATCGAATGATTGACCTCATTGATAGCCTCTGCAAAGTCATTGTATCGATATACAACAGCGACAGGAGCAAAGGCCTCAAGCCATGAAATGCGGAGTTCAGGATCGACATTTTCAAGGATGGTCGGTTCGAACATGACTCCATCTCTTCTTCCTCCGGTCAATATCTTCGCCCCTTTATCGACAGCCTCGTTGATCCATTCTTCTGTTTGTTTTGCGGCGCTCAGAGTTATCATCGGACCAATATCCGTTTTCTCATCCATGGGATCTCCCATTATGAGCTTCTGTGTGGCCTGGAGAAAGTCAGCCATAAAACGGTCATATATCTTTTCGTGTAGAAACACTCTCTGGATGGAAATGCAAATTTGTCCGGAATAAGAAAATGATCCGAGCACAATTCTTGAAAGTGCATATTCCAGGTCAGCATCTGGTTCAACGATGACTGCCGCATTTCCCCCCAGCTCGAGAGTGATTCTTTTTTTATAAGCCTTTTTTTTCAGCTGCCACCCGATCTCTGGACTGCCGGTGAAAGAGATTTTCTTTATTCGTTCGTCTTCAAGCAGACATTCGGCTGCTTGATATCCGCATGGAATGAAATTGAATCCTCCATCGGGGTATTCTGTGTTTTGGATTATCTCAGAGAGGAGAGCAGACGTCGGGGAAACCTGGGAAGCGGGACGAAGGATGATCGTGTTCCCTGCTGCTATGGCAGGTGCCACCTTATGTGCAACGAGGTTGAGGGGAAAATTGAATGGGGTGATACCCACCACTGTTCCTATCGGGAACTGCCGCACAATGCCCCATCGCTGTTTGGTCTCTGGAAGGAGGTCGAGGGGGACCATCTCGCCTGTGATCCGTTTTGACTCTTCAGCAGCGATCTGAAAGGTGTTGACACCGCGGGAGACCTCAATTCGGGAAGATTTGATGGTTTTTCCGGCAGAAAGAGTGATCGAACGGGCTATATTCTCATGATTTTTTGAGATGGAATCAGATATATTCTCCAGCACGGTTGAACGCTCATGGGAAGAGAGAGCTTTTGTCTTATCAAAAGCCGAGTGAGAAACTTGGATAGCCTCTTCAACTTGCTCCGGGCTGGCAAAATGGACCCTTGCCACTTGGCTGTTATCATAGGGGGAGGTGATGTCCTTGACATCAAATCCGTTCACCCATGATCCGTTGATCAAAAGTTTATGTTCCTTCATCGCTCACTCCTCCCGTGATATCGATAGATGGTTTGATTCCTCTATTGTTTCATCTATTTAGAATGATAGAGTTTCTTCAGCATCAAGGCATCCATTTCTTGATGGGGACTTTCGCATATGACCGTCCCGAGAGCATGATGATCTTTCAAAGCCTGGATCCAGTCATCATACCGAAAATCAGAGTCTCTAAGGTTCAGATGTTTACGTTCTCCCTTTTGAGTATAAGCAACTCCTGAAACATGGATGTGCATGTTCTTCATGGCCGAGGCTCCGAGTTTTTTTTCGATCTTTTTCAAGATGCGGGAAAACTCATCATATGAGTTTGCTTTGCCTTCTCTCGCATAGATATGTGAGAAATCTATACAGGGTTGGATACCGTCAATTTTCCGGCAGAGAAAAAGTGTCTCCTCTAAGGACCCGAATTGAGATCTCTTTCCCATGGTTTCAGGTCTTAAAACAACAGGAATCCTTTCTTTTTTGAGGATGGAGACCAATTCAGATAATCCTTCAGCAATTCTGTCGAAAGTGAATTCTGGAGAAGTCTTTCCGTAATAACCTGGATGAAAAACAACATTCTGAGCTCCGCAGATCGCTGCCATCCTGGCTGATGTCAGCAATCTTTCCTGACTTGCAAGACGCTTTCCTTCCTCAGGTGAATTCAGGTTGATGTAGTAAGGGGCATGAACACTCAACCGGACCTGGCTTTCTGCTGCTTGATCTCTGATTTTTCTGGCAGTCTCTGCTCCAAGTTTAACGCCTTTTACGAATTCGATCTCCATGCAGTCGAGATCGATTTTTTCAATGTGGCGGATTCCCTCCAGAGATGACGGGCCTGATGAATTTTGAGGAACTCCTGCTGTGCCGAATAACAGCTCGTTATTTGCCGTCGCCATCGGTCTTTCGAGATGAATCGAGGAGATCGCTGACGATTTTTATGGCACAGAAATCTCCGCACATGGAACATGCTGTCGATTTCGATCGTCTTTTTTTTCTAATGTCTTCAAACTTATATGGATCTAGGACGTATTTTTTCTGTTTTTCCCAATCGAGCTGCTTCCTGGCTTCTGAGAGCCTTAAGTCTTTTTCCAGTGCGCCCTTTACTCCTTTGACGATATCCGCGGCGTGAGCTGCTATCTTTGATGCCATCAGTCCTTCCTTGACGTCTTCTACAGAGGGAAGGCCGAGGTGTTCCGATGGGGTGACATAACAGAGAAAATCAGCTCCTGATGCCGCTCCGATAGCTCCTCCAATAGCGGAGACAATATGGTCATATCCTGGAGCTATATCTGTCACCAGAGGCCCAAGGATATAAAAAGGAGCGTCGTGACACAGGCTTTTTTGGAGTTTTATGTTCATTTCAACTTGATCAAGGGGAATATGCCCCGGACCTTCTACCATGACCTGAACATCTTGTTCCCAGGCTCTTTTCACCAATTCCCCAAGTGTGATGAGTTCTTCGATCTGAGGCCTATCGGTAGCGTCCGTGATCGATCCTGGACGGAGCCCGTCTCCCAGACTCAGTGTGATGTCGTATTTGTGTGCAATATGGAGAAGACGATCGAAGTGGGTAAAAAGGGGATTTTCCTTCTGGTTATGAATGATCCATGCAGTGTGGAAGGCGCCTCCTCTCGAAACGACACCTGCTGTCCGGCCTTGATTCTTGAGTCTGTCTATGGTTTGAGCTGTCAGCCCGGCATGCACCGTCATGAAATCCACTCCCTCTTTGGCCTGTTCTTCTATGGTACTAAACAGATCCTCTTCGGTCATATTGACGATGGAACTTCTTTTGGATATAGCCTTGAGAGCTGCCTCATAAACCGGAACCGTTCCTAAAGGAACATTAGCCGTTTCAAGTATCTTCTGCCTTATTTTTTTTACATCTCCTCCTGTGCTCAGGTCCATGAGCGTATCGGTTTTGTATTTGAGGGAGATCTCTACCTTTTTGATCTCTTCTTCTAACTGGGGGAAATCTTCGGATGTTCCTATGTTGACATTGACCTTTGTCCGAAGGTGCTTACCGATACCGATGGCGTGAACCGAGGAATGTGCTGGATTCAATGGAATGACGGCTTTCCCTGATGAGACAAGACCTGCAAGTTCTTCTTCAGGGATATGTTCCTCTAGGGCTATGGATTTCATGGCAGGAGTGATATTTCCCTGTTTTGCGGCTTTTATCTGAGTCATTTTTTCCAGATAGGAAGTATAGTTTAGGTTCCAATCCCTGTCAATAAGAGGGCTTCAAGCCCCTCACCCCTTAAGGTGAGCCAGGGGGAGGAGAAATCACCCCCCCATTCATCTGGATTGGCGATTGTTATTAAACCTCTCATTTCTTAAGATTTAACCAGAGTGAATACCGAAGAACTGCTGATTTTTCTATATGACTGAATACACGCTCGTGCAGTAAGATTCACGGCAAATGGCTATAATTAGACTAAATTCCTACCGGCGGTAGCCTATCTAGAATCCATGCATCAAAATCATCAAGAAACAAGCCTGTCCAAGAAGGTCATGAAAGGAGGGCTCTGGATATTTTCTTCCAGAGGGATCCATCAAATTGTTTTTCTGATCAAGATCAGTGTACTCGCCCATCTTTTGGAGCCGAGGGACTTCGGGATCATGGGCATCGCCATGCTCACCATGGCAACGATCAACACGTTCACTCAAACTGGATTTCACCATGCCATCATTCAGAAAAAAGACGAGGTCAAAGACTATCTCAATCCTGCCTGGACCATCTTGATCATCCGGGGCTTCCTTCTTTTTATCATGCTGTATCTCTTGGCGCCGCATGCGTCGAGATTCTTCCAGGAACCGAATGCCACTCTCATCATCCAGGTCATAGGGCTTTCCACTCTTTTGAACGCATTCACCAATATCGGTGTTGTTTACTTTCAAAAAGACTTGGAGTTCAACAAGAGGTTTGTCTTTCAGACGGCCGGGAGACTGACAGAATTGGCTGTATCATTAGCTGCAGCCTTTATCTTTAAGAATGTTTGGGCTTTGGTGTTGGGTGACTTTGCGGCAAATCTGGTCAGGGTTGTTTTGAGTTATTTCATTCATCCTTATAGACCGAAACTTCAACTTGATATTCAGAAAACAAAAGAGCTTTTTCGGTTTGGTAAATGGGTTTTAGGGAGCACGGTTCTCTTCTTTTTCCTGGGGCAGGGAGATGACTTTTTTGTGGGAAAATTGTTAGGAGCAACAGCTCTCGGCTTTTATCAGATGGCATACAAGATCTCAAATATTCCTGCAACCGAGGTTTCTGAAGTCATTTCGAACATCTCCTTTCCCACATATTCTAAGCTGCAAGAAAAACGAAATGAGCTCATGTTTGCTTATTTTCGATTCCTTAGAGTCACTCTCTTTCTTGCCCTTCCAGTCACCGGTTTGATCATCCTCTTGGCCGGGGATCTGACGCCTGTTCTGCTCGGAGAAAAGTGGTTGCCTATCGTGCCGGCGCTGCAGATACTCTGTTTTTATGGTTTGACGAGAACCTGGAATACCGCTTCCAACCAGGTTTTTCTGGGAATCGGAAAACCCAAGATCACAACATTTGGAGCTGTTTTTCAATTAGGCCTGATGGTAATATTGATCTATCCTTTTACGGCGATGTGGGGAATTGTGGGCACATCAGGAGCGGTTGTCATTCCAAGCATGTTTTATCTTGTTTACGTTAATGTCCAGCTCTCTCGGACATTCAGGGTGAAGATCAAACAGTTGGTCGAGCCTCTTGTTCTTCCTGGAGTGTTTGCTCTGATCCTATGCGGCATTATTATCCTCCAACAAGTCCTCTGGAAAGGAAGCTTGATCGGAATGGCCCTTTTTACACTCCTGGGGATCCTTATCAGTTTTAGTGTCACTTATTTCATCGATAAAGTCTTTTATGCAGATCTTTTAGCGAGATTCAAAGGACTACGCGATTAAAAAATTCAAACCTCTGGGAATCACAGTGACCGATAAATGTGAAAGGTTTCATAGAACCGTATCATGAACAGAATAAATCCATCCCGATTCCGGATCGCTGTCATCCATCCAAGCTTGAAAGCAGGAGGAGGATCAGAAGCTGTTGCTGTCTGGGCAATGGATGTATTGATGAACGAATATGACCTTACTTTGATCACTACCGGCAGCTGTCCGATGAGTTCCCTGAACGAATATTATGGGACTCAAATCGATCCGGCCCAGATCCAGATTCAGACCGTTCCTGTTTTCCCCTTGTTCAAGAAACGATTCGATGCCCTTCGCCATTTCAATCTTATCAGGTACTGTAAAAAGACTGCACATGATTATGACATCATGGTCTCTGCATATAATGCCATGGATTTCGGGAAGCACGGTATCCAGATCATTGGAGACTTCTCATTCGATGATAAAGTTCGCCGCCAGATGTATTCTGGAGCAGATGGATGGTCGGATTATTTATACAGAGAGTCGATCGGGAGAAAGATTTACCTCTCGCTGGGCCGGATCCTGTCAGGAACGACGGAGCATGGATGGAAACAAAATCTGACCATCGCCAATTCTTTCTGGAGCGCATCCATCTTAAAAGAAATATACGGTCTTGAGAGCCGTGTCATCTACCCACCTGTGAGCATTAGAGCAAAAAAAAGGAGCTGGAGCGATCGCAGGAATGGGTTTATTTTTATGGGAAGGCTGGTTCCCGAAAAAGGAGTGGACAAGGTGATCTCTATGTTGCAGAAGGTTCGTCAGCGGGGACATGATATCCATCTTCATATTCTCGGTTCCCTCACAAACACCCCCTTCTGTAAACGCATACAG
>Ga0255055_10001379_pt1 | contig 17969 bp, 13 predicted proteins | sample JV7_2_27_MG_FD_188633 | JGI IMG/M metagenome (GOLD analysis project Ga0255055, IMG submission 188633) | Seawater microbial communities from Jervis Inlet, British Columbia, Canada - JV7_2_27 | ecosystem: Environmental > Aquatic > Marine > Inlet | place: Canada: British Columbia | collected... | reverse complement strand
AGCGGTCCTGGTAATGGACGCGTGAGCAAAGCGGCCACATTCGCTCGCAGCTCGATCGTCTGGGTGCGAGCTGCGATTGGAGCCGTGAGCGGTTCACCCTCGACGACGGGCTGTCGCAGGCAGTGCGGGCCGCCTTTGTAGACCTCTATGGCGAAGGTCTCATCTCCCGCGGGGAGTACATCGTCAACTGGTCCCCCGGTCTGCAGACGGCGATCTCGGACCTCGAAGTGGAGATGAAGACGGTAGAGAGCAATCTCTACCACATCGCCTATCCTGTGGAAGACAGTGACGAGCGAATCGTCGTCGCCACGACGCGGCCGGAAACCATGCTGGGTGACACGGCAGTGGCCATGCATCCCGACGACGAGCGCTATCAACACCTGCGGGACCAGTCAGCCATCCTGCCACTGGTCGGGCGACGCTTGCCCTTCATTGGCGATGCGGTCGTGGAGAGAGAGTTTGGCACGGGGTTGGTCAAGGTGACGCCTGCCCATGATCCGGCCGATTTCGAGATGGGTCAACGGCACGGTCTGCCGAGAATCAGGGTAATTGACCAGCGAGGGAAGATGACCCAGGAGGCGGGTGAGGAGTTTGCCGGCATCGACCGCTTCGACGCCCGGGAGAAGGTCCTTCAGTTGCTGGATGAGCAGGGCTTTCTGGTGCGGGTCGAGGCCTATACCCACAACGTCGGGCACTGCCAGCGCAGTGGCGTACCCATCGAACCTATGGTCTCGACACAGTGGTTCCTGGATGTCTCGGGGATGGCCCGGCGAGCCTTGGAAGCGGTGGGGGATGGAAGTCTGGATCTGGTTCCGGACACCTGGGAGAAGACCTGGGCGCACTGGTTGAGCAATATCAAGCCCTGGTGTATTTCACGGCAGCTCTGGTGGGGGCATCAGATCCCGGCCTGGTACGGCTCCAACGGCGAGGTTTTCGTCGCCATGAGCAGGGCCGAGGCCGCCGAAATGGCCGGCACCGACGCTCTCACTCAGGATCCCGACGTGCTCGACACTTGGTTCTCCTCGGCTCTCTGGCCGTTCTCGACCCTTGGCTGGCCTGAGCGGACGGAAGATCTAGAGACGTTCTATCCCACGGACGTCCTGGTGACAGGGTTCGACATCATCTTCTTCTGGGTGGCCCGGATGGTGATGACCGGGCTGCATTTCCTGGATGCGGTTCCGTTTCGCACCGTTCATCTGACCGGCCTGGTTCGGGATGCGGAAGGGCAGAAGATGTCCAAGACTCGGGGTAATACGGTAGATCCGCTCGAGCTGGTGGATGAGTACGGTGCCGATGCACTGCGCTTCACGCTAGCCATTCTTGACAGTCCCGGGCGTGACATTCCGCTGGATCCCCATCGCATGGCCGGCTATCGCGCGTTTGGCAACAAGATCTGGAACGCGACCCGCTTCTCGCTGTCGCGTGTTGGCGATGCCCAGGTGCAAGTTGATATCGATCCGACCGGTCTCGAGGCACCGGAGCGCTGGATCCTCTCCCGCTTGTCGAAGGCGGCCACAGAGATCAATCAGAAGTTCGAGACCTATCGTTTCGATGAAGCCTGTCGCCGCTTGTATCAGTTCTTCTGGGGCGAGCTCTGCGATTGGTATATCGAGCTCTCGAAGCCGGCGCTGGCCGGTACGGCGCCACGACCCCGAGTGGGCGAGGTCTTGCTGACGGTTCTCGATCGCAGCCTACGGATGTTGCACCCGGTGATGCCGTTTCTCACCGAGGAGCTATGGCAACGCCTGCCGGGCAATGAACGCATCCACCCGGAGACGATCTGCTTGGCGCCCTATCCGCAAGCGCTGGCCGCTTGGGAGGATGACGAGGTCGAGGAGAGGATGGAAGGCCTCATGCAGATCGTGACCTGGGCGCGGAACTTGCGAGCCGAGCTCGCCGTAGCACCGAAGACAGAGGTCGAGCTCTATTGCATGGCGGACGACAGCTCTGTGACGGGGTTCTTGCAGGAGATGGAACCCTTGTTGCTGCGCCTGGTTCGGGCGTCGAGTGTTCACAGCCAGGAGCCACCGGCAAGAGCGCACCGTGATCTCGTCGGCGGAGTGCAGGTCGGTCTGCTGGTACCCGAGATCGAACTCTCCCAGGAGGAGCGAGCTCGGCTAGGCAAAGAGCGCGACAAGCTCCAGGCCCAGATCGAGCGTCTGGAGGCCCTCCTTGCCGATGAGCAGTTCGTGGCCAAGGCCCCCGATCGGGTGGTCGAGCAGAACCGACAGCGCCAACAGGAGATGTCCGAGCGTCTCGAACGAATCGAGGTTGGCTTGCAATAGAGCCGGTCGCCCTGCCTGTCTACCTAAAATGCAGCTAAGTCGCTATCTTGCCGACTTCAAGGCCCAGAATCGGTCAACCGGTGCCAATCGGGCCATTCTGACCACGGTCGACTCCACCAACATCCTCGGCAAGCGAGTGGCAGCCGCCTGTCTCGAGGCCGGGAACGTGCCACCGCCGATGACGATCATCGCTCTCTCGCAGACCATGGGGCGGGGGAGATTGGACCGCGATTGGTGGAGCCCGATGGGCGGGATCTACGCCTCCGTCATTCGTTCGGTCGACGACCGGCAACAGCTCTGGAAGCTGCCGCTGATCGTGGCCATATCACTTTGCGCAGAGCTCGATCAGATCGTCGAGGCTCCCTGCCGATTGAAATGGCCCAACGATCTCATCGTTGCCAACCGCAAGATCGGGGGGATTCTGATCGAGTCGGTATCGCGGGCCCAGGAGGTCGCCGTCGTCGTCGGGTTCGGCATAAACTATTCTGCAGATCTCGGGCGGATGCCGGTGGGAGCGACCAGTGTGCAGTGTGAAACAGGCTCCGCTCCGGAGTTGGGGGGCGTGACGGCTCGGCTTCTCGACGCACTGGAGAGAGAGCTAGCCCGTCTGACCGAGGTCGAAGGGCTGGCGGAAGAGTTCTCCCGCTGGAGCCTTCATCGGACAGGTGACACGCTTGCTTGTCGCACAGTCGACGGGATGCATCGGGGGAGGTTTCTCGGGTTCGATCGGCGAGGATTCCTGCGACTCGAGACGCCCGGGGGTGAGTGTCGGATCTCAGCTGGCGATGTGATCGAGGAGTCAGGAGCAGTCGCATGAGTCGAGAAGAGATTCTAATTGTCATCGACGTCGGCAACACCAACACGGTCTGCGGGGTGTTCCGTGGTGACGAGCTCTTCGCACACTATCGACTGTCAACGGACATCGATCGAACCGCCGACGAATATGCGGCGCTTCTGTTGCCGCTATTTGAAAAGTCGGGGGTCGATCCGGCAGATGCCGATGGGGTGATGATCTGCTCGGTGGTGCCTCCCCTGACCCCCTGTTTCGAGTTGCTGGCCGACAAGTACTTCCATCGTCGCCCCCTGTTTGTCGAACCCGGAATCCGTTCTGGCCTGGCGATCCGCTATGACCATCCTACCGAGGTGGGCGCGGATCGAATCGTCAATGCGCTGGCTGCTCGCGAGCTTTATGGTGCACCGGTCATCGTCGTCGATTTCGGCACCGCGACGACCTTCGACATTGTCAGTGAATCCGGCGACTACGCGGGTGGGGTTATCGCTCCCGGGCTGGTCATCTCCGCCGAGGCACTGTTTTCCCACGCATCGCGGCTCTATCAAGTCGATCTCAGGCGCCCTGATCACCTTGTCGGGCGCAATACTGCCGGTGCCATGCAATCTGGCCTCTACTTCGGCTACATCGGTCTCGTCGACGGCATTCTCGAGCGTCTGCACGAAGACATTGCCGGGGTACAGCGAGTGGTTGCCACCGGGGGACAGGCTGAGCTCATCGCCGGCGGCTCGCGCTTCATCCAGGAGGTGAACGAGAATCTGACGCTCGTTGGACTCAGGATGATCTATGACCTCAACCGCTAGCCCGACCGGGGACCACGCCTACTTTCAGGCCATCGAGGAGAGCTTCATTCGCCTCCGCGGCGCGCCGCTGCTGCTCTCGCCCTCAGATTGGCAGCTTGCCAGACACTGGCGGCAGGAGGGTATCCCCTTGGCTCTTGTGTTGGCGACCCTGGAGCAGGTATTTGCGCAACGGGCAGCGCGAGGAGCCAAAGGGCGGATACAGGGGCTGCGGTATTGTGCCGATGCGATGGAGCGAGCCTGGCAGGAGCACCAGAGCCTGGTCGCCACCGGAGCCCGTCGAGAGCAGCCCGAAATGGATGTGTCTAGTAGGTTGGAGGCGCTGGCCTCGGCCCTGCCGGAATCGCTGCCGAATCGAGAGCAGGTCACCGAGCGTCTGCGAACGCTAGAAGGCTCATCGGAAGACGTGGAGAGGGCCCTGATGCTGCTTGACCGGGAGGTGATCGCTTTGGCCGCAGACTCGCTCGATTCTGCAACCCGAGAGGCAATTGAACGGACCGTCGAAGGGGCGCTTGCCAAGCTCGCCGCTCGGATCTCGCGGGAAGATCGATCGGTGATCCGTGATCGCCTTTATCGCGAGACCCTGCGCCGCCGAGCCCACCTGCCGGTGCTGTCCCTGTTCGCCCCTGAAGCCGAACCGCAAGTCTGAGTTCGCGAGATTCCGAGCCCGGTTTCCGTCCAGGGAGACGTGTTCTTGCGCCGTTGGCCTGCCGGCCTCGTTGCCATTGCTGTGCTTGTCGGAGTCGACTCGAGCTTGCGAGCGGTCTGGTGCCCAGCCGGGTTGGCAGCGTCGTTGCTGGCCCTGGGCTCGAGTCTGCGAGGAAGGTGGGGCTGCGCCATTGCTGCCCTGGCCCTCGGCCTTCTGGTTGGTGGCGCTGCAAGAGATGCAAGCGCTCGACCCGAGCCCGATCAACCGGTAACGGTCGTGGCTCGGGTCGTGGGCGATTGGCTGAGGCAGGATGATGGAGTCAAAGCTTTGGCACGGGGAGAGTGGCTCCATCAGGGGATCCACAGTCAACGATGGCGTCAGCGGCTCCTTATCGTGCTACCCAGCCGCTCCGATCCACTGCAATCGTCTCGTCTCCGGGTCAGAGGTTATCTTCGCCGAGCGCCTGCAGCGGCTAACGGGGAGCGAGCTCGCCCTGGTCTCTGGACACTACGAGCCAAGTCGATGCACTTTGTCGCGCCCGAGCGATCGTCGTCGTTACTGCGGATCTGGAGAAGGATCTCGACCGGGGCCCGCGGGCTCATCGAGTCACGGTTGACAGCCACGCGCCCAGGTCATACCGGTCCAGGGCGAACGATGGTGCGGGCTTTGGTGTTGGGGCAGACCAGCGAACTGCCAGTCTCGTGGCGCCGGGGCTTGAGAGCCGCCGGGCTTTCCCACTTGGTGGCACTGTCGGGTCTCCATGTGGGGCTGCTGGCGGCTGGGGGATTGCTTCTGTGCGCCGGTGCGGCCCTGCGTGTGCGTCTGATTGTAGTGACAGTGCTGCTGCTGTTCTACCTGGTGGTTGCTGGTCCCCGTCCGAGTCTGATGCGGGCTTGTCTCATGTTTGCTGCCGTGGGCGCCGCCTGGCTGATCAAAAGACCCCCGGTGCCGATCAATACCCTGGCCGCGGTCGCGACGATGATGGTGCTGGTCTCGCCAACGGTCGTGAAGGATGTGGGCTTTCAACTCACGGTGTCGGCAACCGCGGGGATTTTGCTCCTCAGCCCTGGATTCGAGCAACGTTGGAGCTCCATACCCAAGTCCCTGCTTACCCCACTGAGTGTCAGCGTGGCAGCGCATTTGGGCGCACTGCCCTGGTCACTCCCAATCTTCCATCTGCTGACACCCCTCTCGCCGATCTGGAATCTGGTGGCCGTTCCCTGGACCGCCATCACTCTCATCGTAGCTGTCTTATGGATCATTCTCCTGATCGCACTGCCACCGTTGGCGATTGCGATCGAGCCGATACTGGACATCTTGGGCCGACCCTTTGCCTGGGTCGCACTGATGGGACCGGAGCTGCTCGGGCCCATCCCAGTGCATCTCGGAGCTGGATCGTCTTTCGCGCTGACGGGGCTTCTTGCGTGGGCTTTGCTTTCGAGTCGGTGGTTCTGGTCCGGACTGAGCGCGATTCTGGCGACGGTTCTCGTCTTCCACGGGGCGCAGGTCGCTCGTGTCCCCGAGTTGATTCTGATCGATGTCGGGCAGGGGGAAGCGATCGTACTCCGCGATCGCAAGACCGCGGCGCTAGTGGATGGTGGGGGATGGCGGCGGGCGGACATTGCGCAGCGCATTCTCCTGCCCACCCTGAGCCGATTGGGGATTCGCCGTCTCGATGCAGTCTTCCTGACGCATCCCGATCAGGATCACTGCGGCGGCCTGGCAGACCTGACTTCCTACGTTCCTATCGGCAGTCTCTATACCCCTCCAGGGTGGGCCCGGTCCCCGTGCGTGCAGGAGCTCTTGGCCCGTCCCAGACTTCGGGTACGCGCGCTGTGGCGGGGAGAGGAAGCACACCTGGGAGAGTGGTCGCTAAAGGCACTGCATCCGGCCGCGGGCGACCGTCGCGGTCGGAACAATCGGTCGCTGGTACTGCTCGCTCGGGTCCGTGGCCATCAGGTTTTGCTCACCGGCGACCTTGGAGCAGTGGAGGAGCGAGAGATTCTAAGGGCCTTTCCTGGTCAGCTCGAGGGAACCGAGATCTTGAAGGTCGGGCATCACGGGAGTGCCGGCTCGACCGGCATGGACTGGCTCCAAGGGGTCCGTCCTCGTCTGGCGCTGATCTCCTGTGGAATGAGAAACCACTACGGACATCCATCGCCCGAAGTCTTGCAACGGCTACGGATCGGGGGAGCCAGGGTTTTGCGGACGGACTCCCATGGGTTGATTCGCCTCCTCCTACCCCCTTGTGGTCCCTTACGGGTTCTGTTCCCCGGTGCTCCCCGGGGATGGGGAGCGTGACCCAGACTAGAGCGAGGTAGACTGCAGAGTGCATGACCGAGACTGTGGCGATTCTCGGCCCCACCGCGGTGGGGAAGAGCGACTTCGGATTGAAGATTGCCGAGCGCTTCGACGGCGAGATCGTTAGTGCCGACGCCCTACAGATCTATCGTGGTTTCGACATCGGCACCGCCAAGCCGACAGAGGAAGAACGGCACCGAGTTCCACACCATCTGGTCGATATCCTCGACCCGCAAGAGCCTTTCTCGGCTGGGGAATTCGCCCGGCTAGCCACCGGATTGATACAAGGGATCGAGGCACGGGGCCGAGTCGCTTTGGTGCTCGGGGGCAGCGGTCTCTACCTGCGAGCCCTGTTGGACGGGATCAGCCCGATTCCCGCGGTTCAACCCGAGGTACGCGAGGAGTTGCAGTACCGACTCGATCGAGAGGGTCTGGAACCCATACGCAGAGAGCTGGAGGCCCTCGATCCCATCACTGCCGCGCGTCTGGGGCGCGGAGACACCCAGCGGACGACTCGAGCGCTCGAGGTGGTGCTGTCGACGGGCAGGCCGCTATCCGCGTGGCTCGCCGACGATCCTTCGGGTAGCGGCCCCATCGAGGCCCTTCGTATCGGATTGACCTTGCCGAGAGCGGTCCTATACGATCGCATCTCAGTCCGAGTCCGAAGGATGATCCGAGCCGGGTGGGTGGATGAGGTCGAGGGTCTTCTGCGTCGCGGGCTCAGCCCCGAGCTCCCCGCTTTTCAAGCTATCGGTTATCGACAGCTGGCGGCTCATGTTCGAGGCGACATCAGTTTGGAGGAGGCGCTGGCCTCCACGGTGCGTGCCACCTGTCGCTACGCCAAGCGTCAACTCACCTGGTTTCGCAGGGAGGAGGGGGTTACTTGGTTTTCTGTTGAAGACCCCGATGCGGGTTTCCGGGGAGTTTGTGATTACCTGGAGCAGCAGGGGTTAGGAGGGGACAATGCCGAAGACTAGCATCAACATTCAGGATGGTTTTCTCTTCCAGAGCCTGAAGTCAGGGGCCGATGTTGCGGTACAGCTGACCACCGGCGAGCGGATCGACGGCCGACTGACGCGCTTCGACCGCTTTGCCATCATCATCGACCGGGATGGCCGGGAGATCATGATCTACAAGCATGGGGTCGTATCCATCGAGGCTCCCATGCCTGTGGCGGCTGGAGCAGCGGATGGGGGAGGGTAGCTCTCCTTGCGCTTTGTTGTCTCCTCGGTCCTGGTTCTCGCTCTCGGAGTCGGCTGCGCGTCCACAGGAGGCGACGGCCCACAGCCGTTGATACGAAAAGAGGATCGTTTCTTCCTCAGAGCTCCGACCGAGGGCTACCCTCGAGCGGTGGGGCCAACGCCCCAACGTCGACTCGACGAGGCCTTTCGAAAACTTGTCGAGGAAGGGGAGACCACCCCGGCGTCGAGACTTTCCGCCGATCTTCTGGGGCAGAATCCCGATCTCGATCCTGCCCGGGTGCTGGCGGCCCAAGTCGATTTCGTCAACGGCATCCATGCCGGCGTCGTCAGCCGATTGGAGCCGGTCGTTGCAGGCCAACCGAACTATCTTGCAGCGCAACTTCTGTTTGGCCGCAGCTCAGAGAAACTCGGGAACCTGATCGAGGCCGTGGAGGCGTATCAGGGAATCGCCGACCAGAGCTCGGTTGCGAGCACCCGGGCCAACGAGCTGCGTACCCGGGCCGTGGAGATCTTGGCCTTGCGGATTGAGGACTCCCTGGCGAAGGGACGCACTGCAGACGCTCAGCGAGAGCTCGTTCGCCTGCAGGAGTGGGCCCCGGCGGACGTGAGAACTCTCGAATCCACGGCCGCTGTCGCCGCAGCCGTAGGCGATCAGGAGCTCGAGTTGAAGGCCCTCAGGAATCTGACGCAGAGGTCCTCGGCCAGCCAGGCCGACATCGAGCGGTGTGCAGAGCTGGAGCTCGAGATCGGCGATCCGTCTACCGGGATGCGACTCCTCGAGAGTCTGGTAGCGGCGCATCCCGATGACACCGAATTGGCGGACAAGGTGACCCGTGCGCGGTTCACCTGGCGTCTTCAGCTCTTACCACCCGAGGCGCGACAGCTCGCGGGCGATCCCGAGCTCACCCGTGCCGACTTTGCCACCCTGCTGTTCTGGCTCTTCCCGGATATCCGCTACGGTCGTGCCCAGGCGGCGACGATCGCCAACGACGTATTGGATCATCCCCATCGCGAACAGATCGTGCGGGTCGTCAATATGGGGTTGATGGATGTAGATCCCAGCGTGCATCGATTCGAGCCGTACCGGCCCCTCCAAAGAGGGCAGGCCCTGGCTAGCATGCTACGCCTGTTGGCTCGGCGGCAGCCGCCATTTGCCTGTCTCGGCGGTAGGTCTGCGCCACCGAGTTCGAGCTTCGGAGTCTGTGAGACCGCAGGGGCCTGCGGCCTGTTGCCCGATGTCGCAGACTGCTTACCGACGGCTACGGTCTCGGGTCGGGAGGCTCTCGAGCTCAGTCGCTTGACCCAGGAGCTGTTGGGCGTTCAGTAGCCTCGAGGGCTTCTGATACCATCCCGCCATAGTCCGATGGCATCGATCGTTCATCTCCACCTGCACAGTCAATACAGCTTGCTCGATGGTGCGAACCGTCTGGGCGACCTCCTAGAGGCGGCCCAGGCTGCACAGATGCCGGCCATGGCGCTGACCGACCACGGCAACATGTTCGGCGCCATCGATTTCTACGACCGAGCTCGCAAGGCGGGGATCAAACCCATCATCGGCATGGAGGCCTACGTGGCACAGGGAGATCGATTCGATCGCACTCCCAGCCGCAGTCGTAGCAATCACCTGGTGCTCCTGGCGCAAAACGAGGTGGGCTACCGCAACCTCATCAAGCTGACCTCCCACTCCTATCTGGAGGGCTTTTACTACAAGCCTCGGATCGACAAGAAACTACTGCGTCAGTACAGCGAAGGTTTGATTGGTCTGTCGGCCTGCCTCAAAGGGGAGATCAACGAGAAGATTCTGGCGAACCAAGAGAGCGAGGCGCTGGGATCGGCCGAGGAGCTATTGGAGATCTTTGGCGAGGGCAATTTCTATCTCGAGCTCCAGGATCATGGGATCGACGAGCAGCGTCAGGCCAACGAAGTTCTGCGACGGATCTCTCGACGCAACGGGATCCCGTTGGTCGTGACCAACGACTGTCATTACTTGCGAAAAACCGATGCCTTTGCGCACGACGTGCTTTTGTGTATCGGTACGCAACGAACGCTGGCCGACAAGGATCGCCTGCGCTACGCCACCGAGGAGTTCTATCTAAAGAACGCCGACGAGATGTTCGCCCGCTTTCCCGAGGACGCCGGGGCGATTGAGAACACGCTGGCGATCGCTGAGCGGTGCAACCTCGAGATTCCCACCGGCGAGTTCCACTTGCCTGATTTTCCGGTGCCAGCTGGCTACGACCTCGACAGCTACTTCGAGAAAGTAGTCACGGATGGTCTGGAAGAGAGACTGACAGAGATGCGTCGAACCGGTGCTGCAGCAGGGCCGGAGTTCTCCGAGGATCTCTACCGTGAGCGTCTCCGCAGCGAGCTCGAAGTGATCCAACGCATGGCCTTCTCCGGCTATTTCTTGATTGTGTGGGATTTCATCCGCCACGCCCGCGAACAGGGGATTCCGGTGGGTCCCGGACGAGGCTCGGCGGCAGGCTCCCTGGTGGCGTATTCGCTGCGGATCACCGATATCGATCCACTACGCTACAACCTTCTATTCGAGAGGTTTCTCAACCCCGACCGGGTCAGCCTCCCCGATATCGACATCGATTTCTGCATGCGGAGAAGGGGTGAGGTGATCCAGTATGTGAGCGAGAAATACGGCCGTGATCGTGTCGCCCAGATCATCACCTTTGGCACCCTGGCAGCCAAAGCGGTCTTACGCGATGTCGGTCGGGTCATGGGGATCCCCTACGCCAAAGTCGATCGCATCGCCAAGATGATCCCCGATATGACCCGCTCGCTGAGCGAAGCCACCCAGACCGTGGAGACGCTGGCCGCCGAGGTCAACCACGACGAGGAGGTTCGCAAGATCGTCGAAGTGGGAATCCGTCTCGAGGGTCTGACACGGCACGCCTCCCTGCATGCGGCCGGGGTCGTGATCACCCCCCGACCCATCGATGAGCTGGTGCCCCTGTATAAGACCAGCAAGGACGAGATCGTGACCCAGTGGGACAAGGACGTTATCGAGGATCTGGGTCTTCTGAAGATGGATTTTCTGGGTCTTCGGACTCTAACGGTGATCGACGACACCCTGAAGATCCTCGGTCAGCAGGGAGTCGAGCTCGATCTCGACAACGTGGCGCTCGATGATCCCGACACGTTTCGTCTGTTTTGTGATGGACGCACCAGCGGCATCTTCCAGTTCGAGTCGGCGGGAATGCGTGATCTCCTCCGGCGAGGTCAGCCATCCAGGTTCTCGGAGCTGGCGGCATACAACGCTCTCTACCGCCCCGGAGCCCTGTCGGTGGGGATGGTCGAGGAGTACATCAAGCGCAAGCTTGGACAAAAGGCGGTGCGCTACATCCTGCCGGCCACCAAGCCGATCCTCGAAGAGACCCACGGGGTCATCGCCTACCAGGAACAGGTGATGCAGATCGCCGTGGAAGTGGCGGGTTTCACCATGGCAGAGGCGGACATGTTGCGTAAGGCCATGGGAAAAAAGAAGCCCGAGGTGATGGCCGAGCAGAAGGAGAAGTTCCTCGATGGGGCCTCGAGCCGGGGAGTCGAGCGGGCAAAGGCGCGAGCGCTGTGGGAGTACATCGAGCCGTTTGCCGGCTACGGATTCAACAAGAGCCACAGCGTCGCCTATGCCATGCTGGCCTACAAGACCGCCTATCTGAAAGCGCATCACCCCGTAGCCTTCATGACGGCGATGCTCACTTCGGAGATGTCCTCGAAGGACAATGTCGCCAAATACTTCCAGGAGTGTCGCGAGATGGGTATCGCGGTACTCCCTCCCGACGTGAACGAGAGCGGCTGGTCTTTCTCGGCAATGGGCGACTCGATCCGCTTTGGCCTTGGTGCAGTCAAAGGGATCGGTGCCGCGGCCGTCGATTCGATTCTGGCAGCGAGGACGAAGGTCGGGACGTTCGACAGCATGGTGCACTTCGCCACCGAGGTGGACCTGCGAGCACTCAATCACAAAGCGTTCGAGTGTCTGATCAAGGCTGGCTGCTTCGACAGCCTGGGACATGAGAGAAGGGGCCTGCTGGAGGCGCTGGATCCGATCCTGGACTACGCGCAGCGCCGACGTAAGGAGCGCGACGAGGGGCAAGTGAGCCTGTTCGCCGGTGGGGGCATGTCGGAGCCGGAGCCCGATCCCTCGATCCTTCCATGGCCGGAGCGCGAGCGACTGCGATACGAGAAGGAAGCGCTCGGGTTCTACCTAACGGGAAATCCCCTGTCTGAACACATCGAGCGGTTGCGCCGCTTGACGTCACACGACATTTCGACGCTGCGCAACGGGACCGAAGGTGCGGTGGCCGTGGGCGGATTGATCAGCCGCATCCGGCGCAACAAGATCAAGAGCGGACCTAACGCTGGCCGTCTGATGGCTCGCTTTGTGCTCGAGGATCTCGAAGGAACCCTGCCGGTTGCGGTGTTTGCGGACCAGTTACAGAAATTCGGTCCTATCCTCAAGGAGGGAGCCACGGTGGTGGTCAAGGGTACGGCCCGGGAACGCGGGGCGGACGTCGAGCTGACTCTCGAGGACCTGGTGGCGCTGGAGGAAGCCGAGGAGGAGCTGGTAGATGAGCTGCAGCTTCAACTCTCAGCACGGCTGTCCACCAACAAGATGCTCAAGCTGCGCGATTTGCTCATCGAGCATTCCGGCGACCTACCGGTACGCATGAGCGTGTCGCTCGAAGGCCGCCGGGTGGACATCAGACCGCAAGACCGATTCCGGGTCGAGCTCGACGACGAGCTTGTCCAGTCCATCGAGCAAATCCTCGGTCCGGGTTCGGTCAGGAAACGCTACAGCGTTCCTGCCTCGACCGAGATCCACTGAGCCGAAGGAGCGCCCATAGTGGCCGACCTGTCAGTCGCGACTCTGCTTCGCGAGCAAGTCCCTGCGCACCACAGGAGAGTCCTGGAGGCAGCTACCGAACTGGCGCAGCAACTCGGCGATCCCCTCTATCTTGTGGGCGGAGCGGTCAGAGACCTGTTACGCACAGGAGAGCTGCGCGACCTGGACCTGGTGGTGGAAGGTGATGGGCTCGAGTTCGCTCGCCAGTTGGCTGCGAAGGTCGAGGCCGAGCTGAGGCTTCATCCACGGTTTCTCACCGCCGAGCTCGACTTGGAAGGCCTACGGGTCGATGTGACAACTGCCAGAAGAGAGAGTTATCTACGGGCCGGCGAGTTGCCGGAGGTGGAGGTGGCCACCTTGAACGAGGACCTTGGCCGCAGGGACTTCACCATCAACGCCATGGCTTTGCGTCTCTGGCCGGAAACCGCTGCAGCCCCGATTGATCCTTTTGACGGTGGGAACGATCTGGCGAAGGGGCTGCTGCGTGTGCTCCACGATCAATCGTTCTTGGATGATCCGACCCGTATTCTCCGTGGGGTGCGGCTGGCGGCCCGGCTCGGGTTGCGGCTGGAGACAAAGACCAGAGATCTCATGCTTGCAGCGGTGACGACCGGAGCCTTCAATCCCCTCTCGGCAAGCCGGTTGCTTCAAGAGATGGTGCTGATCCTAGACGAAAGCGAGTCGGTAGAGGAATCGATCCGGCTGCTCGATCAGTTGCAGTTCTTGACATACCTCCACTCCGAGTTCACGGTCGACCCGGAATTGTTCCAGAAGCTCAGAGCGTCGAAGGATCTTCAGCACGGGTGGTCGGCAGGAAGCGTCTCGAGACCACCTGTCCGCTGGTGGCTCGCTCGGCTCCTGGTACTCCTGTCGGGTCACAGCCGAGCTGTCCGCGCGGGGGTGGCGGACCGTCTTGGCCTCGAAGGCGAGATGAGGTCGAAGCTCCTGGGACGCTCTGGAGCGGTTGCGACGGCCAAGAGCGTGCTGCAAACTTCCGACGTGGCTCCGCACAGGGTCCACCAAGCGCTGGAGAGCCTGGCGTCAGAGGAGCTGGTTTCGCTTGCCCTGACCGGGAAGGCAAGCACTCGTGCATGGATCGAACGATGGCTCGACGAGCTTCGCCGTCTTGGCTTGGGAATCGGCGGTGAGGATCTCGTGGCTCGCGGGATTCCCGAAGGTCCCGAGATCGGCAGGGTATTGGAAACCACCCTGGCTGCGCGGATGGATGGCACAATCAGTAGGGAAGACGAGATGGATTACGCTCTGGATCTACTGAAGGAAGACAAGCAGCAATGAGGAGGTGTGGCGCCACGATCGGCTGGGTGGGGGTCTTGAGCGCCCTGATGCTCCTTTCGACAGCCGGTGCCCAGACTTTGTCCAATCGCACCATCGAGCTCGTGCGACGCAATTGTGAGACCACGATCGGTCGGCAAGAGGTGACTCTCTTTGCCAACGGAACGCTGCGCATCCGGCAACGAGCCAATGCCAAAGAGCAGTTCAAATTGGCCGAGCTGAACCCGGAAGAGCTGGAGGCCTTTGTCAACCGATTGTCGGTCGAGGATCTCTCGGAGGTGCCGCGAGGGAGGCCCGAAGTGCAGGGTGATTTCATCGAGCGTTGCGAGCTGCACCTCGAGCTCGCCGATCAGGCGCCGCGGGAGTTCCACTTCGGGCGCTTCGACAGTCTGCCCCTGGCTCTGTCGAGACTCAACCGCATTGTCGACGATATGGCGCTGTTGGCCGATTCGAGATCACCGGTGATGGGCTTGCCGCGGGACTACGTACCGCGGGCGGGTGATGTGCTGGAAAGAGCCGACGGAATGCTGTTCGAAGTCGTGGGCTACACCAGTGACAAACGCGGAGTTGAGCTCACAGGCGTAAATGAGCCTCTGACCATCTTCATTGCCACGGAAGCCCTACACGATAACTTCGTGTCGGTCATCGCGCCACATCGATGGCCATAAAAGCCGGCACTCGTCTCACCGGCGGTACCCTCCGGGGACGCCAATTGGTCGTTGCCGCTGGGGTGCGTCCCACCGCCAGCAGGGTTCGGGAGGCACTCATGAGTATCTGGGCTCCACGACTCGATGGTGCTCGGGTTCTGGATCTGTTTGCGGGTAGCGGGGCCGTCGGATTCGAGGCGCTGAGCCGGGGGGCCGAGTCAGCCATATTCGTCGAAAGGGACCGATCGGTCTTCTCAGAGCTCCAAAAAGCGTGCGCAAGACTCGCGGTACAGCGGGCAACTGTCGTGGAGGCCGATCTGCCGTCGGAGCTTGCCAAGGTGGAAAAGGCTGCCACCCAAGAGTTCACTCTGATCTTTGCCGACCCACCGTATGGCTTCACGGCCTATGTCGAGCTTCTGGAGTCCGTGGCGGCTCTCCTGGAAGCGGACGGCGAGCTGGCAGTGGAGCACGCTCCATCGGCGGAGCTACCCGAGCAGGTCGGCGATCTGGAGAAGCGGAACCAGCGGTGCTATGGGGATAGCGGCCTGAGCTTCTACCGCCACCGAGGTTGAAGGCAGTTCACTAGCGGAGAAAGAAGGCGAGCTCCTCGAGGTGGATGCGCACATCGACGCTTTTGGTGGGAACGTCCGGTTCGACTGCAAGCTGGGTCGGAGCAAAGTTGAGCACCGCACGAATCCCCGCGGCGGTCAGCTCCTCATAGATCCCTTGTGCGACGCGAGCCGGCGAGGTCAGAAGAGCGATTTCGGCCTGTGTCTCTCGGACCACTTCGGTGAGCTCCTCGATGTGATGGATCTCGAGATGGCCAACCTTCTTGCCAACCTTGCGGCGATCCGAGTCGAAGGCGGCCACGATGCGGAAAGCGCCTTCGTTGAACCCGAGGTAGCTGGCCAGAGCGCTGCCGAGTCTGCCCATGCCGACCACTGCGATTCGATGCTCGCGGTCGAGTCCCAGAACGACATTGATGGTCTCGATCAGCGGCTCTACTTGATAGCCGATCCCGCGGATTCCAAATTCCCCGAACTGCGCCAAATCCTTGCGGATCAGGGCAGCGGACAGATGGAATTGCCGGGCCAGCTCTTGCGAGGAGATCCGGGTGACACCCTGATCCTGCAACTGCCTCAAACAGCGCAGATAGAGCGACAATCGGTTGAGACTGAGGGGTGAGACTTCCTGCGGGGGTTGGCCCATTGGGAGCAACAGAGAATCTGGTATAGCTTAGATTCCGAGGTCACACGGCCTTCAATGGCTCGTGAAGAATGTCACAAGCGCCAACTGGAGACAAGCCGGTCTGTGGAAATTGCAATGAAGGAAAGTCAAGGGGTGGTGCGAAAGGGGGGACTCGAACCCCCACCCGGTTGCCCGGACAAGAACCTGAATCTTGCGCGTCTACCAATTCCGCCACTTTCGCGCGCGAAGTGCATTGTAGGAAGGGGATATCGAGGTGTCAAATGATCGGCCCATAGGGTCGGATGAAAACCTGCGGGAGGAGCTCGTGTCCTTGCTCGAGAATCGTCAGCGAAAAGGCGCGACGGCCGAGGAGCTCGATTCCGGGCTGTCCGACGAGTGGCGGCAAGCCGACGTCGATGAGGCCTTGAAGGTACTTTCGTCGACGGGGGATGCTATCGCCTGGAGAGGCCGGTGGTACCTGCCAAGGTTCACGGATTTCGAGGTGGGGTCGGTACAGGTGTTGGAGCGCGGCGACGCCCTGATTCGCAGCGGCGCAGGTGGCGAGGCGGGGTACTTTGTCCGTCGGCGTAATCTCAAAGGGGCGGTGGATGGCGACATGGTGCTGCTCAAACGCACTGGCAGCCGCCGTCGACAACGGGAGGCTTCGCTCCTCCCGGAGGCTGCCATCGAGCGCGTCTTGGCGCGGCGGTATCGGCGGCTCGTGGGGACACTCGAGATGGATGGCCAGCGCCGCTGGCTGGTTCCGTTCGATCCCAAACTGAACCTGGAGGTAGTCGTCGAAGGCGGCGACGAATTGCTCGAGGATCAGTACGTTGTGGTCGATCTCGTCTCGCATCCACAGTCTGGCAGGGGCCCGATCCGCGGACGCGTGATCGAGGTCTTGGGTAGCCCAGATGTCCCCGGCGTCGACGTCGAGGTCGTGCTGCGTCACTTCGAGATCCCCGATGAATTTCCCCCCGAGGTCCTGGCGGAGGCCGGCGCGTTTCCAGGCGATCCGGAGCAGCAAGAGATCGAGATCCGCGAGGACCTGCGACACAAGACTGTTATTACCATCGACGGTGAGACCGCCCGGGACTTCGACGACGCGATCTCGGTGCACAGACTCGCCGACGCCGGCTTCGAGCTCGGGGTGCACATCGCCGATGTCTCGGCCTATGTCCGTCCGGGGACGGGCCTGGACCGCGAGGCCTATCGCCGCGGGACCAGTGTCTACTATCCGGACCGGGCCATCCCCATGTTGCCCGAGAATCTCTCCAACGGTCTTTGCTCGTTGCGTCCAGAGGTCCCACGCCTGTGCCTCAGCGCTTTCCTGACCCTGGACCGGGATGGCGCGGTCCAGAAGCGCCGCTTCGCCGAGACCGTGATTCGCAGCACGCGGCGGTTGACCTACGAAGAGGTCCAGCGCCTCCTGGAGAAGCCGCGCAAGTCCGACCCTGATCGGTACGGTGACGTGCTGGAACTTATCCGCGACTCCAAAGGTCTCATGAAGAGACTGCTGGAGCGGAGGATGGAAAGAGGATCCATCGACTTCGATCTGCCCGAAGGCGACGTCGTTCTCGATAGCGAAGGGTTCACTGTTGGTGTTCAGCCGGAGAAACGCACGGTGGCGCACCGGATCATCGAGGAATTCATGATCGCGGCCAACGAGGCCGTAGCTGCCGAGCTGATGGGGCACGAGAGCCCTGCCATCTACCGCATTCATACTGCCCCGAGTCCCAACGATCTCGAAGAGCTCAGAATGGTCTTGGCCGGTCTGGGAATTCGGCTCAAAGGCGATCTGGAGGCACTGCATCCCAGCGTCTTGCAGGATCTTCTCGTGCGGGTCGAGGGGCGTCCGGAGGAATCATTTGTCTCCTCCATGGTTCTGCGATCCATGCAGCGCGCCATCTACCATCCTGAGTGCCGCGGTCACTACGCGCTGAGCTCGCAGCATTATCT
>Ga0255055_10001378_pt1 | contig 17971 bp, 15 predicted proteins | sample JV7_2_27_MG_FD_188633 | JGI IMG/M metagenome (GOLD analysis project Ga0255055, IMG submission 188633) | Seawater microbial communities from Jervis Inlet, British Columbia, Canada - JV7_2_27 | ecosystem: Environmental > Aquatic > Marine > Inlet | place: Canada: British Columbia | collected... | reverse complement strand
TTCCCTACTTCATGTTTATTTTCTTTTTCTTTGCCTCTGCTAACATCTTCCTCTTTCATTTTATTTCACCTCTCAACTTAGTCGTTAGTGAATAGTCGTTAATCGTTAGTTAAAATCCTAGTAAAAACTTTTTGGTTATCTGATTTAATAGTTATAAGTTTTTTGCTTTTATTCAGTATTAACTAGATACTGTTCAACAAATATTAACGACTAATTATTATTTTTAAATCAATAAAAGGTTTGCTTTAAATTTAGTTAAACTGGTTAATTTTATACCATTTAATAAATCATCTAATTCTTTTCCCTCTAAAGTTTCTCTCTCTATCAAATTACGGGCAATTTTTTTTAATTTGCTTTTATTTTTAGTTAAAATATCTTTAGCTCGGGAATAGGCATTTTCAATAATTTTTGTAACTTCTTTGTCAATTTTATTAGCAATTTCCTCACTATAATCACGTTCCTGGGAAATGTCTCTGCCTAAAAATATTTGATGTTCTTTTCTGCCCAAGGTAATAGGGCCTATAGTGTCACTCATTCCATATTCAGTTACCATCTGACGAGCAAGTTTGGTAGCTCTTTCCAGGTCATTTTGAGCCCCGGTGGTAATATCTTTAAATACTATATCTTCAGCTACTCTTCCCCCTAATAAAACTGATAGTTTATCCATTAACTCTAATTTACTAATTAAATATCTGTCCTGGGTGGGGAGTTGCAAAGTATAACCCAAAGTAGCATTACCTCGGGGAATAATCGAAACTTTATGTACCGGGTCGCAATTAGGCAATAACTTGGCCACTAGGGCGTGACCTGATTCGTGATAAGCTATTATCTCTTTCTCTTTTTCGCTAATGAGTCTACTTTTTCTTTCTGGTCCAGCAATAACCCGATCTATAGCAGCTTCTAACTCTTCCATTCCGATTTCTTTTTTGCTTTTTCTGGAAGCTAATAAAGCTGCTTCGTTTACTAAATTTGCTAAATCAGAACCGACAAATCCAGGAGTCCTTCTGGCTATTACTTTAATATCTACATCTTTAGCCCACGGTTTTCCTCTGGCGTGAACCTTTAAAATGTCCTCCCGGCCCAGTATGTCTGGTCTATCTATTACAATACGCCTATCAAACCTTCCCGGCCTTAATAAAGCAGGATCTAAAATATCCGGGCGGTTAGTTGCGGCAATCATTATAATTCCTATATTCTGGTCAAAACCATCCATTTCTACCAACAGTTGGTTTAAGGTCTGTTCTCTCTCATCATGCCCCCCTCCTAAACCTGCTCCTCTATGTCTCCCTACAGCATCGATTTCGTCCATAAAAATAATGCAAGGGGCATTAGTTTTTGCCTGTTTAAATAAATCTCTTACCCGGGAAGCACCAACCCCCACAAACATCTCTACAAAATCAGAGCCGCTAATACTAAAGAACGGTACCCCTGCCTCACCAGCAATAGCACGAGCCAGTAATGTTTTACCTGCTCCCGGTGGACCGTAAAGCAAAACTCCCCTGGGTATCTTAGCTCCCAATTTTTTAAATTTTGCTGGATTTTTTAAAAATTCTATTATTTCTTCAACTTCCTCTTCTGCTTCATCAATTCCAGCAACATCTTTAAAAGTTACCTTGGGGGTCTCTTTGCCTAAAAGTTTGGCTTTACTTTTGCCAAAGGACATCACTTTATTTCCTCCACCTTGCATCTGTTGTATCATAAATAACCAAATTCCAATTATTAAAAGCATAGGTAATAGAGATGAGAGTAACTGCATCCACCAGGATACCTTTACCGGAGGTTTAGCTTCTATTATTATGTTTTTATTTCGAAGGGTGTTTATCATCTCTGGGTCATCAGGTGAATAAGTAGAGAATTCCGTACCATCCATAAGTATACCAGTAATTGTATTATCGACAATGGTAACTTTAGATACATTATTTATTTCAACCTCTTCTAAAAATTCAGAATAGGTAAGTTCTTGTTGAGTAGTAGATTTGGGCTCAAAAAACGAACTTATAATTGAAACTGTAATAATTAACATCAGTAAATATAGACCGATGTTTCTATAATTTTTATTTCCTTTATAGTCTTTTTTATTAAAATTAGGTATTTTAGCCAAGAAACATTTCTCCCTTTTTCAAAAATTTCTTATAATAAACTTATTTTATAACTCTTATCGTAAAATAATTTTAGCATATTTCCTATATAAAAACAAACGCAATCATATACTCGTATATCGTATTGCGTATATCGTATTGCGCCAGCGTTAAGCTAAAAACTTAAAGCGAAAAGCGAAAAACCATAATTTAAAATTCAAAACTTTTTCTTAGGTTTTAAGTTTTGGTTTTACGTTTTTAGCTTTACACTTTACGATCTGATACTATTCACTAACGACTAATACTTACTTTAAATCTCCCTTGTATATTTCGGGGTTAAGGGTAAATACAAAAGGAACATTTCTAAACTTTCCTACATAATCCAAACCATAACCAACTACAAATTTATTAGGAATATCGAATCCTAAATAATCAACTTTGATCTTAACTTTTCTTCTGGCACTTTTGTTTAAAAATGTACAGACTTTTAAGCTGGCTGGTTTACGTGATTTTAATATCCGTAGCAAATAATCCAAAGTCAATCCGGTATCTACTATATCTTCAACTACTAAGACATCTTTGCCCTCAATAGTTTCATCTAAATCTTTTAATATCCTTACTACTCCCGAAGATTCTGTGGCTGCTCCATAACTGGAAATAGCCATAAAATCGAATATCATAGGAATTGAAATTGCCCGAGCTAAATCTGACATAAATATTATTGCTCCTCTTAATACACCTATAAAAATCAGGTCTTTACCTTGATAATCCCGGGTTATTTTTTTCCCTAACTCGGTAACTTTTTCTCTAATTTCTTTTTCTGTAATTAAAATTTCATCAATTTCGTTATTTTTTAGCATTTTTTCTCCTTCCCTGTTAAAAATATTCCTGCAAAAAAATATTCTTTATTTTTGTCTTTATGCAGAGCACTTTTTTAGTATCAGAGTTAATTTTTGCTCGGTCATCCAGTCTCATCCCCATAATCCATATTATTTTATCTTCACTATCAACCAAGATAGGAATTAAATCTCGATAACCTTTAGGAATTTTATTGTCAATAAAAAAATCTTTAACTTTCATTAAACCCTTCATCTTTAAGGGATAAAACCTATCTCCACTCCGTCTATTTCTTAATTTTAGAGGGGGTTTAACTTTATTGTAATCAATAAATTCCAGAAATTTCCCTTTAGATTTTTTTTTAGTAAAATATAAAGAAGATTTTATGTCCGCAGAATCTAATACTTTTATTTCAACCATCATGCCTAAAGTTTTAATCTCTGTTTTCCCTGGAATTAATATATCATATTTCCAGGGAGTTGCTATCTCCTCTGTTTGATTTTCAGAAATCCTATTTTTGTAAATCATTATTTTGTTATAAATCTTTTTGGCCATTAAATTATCAGGGAGATGAATCTCTTTTTCGCCCAATTGGTACTCAGCAATTTTTAATATTTCATTATTATGTCTAAAACTTATAGAATAAAGATTTCCCTTTACAACTTCAATAGATTTTCTAATTATCCTCCTCTTTAAAACCAGAGGGAGAGAGGTAAATTTTTTTAGATCAATAATTACCATCTCGGGGTTTTCTTGTCTTACAATTTCTTTAAAAAGCTGTTCTGTTTCTTGGTTTAGATATGCCGAAACTTCACTAATTATACTCCTAAGACGCAGCATAACATCTTTTATATTTTTATTATAATCTTTAGAAAGCAAAGGTAAAAGCTCTAATCTAATTTTATTTCTAAAATATACAACTTCTTTGTTGCTCGAATCTACCCTATACCCTGTTTTATTTTCTTTACAGTATTCTTCAATCTCTTCTCTGCTACACTCTATTAAAGGTCTGATTATTTTACCTCGCACCGGAGGAATTCCCATTAAACCCTCTAATCCACTTCCTCTTAAAAATCTCATCAAAACAGTTTCTACTTGATCATCAGCATTATGACCCAGAGCAATCTTGTTTGTTTTAAACTTCTTAGCAGTTTCAAAATAAAATTTATATCTATGCTTACGAGCAGCTTCTTCCAAAGTCAAATGCTCTTTCTGGGCAATTTTTTTTAAATCACAGCTTTTAACTTCGCAAGGTAAACTCAACTCTTGGGCTAAATTTTTAACAAAATTTACATCTTCATCCGATTCTTTTCCTCTAATCATATGATCAAGATGGGCAATAAAAAATGATAGATTATAACTTTTTTTAATAGATAGCAAAACATTTAGAAGGGTTACCGAGTCAGGGCCTCCCGATATCCCTATCAGGACTCTGTCATTGAAAGAGAGCATATCAAACTTCTTTATAGTTTGTAGAACCTTCTCTTCTAACATTTTTTGTCCTTTTGCAATTAAAGGCCTCTCTAAATAGAAAGGCCTTTAATTTTTTAATAAATATTTGGTGGCGGTGCTGAGATTCGAACTCAGGACACTGCGGGTATGAACCGCATGCTCTAGCCATCTGAGCTACACCGCCTAATATTAGTCGTTAGTGAATAGTGAATAGTCGTTAGTCGGAAGTTTCAAATGCAAAATGCAAGATAAATTAGTTAACTGGTTAGCTAGTTTAGTACTAATAATTTATTAACTAATTAACCAGCTAACTAAGTAACTAACTAACGAATCAAGAGACATTATATTACTAAAAAACCCCTATCATTTTGAAAAAGAGGTTTTAAAAATTGGTTGCGGGGGGCGGATTCGAACCACCGGCCTTCAGGTTATGAGCCTGACGAGCTACCTGACTGCTCCACCCCGCGACGTATTTTGATATTTGCAAAATATTTATTTTGTACATAATAATTTTAGCATTTTTTTCAAACAAAGCCAAATTTGCCAATCTATCCTGACCTTTATAGGTGCCGGAGGCCGGAATCGAACCGGCACGAACCTTACAGCTCGCAGGATTTTAAGTCCTGTGCGTCTACCTATTCCGCCACTCCGGCAGACTGCAATCCATTATATGATAAATCTTTTAAATCGTCAATAGCAATTATATAGCTATGGCGGAAAATTGTAAATATTCAGATAGGTGAAAGTTAAAATTATTTCGTTGGTCATATTTTATTAAACTAAAAACTCAAAACAAAAAACGAAAACCCATAATTCAAAATTCAAAACCTCTTTCTTCGTTTTTAGTTTTCTAGTTTTGGTTTTGCGGTTTGCACTTTACGTTTTAGGTTTTTATCTATCCGCTAAACGCTCTACGCTCTACCTATTATACGAATTTCATTTTTCAATACCTTTAATCAATATTTCATCAGGTTTAGTAAGACCTAATTCCTCTCGGGCAATTTTTTCTACAGATTTATCAGATTTTAATGATTCCACCTCTTCTGATAAATTATTATTTTTCTCTTTCAATTCTTCTATCTCTGATTCTAATCTTTTAATATCTTCTTTTAATTGCAATGTCCGGGCATATTTATCCGAAAATAAAAAAACTATATACAGTATTAAAAGTAAAATTATAGCTAAAACTATTTTCGAATGAAATATTGACCTAATTGATATCATTTTATTTTATATTAAATACCGCCTTCCCGCGATAAATTGATGACTCTCCTAATTGTTCTTCAATACGCAGTAATTGGTTGTATTTGGCAATTCGGTCCGTTCTGCAAAGAGAACCAGTTTTAATCTGCCCAATATTAGTTGCAACAGCTAAATCAGCAATGGTAGTGTCTTCCGTTTCACCGGAACGATGAGAAATTACCGCAGTAAAACCCGCCCTCTTTGCTGTTTCAATAGTATCTAAAGTTTCAGTTAGGGTTCCAATCTGGTTTAATTTTATTAAAATTGAGTTAGAGGCCTTTAATTCAATCCCTTTGCTAAGTCTCTTCTTATCAGTAACATAAAGGTCGTCTCCTACGATTTGTATTTTATGACCTAATTTTTGAGTTAGCTTTTGCCATCCTTCCCAGTCGTCTTCTGCAAGGCCATCTTCTATGGAAATTATAGGATATCTATCTACCAAGGAAGCATAATAATCTATCATCTCACCGGGAGTTCTAGTCACTCCCTCTCGAGATAATACATATTTTCCATCCTGGTATAATTCTGAAGCAGCAGGGTCTAAAGCTATGAAAATATCTTTACCTGGTTCATATCCTGCTTTTTTAATTGCTTCTACTATTAATTGAATCGCTTCTTCGCTGGATTTTAAATTGGGAGCAAATCCACCCTCATCTCCCACTGCTATATTGTATCCTTTTTCTTTTAATACTTTTTTTAGAGTATGAAAAGTTTCCACACCCATTCGAAGACTTTCTCTAAAATTAGCTCCACCTGCAGGAACAATCATAAACTCCTGCAAATCCACTCCGCTATCGGCATGCTTGCCTCCATTTAATATATTCATCATAGGCACAGGAAGTTCTTTAGCATTGACTCCTCCAATATAGCAATATAGGGGCAATCCAAAAAAATCAGCTGCTGCTTTTGCTGTAGCCAAAGATACTCCCAAAATAGCATTAGCCCCTAAACGGCTTTTGTTGGGAGTCCCATCAAGTTCAATTAATAGTTTATCAATCAATAATTGATCTGTGGCATCATATCCTAAAATTTTAGGAGCAATAATCTCATTTACATTCTCGACCGCTTTAAGAACACCTTTACCCAAATATCTATTTGGGTCACCATCTCTTAATTCAATAGCCTCATGTATTCCGGTACTGGCTCCGGATGGAACCTGGGCTATACCAAGAGCTCCGCTTTCCAGTTCTACTTCCACCTCGACAGTAGGATTACCTCGAGAATCCAATATCTCTCTCGCGTATACATCAAATATTTCACTCATCTTGTCTTTCTCCCTTTTTTACTTATTCATTTTCTAAAAATTCTTTTTTGCTATCTCAGTACATTATTTAAATAATGTTTAACTAAATAATTTTTTTATCCACTGAGCCATCTAAATAAAAAGGTACCCAGGCTAAAATATATTAATAAACTACCAACGTCTACTATGGTAGTGATAAAAGGACCGGCAGCGATTGCCGGATCAATCTTAATCTTAGTAAAAATCAAAGGTAATAAGGTACCAATGGTGGCTGCAGCTATTATAGTTAAACATAATGACAGTCCAATTACTAGCCCTAATACATAATTATCCTGCCAAATAAGTGCCACTAAAGCTATAATTATTCCGACAATTATTCCTATCAAAGAACCGACCTTGGTTTCAGTCCAGATATTATACCATAATTCATCTATCCTAAGCTGGCCAGTAGCTAAACCACGAACTGCAATGGTTGAAGATTGAGCTCCTACATTACCACCCATAGCCATAATTATAGGAATAAAAAAAGCCATAGCCATTACAGTTTGTAAGGTATCAGAATGAAGCTTAATAACTGAACCAGAAAGAATTCCTCCTGCCATACATACGAACAACCAGGGAAGTCGTGCCTTCGCTCTGGTTAGGGGGCTTGCTTTTATAAGTTTATCTTCATATACCTCTGATGAACCGACCATCTTATAAATATCCTCGGTAACTTCTTCCTGTAATACATCAATAATATCATCTACAGTGATAATTCCTAATAAAGTACCTTTTCTATCAATAACTGGTATTGCCAAAAAATCGTAATCAGCAATTATTCTAGCTGCTGTTTCCTGGTCCTCTGTGTCCAAAACGCTGACCACATCTTCTTCCATAAATTCTGATATTTTAGCTTTAGGATTAGCCATGATTAAATCTCGCAAAGAAATAACTCCAATTAATTTCTCTCTTTTATCTACAATATAAACATAGTAAATCGTCTCTGCTTGCGGGCTAAGCTCTCTTATCTTGTTTATTGCTTCCTCAGCAGTAAGATCTTCAGGAAGAGCAACAAACTCGTTGTTCATTATACTTCCGGCAGTATTTTCTTCATACTTTAATAGTTCCTCGATCTCTTCTGCTTCTTCTTTGGGCATCAAATCCAATAACTCACGGGATTCCTCAGGAGTTATCTCCCCTAAAAAATCAGCTGCTTCATCAGTATCCATTTCCTCTAAGATATCAGAAGCCTTATCTTTACCCAGAGCATCCATAATATTTGCTTGTAATTCTGAACTTAATTCTGAAAGCAATTCCGCAATTTTCTCATCATCTTTAAGTAATTTAAATATTTCAATAGTCTGTTCTAATGGTAAATAATCGGTTAATCCAGCAAACTCTGTTGGATAGAGGTCATCAATAATTTCTTTTAATTCTTGAACCTTTTTCTCTTCCAGTAGCCTTATTATTTTTTCTGACAATTCTTTCATTTTTTCTTCCATCTTAAAAATCCTCTTTTTAGTCATTAGTGAATAGTATCAGAGCGTAAAGTGTAAAGCTAAAAACGCAAAACCAAAACTTAAAACTTAAAACCTGAGAAAAAGTTTTGAATTTTGAATTATGGTTTTTCGCTTTTCGCTTTAGGTTCTTAGCTTAATGCTGGAGCAATACGATATACTATATACATACAATTATATTCTGGATTCTGGTTTCTGAATACCTTATAATTTTAATCTTCTTCTTCTTTTTTAATTTCCTTTAAAATCTCATACAAAGAAACAGCTTGTTTCGCCTGAATATTCTTTAAAGGAACTTCTAACACTTTTACCTGAATAATTTTAGCCGCAAGGTTAATTTCAATTTCGTCAGCAATTTTAACTTCATCCCCTGCTTTGGCAATTCGATTATTAATTCTAATACATTTAGCTAGACAGGCTTTTTTTGCTTCTGTTCTTCTCTTTATTAATCTGCTTACTTTTAAAAATTTATCTAATCGCATCTTAATTAATTTCCACACTTTATAATTATTCCAGAAACTATTGGTTTATCACTTAACCAACTTACTGGTCAATTTAGTTAGCTAGTTAGTTGGTTAATTGGTTATCTGGTTAGTTAGTTGAAGAATCAATTTCAAACCAATTAACTAACTATTCCTCTTTACGCGATACTCAATACTCGATACTATATACTATTTTATTCTTTTGATTTTAATTGCGGGAAGAGAATAACTTCTTTAATTGAATCAGAGTTGGTAAGTAACATCATTAATCTATCAATGCCTAGACCTAAGCCACCAGCAGGAGGCATACCATATTCTAAAGCTTCGACATAATCTTTATCCATAAAGTGGCTTTCCATGTCTCCTGCTTCTTTCTTGGCAACCTGTTCTTCGAACCGACGTTCCTGTTCTGCCGGGTCGTTCAATTCGGTAAAGGCATTGACTAGTTCCATCGAACTGATAAACAGCTCAAAACGCTCTACCAATTCCGGGTTGTCTTTGTTCTGTTTTGATAAAGGTGAAAGTTTGAGGGGATAATCAATAACAAAAGTTGGTTGAATTAAGATTGGCTCTACATATTTTTCGAAAAGCTCATTAATAATTTCACCTCTATTTATGTTGCTTTTTGTATTTAAGTTATATTTTTTTACAACTTTACTAAAGTCTTTTGGAGATATTTTATCTACCCGAATTCCAACTGCATCTTCTATTGCTTTATACATGCTTATTCTTTTCCAGGGAAGAGTAAAATCAATTTTATTTCCCCGGTATTCAATTTCCAAAGAGCCTAAAACATTCTTCAGTATATACACTATCAATTCCTCGGTAATTTGCATCATGCTATGGTAATCACCATATGCTTCATATAACTCCAGCATAGTAAATTCTGGATTATGCTTGGTAGAAATACCTTCGTTTCTAAAATTACGGCTTAACTCATATACCTTTTCAAGTCCTCCTACTAATAAGCGTTTCAAATATAGTTCCGGGGCGATCCTTAAGTAAAAATCCCTGTGAAGCGCATTATGGTGAGTGATGAATGGACGAGCTGTTGCTCCACCGGGAATGGGCTGCATTATAGGAGTTTCAACTTCTAAAAAGCCTTTACTATCTAAAAAATTTCTTATAGATTGTACTACCTTGCTCCTTTTAATAAAAATTTCTCTGACCGAGGGATTTACCATTAGGTCTAAATATCTTTTTCTATATCTTATCTCCACATCTTTAAGTCCGTGCCATTTTTCTGGTAAACTACGCACAGACTTGCATAGAAGAATGAATTCTTCTACAAATATAGTAACTTCACCAGTTCTAGTTTTAAAAATCAGACCTGAAACTCCCAAAATATCCCCGATGCCAATTTTACTAAAAAGTTTAAAAGCGTTCTCTCCAATTTTATTTGATTTTATATAAATCTGGATTCTACCGCTTACATCTTCAATATTAGCAAATATGGCTTTTCCGTGAGTTCTTAAAGCCATTATTCTACCAGCTATGCTGACTTTTCCCTGACAGCATTCACCTGCCTGCAAATTTTTATTATTTTCTATTAAGTCTTTTATTTTATGGGTTCTGAAAAAGCTATGCCCAAAAGGATCAATGCCTTCTCTTTTTAATTCTTCTATTTCTTCCCATTTATTAGATATAATTTCTGTTGTGCTCTTTTTCATTTCCACCATATCCACCTCTTTTTACTCTCACTGTTAAACATTACGTTTTAAAAATCCAGCAATACAATACCAAAATTATTATAATATTGCTGTCCGATAAACCTTTCGGAGTAATTTAAATTTCCGCTATATTTATGATTAGCTTACTTTGCTAAAAGGTGTAGAAATAAATAATGAACAAAGTATCTTTATATTTTAATATTTTTAATAACTTTGTTCATTATTACAATTAATAATTATTTAGGTTGCTAAATTGATAACAAACTATTCGATATCTAAAATTTTATACTCAAGATGTCCAGCAGGGACTCTAACTTTCACTATATCGCCTTTCTTTTTCCCCAAAAGAGCCTTTCCAATAGGAGAAGAGACGGATATTTTTCCACAATCCGGTTCAGATTCCACATAATCCAAAATAGTATATTTACACTCTTTTTTATTTTTCATATCTTTAATTAACACTTCTGATCCTAGTAATACGCAATCCGGATTTTCTTCTTTATCTATTAATTCATAATTTTCAATAATTTTTTCTAAGGCTAAAACCCTTCCCTCTATAAAGGCCTGCTCGTTTTTAGCTGCATTATACTCGGCATTCTCAGAAATTTCCCCAAAGGCTACCGCATTTCTAATTTTTTCAGCAATCTCTTTTCTTTTTACCCTTTTTAGGTAATGAAGTTCTTCTTGAACCTTCTTCAAACCCTCTTCAGTTAGCATTACCTTCTTATCAAGTGGCATAAACATCTCTCCTCACTAAAAATTGTTATATTTAAACAGTAAATATTTCCTCTTAAAAAATTAAATATAAGCGCTGTTAACTTTTCTAATAGATAATGGTGCTTATATTATATAATAATCTTTATTAGAGATTATAAGATATCTATATTTTATTGTCAAATAAATTCACTATATTATATTCGTATCGCGTATTGCGTATCGAGTATCGCGTAAAGAAAAAGAACAAAAAAAGATTGGAAAAATAAAAGCGATAACTATTCTTTTCTTTCTTAAAGTACCTCACTTAAGTTTACACTAACCGCTATATTGCTATATTATTATATTATTTACTAGATTAATCCTAATTTTTTTCCAGCCCTTTCAAAGATACCCAGAGTTCTGTCGATATCTTCGGAAGTATGATTTGCCAGAACATGGGCTCTTAATCTATTAGTTCCTTTAGGAATTGCCGGGAAAAGGATGGGACAGATAAATATTCCTTCATCATTAACCATTTTACATAATTTTAGAGTATCTTCCTCTTCACCGACCAATATAGGAACAATACTGGTGGTGCTGTTCATTGTATTAAAACCCATAGAACTTAGCCCGTCTTTAAATTGTTTGATATTTTTCTGTAAATTTGCTATGCGCTCAGGTTCATCTTCAATAACCTCCAAACAAGCAATAGCGGTAGCAGCTGCCACAGGAGGAAGACTCGCTGAAAATATAAAGGGTCTGGAATTATGTTTTAGATAGTTAATTAAATCTTTATCGCCTGCTATATAACCTCCAATACTGGGAATAGTTTTACTCAATGTTCCCATGTGAATATCCACAGCTCCTTTTAGTCCGAAATGTTCTTCTATACCATGACCGGTCTTTCCTAATACCCCTATAGAGTGAGCTTCATCCACCATCATCTTAGCATTGTATTTTTTAGCTAAGCGTGATATCTCGGGTAAATTAGCTACATCGCCATCCATACTATATACGGCATCTACAATGATTAATTTATTAACATAACTCCCGGAGTTAGTCAAAATTCTTTCCAAGCTTTCCATATTATTGTGCAAGAATGATTTATGATGGGCTCCCGAAAGGAGACATCCATCGATTATACTAGCATGATCCAATTTATCAATTACAACCAAATCCCCTCTCTGACAAAGAGTAGTTATAACTGCTAAATTAGTTACATAACCACTACTATAAGTAATTGCATCTTCTGCACCTTTAAATTTTGCAATCTTTGCTTCTAATTTTTCATGTATCTTGGTAGTACCAGCCAATAGTCTAACTCCTGCAGCACCTGTGCCATATTTTTCAATAGCCTCAATGGCAGCTTTTTTTATCTTGGGATGAGTAATCAATCCCAAATAATTATAAGAAGCAAACATTATCATCTCCCTACCATCGATAGTTACTCTTTCTCCAGAAGCTCCGTCAATGCTTTTTAAGTAAAAATACCGTTTTTCATCTTTCATCTTTTTCAGTCTTTGATTAAGTACGTTTATTTTTTCTTTTAAGGGGATTGCCATTCCTCTTCTCCTTTTTAATATTAAATTTTTGCTTAATTTAACTTCTCTATTCTTGGTTTAAAGCCTGTCTTTTCTATTAATTTTAAATAATCTTCCGGTTGTAATTCTTCCGGAGATTTTCCGGATATAGCTACCAGGGTAGCTTGAAATACATTGGTCCCGAAAGACCTTCCTTCAAATTCCGGGGTTGTAGTAATTAAATAATTTACCCCTCTTTTCTTAAGATCCTCTACATTGGAACTGGTAACAGTATTGGTAATAATTGTTTTACCCCCCATATCCCCAGGCATATATTGACTTATACCTAAATAATCACCGGCAATTATATCGGCGTCTTGGAAATATCTAACATATTTTAAATTAGACTTCTCCTGTTTTTCACCGGTTGGATATAAATATTTTATGGGAACGTAAACCAATACAGGCAAAAGTAGCCGAGCAAAAATTTCAATACTTCGAAAAGAATGAAGCGGAATAGGAATGTTTAAACAAAAAATCAAATCTCCAAAAGTCATCTCACATCCTGCTTCTATTAAACCCTCTGCCATACCGAATCTATCCACTGTAATAGTAACCAAAGCTTTTTTTCCTTTAAAAACTATTTCAGTTTGGGTATCAATATATTTCACCACGCTCTTTTCTAATACATATTTTATCCCAGTACCATCTACAATGGGTGTCTTTTTGATAACCTTTACTATTCTTTCTGATTCCTTTATAGTATATCTCTTCCCTTGAGGTCCGGAGTACAAGTATAAGTCTGTTCCACCTAAACTGAAGACATCAACCTTCCCATCATTCTCCTGGAATATTTGTATCATCTTCTTAACATCGCCATCAGTTCCTCTTCTTTCGATTTCGACTCTCTCTCCTAAAACCTCGATCTCGACCTTATGGTTTCTGGTGGAAGAACCCAGACTAACACCTAAAACCTTTTTCATTCTTAAACCCTCTCTTCTTTGGAATTTAAATTAATTTTTAACCTGTTTCACTATTTCTATTATCCTTTCAGGATTAACATTTTTACTCTCTTTAATAGGTGAATGGCCGATAATTATACCAATAACCTGGACACTGAATATTTTCTCTACTACAGGTACTCTCATATCTGAACCCATAAAAATAATTAAATCAAAATCTGCTAAATTAACAATTATTTCTATAATTTCATCAAATAATTCATTTTTCTCTTTTTTCTTTATAAACTCAAAGCGTTCCTCTTGAGTTAAAAGTAAAACATATTCAATCCCCAACTCTTTTGCTAAACGAGTTAACTCTTCCTTGTTCTTAATAGGAAAACCGATTAAGGCAATCTTCTTACCTTTCCTTATCTCTCCTAAACTTTCTAATCTGGAGACAAAGGTTCGTTCAACTCCTAATTTACGGGCTACTCCTTCCTGGGTCACGCCTTTAGTGCGCAATTCTAAAATTTTATTTATTTCTTTATTCAATTTTTCTTTACTTATAACTTTTTCCCCGATTCGAATAAACTGCATCCCTATATATTCTCCTGTATACATTTTTGTATACACGTAATATAACATAATTTTTTTACATTAGCAAGTTTTTTATTCGTATCTCTTGAAGAGTAGCGTGGAGCGTATAGCGGATTGGATGTAGCAATAAGTAATGATTAATATGTAATGAGTAATATAGAAACGATTAGTTAGTTATATGGTTAGCCGGTTTACTAGTTACCCGAAAAAAATTCGTATCTCGTATCTCGTGAATCGTATCTCGCAAAAAAACAAATAGTTAAAATATTTAAAAGTTAAAAAAGTTGTGTGTTTGAATTTATTTTTCTTTCGAGACACTAGATACTAGATACGAACAACGAAATTGTATCTCGTAAAGAAAATGGAGAGCAGAATAAGAGAGAAACAATTATGATTAATATCTGACAAGTAAATAGTTGCATATTCCAAATTGTAGGTTTTTCTCTTTTTGACATTTAAATACGAACGCAATTCGCGATACAATATACTCGCGACTAAATTAACCAGCAAACCAGTTAACTAAATTAATTGCTAAATTTGACAACTAATACAGTCAGTTAATTGACTAATAAATCAATAGGCAATAAAATATTTATTGTATGTAATTTGAAATTTTTAGTAGTTCATTTTAGTGCTATTGAATAATTCCTCCTCCTATTACTACATCTCCCTGGTAAAATACTGCTGATTGCCCTGGTGTAATCGCTCTTTGCGGTTTTTTAAAATTAATTAGGACTCTGTCTTCACCATAAGAGGAAATAATTGCCGGAGATTTTTTACTATTGTATCTTATCTTTACCTCTGCCTTTATAGAATCTGAAAGTGTATCACCGGAAATAAAATTTAAATCTTCTACTGATAATTTATCTCTATAAAGATCCTTATCATCGCCCAGAGTAATTGCATTTTGGTGGGAATTTATTTCAATTACATACCTACGTTTATTCAAAGATACTCCCAATCCTTTTCTCTGTCCAATAGTATAAAAAGGAATACCTTGATGCTCTCCCAATATTTTTCCTTCTTTATCTACAAACTTGCCAGGTTTGACAGTATCTTCAATATGCTGAGTTAAAAACTTCCTATAATTATCATCCCGGATAAAACAAATTTCCTGACTCTCTTCCTTTTTATAATTATTTAATCCATATTTTTTAGCCAATTCTCTGGTTTGACTTTTCTTAAATTTGCCCAAAGGAAACAAAACGTAGGGCAATATTTCCTGATTTAATCTATAGAGAAAATAAGATTGGTCTTTATTTTTATCTAACCCTCTCTTGAGTAAAAATTTCTTGCTCTTTTGGTCATACTCATTAATGGCATAATGGCCGGTAGCAAGATAATGCGCACCTAAAGATTTGGCTTTATCCCATAATAATCCAAATTTTATTTTCAGATTACAGACTACACAAGGATTGGGGGTCCACCCTATGAGATATTCTTGGCAGAAATAGTCTATAACTATATTCTTAAATTCTTTGGTAAAATCCAGAACATGCCAGGGAATTTTTAGGTTTTGAGCGGCCTGTTCCGCTGATTCCAAATTTTCATTACCTTCATAATGATGGATAGTTATGCCGAGAACATCATAACCTTCTTCTTTTAACAGGGCAGCGGCGAATGAACTGTCCACTCCTCCGCTCATAGCCACTACTACTTTCTTTTTTAAATTTTTAGTCATAGTAGTTTATTCTCTTTTTGTGCTTAGTATTTATCCTTGTATTCTTAGGATTTCTAATTCATCTTCTATTAATGGTTTTACTTTCATGGTTCTGATCAATTCTTTAGATTTACTATAATAATTAATATTGACTTCTTCGTTTTCTTCTTCATTTCTATCGCAATACCTTGCAGTAATCCGACAGGATTTATCGATAAATTCGTTATTTACTTTAGATCTCTTTTTTAACAAAGAAACCGGACCTTTTAAATTTTTAGCTTTAAAAAGAAAGTCTTCATCTTGAAAAAAATTTAGCAGTTGTTCGTTCTCCTCTTTATTTCTTCCTACTACTAACTTAATATCTCTGCTTAACCTGAAGTGCCGGCCTAACTTTAGCAGTTCTATCTCTTCTAAAGAAAAACTTTCCTGAGTAAATAAATCTCTTAATCTTTTAGAAAAAGCCGGCTCAGTTAATTTACAACCTCCAGCCGGTGAAGGATAATCCCTTATCCCCATTTTGGTAGCCAACTCCATCTGTCTTTTTCTCGAGCGGCCAGAAATATCCAGCAATTTATTTCTGTCCACCAATCCCTTTTTTTCGGGAATGGTCTCCGCTAATAATAAAGCAGATAATGGACGAAGAATTCTACCTTCAAACCCTGATTCTCTTTCAATTATATTTAAACTGTTTCTGTTCTGAGACATGGGCCTTTCTCCCAAAACTTCACCACTCAAAACAAAAGAGGCCTCTATTTCATTCATATATTCTCCCGCTTTTTTAAACATAAGGGCATGGCAGTCTATACAGGGATTCATATTCTTTCCGAAGCCATGCCTGGGATTTCTTAAAATCTTCAGTAGTTCCTGGGTTATATCTATAATTTTTAAATCCATATCTATATTTTTTATTGTCGCTAATGTTTTATCTAAACCAAAAAAAGGGCTTTTAAAGTTAATCCCTCTTACCTCTATCCCTTGTTCCTGGATAAGTTTTACCGCTAAAATACTATCCAGGCCACCAGAAAACAAAACAACTGCTTTTATCTTATCTTTCATATTTTTATCCTTCTTTTATTTTTTGGGCTATTTTACACAAATCTTTCAAAGAAGTAGCATCTAATGTTTGGTTTATTCCCTGAGTTATTTCCTCTAATAACACTCTGATGGCGCAATCTTCTATTTTTTTACATTTCTTTGGTGTATTCTTCTTATTTTTTCTGTCGGTTAAAATACAATCAACTAAAACTATCGGCCCCTCAACTGCACTAATTATGTCACCGGCATTAATCTTCTCTGCCTCTTTGGTCAACAAATACCCTCCACCTGCTCCCCTGATGCTTTTTACTAAATTTGCTTTCTTTAATTTATTAAATAACTGTTCTAAATATTGCAGAGAGATCTCTTGTCTTAGAGAAATATTTCTTAAAGAAATCGGCTTTAAATTATTACATTGAATTTGAGCTAAATCTATCATAGCCCGAAGCGCGTACCTTCCTCGAGTTGATAATTTCATTGGTCTTTCTCCTCAATTAATTTAACTTTACTAAAAAATTATATTATTTATGACTATTTTTGTCAACTTTCTCCTTAATAAAACTCGTATCAGGTATCGCGCTAAGAAAAAGAAGGAAAATAAATTAAAGGAAAGTAGCACCTCTCTATATCTTTTTAGTTAATTATACTGCTTGCTTAGTTAGATTAGGTGGTGCAGAAAATCATATTTTTCCTGATTTAACTTTAAAAGCTTTAAAAAATTTACATAATGCTTTATAATATAATGATTTTTGTAAGATTGATATTTATTATATAAAATACAGTAGTTATTTTTTAGAAAATGAAGAGGGGTACAAAATGCAGCAAAAATGATGGAAAGAAGCGATAGTTTATCAAATCTATCCCAGAAGTTTTAAGGATAGTAATGGAGATGAAAGACTAAAAAAGGTCTTCCTAAAGAAAAAATTATGGAAGCTATTCATCGGGTAAGTCGGGATAATGCCCGCACCCCCATGCAGTGGGACGATAGTCCTTATACTGGTTTTACTGCCGATACACCC
>Ga0255055_10001377_pt1 | contig 17984 bp, 17 predicted proteins | sample JV7_2_27_MG_FD_188633 | JGI IMG/M metagenome (GOLD analysis project Ga0255055, IMG submission 188633) | Seawater microbial communities from Jervis Inlet, British Columbia, Canada - JV7_2_27 | ecosystem: Environmental > Aquatic > Marine > Inlet | place: Canada: British Columbia | collected... | reverse complement strand
TACTCACCCGTGCGCCACTTTACTAGCTTCAGCAAGCTGAAGCGTTCTCGTGCGACTTGCATGTGTTAAGCACGCCGCCAGCGTTCATTCTGAGCCAGGATCAAACTCTCCAATTAAACTATAAAATACTGTGACGAATCACAGTATACTTACGTTGACCCGACTTACATACGCGTCACTATTTAGTTTTCAAAGATCAAATGACCCTTAATAAAGGGCTTCCGCATAAAATGCCGGACTTCGGCTGCAAAATCAGCCTTTCAAATATACTAACTCAAGCTGTATTGTCAACCTTTTTTGTCTCAAATTGCCCGCTTATTCTTCTTGCGTAGCCTGAGACGATAAACGGTGAATTTACACTTGCTTCTATTGTTTGTCAACATAAAAAATAAATTTTTTATTTTTTAACCTCAATTTTATGAAAACGTTTTTTTCCCGACCGCAGAACCATCGTTTTCTGAGCGTCTAAATCGGTGTCGCTAACCATATAATCAAATGATTCTACGCGGGTACCATTAATGTAAGCGCCGCCCTGCTCTATCAACCGGCGAGCAGCTCCACCTGACTTGGCCAGACCGACCTGATGAAATAGTTTAAAGGCGGGGATGCCCGCCTCAAGCGTTTGGGAATTCAGAAAAGAGCTCGGCACAGACGCATCATCAACGTCCGAATCACCTCGCGGCATAGCGCTTGACGGTAAAATCGTATCCGCAACAGGGCGGGCCCCAAACATGCTCACCGCCGCCTTATAGGCCTTGAGCGCCTCGTCCCTGCCATGGGCCAACTGAGTTGCTTCGAATGCCAGGATGGCCTTGGCGCTGTTTAGATCCGCTCCACTTAATTTTTCAATTTGTCTGATTTCGTCCATCGGCAAAAACGTAAACAGGGCCAGGAAACGACTGACATCGCGGTCGTCGGTGTTTATCCAATATTGAAAATAATCATAGGGGGACGTTTTTTCAGCATCCAGCCACACCGCCCCCATAGCTGTTTTACCCATTTTCTCACCACCGCTGGTGGTAATCAGGGGGAAGGTGATACCAAATGCCGCTCCCTGATTTACCCGGCGAATCAATTCAACTCCGGCGACGATATTGCCCCATTGGTCACTACCGCCCATCTGAATTTTACAATCGTAATGTTTAAATAGCTCCAAAAAATCATACGCTTGCAGCACCATGTAATTAAATTCGATAAAGGTCAGGCCTTCCTCGGAATCCAGACGGATTTTATAGCTTTCGGCCTTTATCATGCGGTTAACCGAAAAATGGCGGCCGATGTCTCTTAAAAAGGGAATATATTCTAATTTGGTAAGCCAGTCGGCATTATTTAACATCAGCGCTTTGTCTTCGCTAAAATCAAGAAAATGGGAAAGCTGCTTTTTAATACCGGCCGCATTTTCAGCCAACGCCTCTAAAGTCAACAATTTACGCATTTCGGTCTTTCCCGAGGGGTCGCCGACCATACCTGTCCCCCCCCCGATCAACGCAATGGGCCGATGGCTCTGCCTTTGCATGTGCGCCAGGGACATGATGGGCACCAGACTGCCGATATGCAAACTGGCGGCTGTCGGGTCAAACCCGATATAGCAAGTAACGTTTCCCTGATCGAGACAGTCTTTTAATTCCGAGTCATGGGTCGTCTGATCAATGAACCCGCGCTGCTCCAAAATATCCAGAACATTCATCAAGAAGGCCTTTCGTTTAATTCGTTTTATTTGTTTTATTGGTTATATTGGTTCAAGGTAGGCGTCTATTTAAACGAATCTAACAAATTCAACTAATTGAACCCATCAAACGGACTCATTATTTGATAACTTTGGTTCCTAAACTTTCATTCATTAAAGCACCCGTTAGGTATTGTCCGCCGCCTATTTGTTGGCGTACTCGACTGCTCGAGTCTCGCGTATCACAGTTACCTTGATCTGGCCCGGAAAGGTCAACGACTCTTCTATTTTTTTAGCGATGTCGCGGCTCACCAGGATGGCTTCCTCATCGGAAATCATCTCGCTTTCCACAATTACCCTCAATTCCCTGCCCGCCTGGATGGCATAGGTATTGGAGACGCCTTTAAAGGCGTTGGCGATATTTTCAAGATCCTCTAAACGCTTGATATAATTTTCAAGCAGTTCTTTGCGGGCACCCGGTCTGGCACCGGAGAGCCCATCTGCAGCCTGGACAAGCAATGCGAAAACGGAATTCGGGGCAACGTCTTCATGATGGGCGGCAATGGCATGCACCACTTTCGGGGATTCATTGAACTTTTTCGCCAGACGGGATCCGATGAGGGCATGCGGTCCTTCGACTTCGTGATCAATTGCTTTTCCGATATCATGCAGTAATCCCATCCGGCGGACTATTTTGGCATTGAGGCCCAATTCAGAAGCCATTATCCCGGACAAAAAGCCCACCTCGATAGAGTGTTGCAGCACATTCTGGGCGTAGCTGGTACGGAATTTCAATCGGCCCAGGGTCTTGATTAACTCATTATGGATTCCATGGACACCCAGGTCAAAGGCGGCCTGTTCACCGGCTTCTTTTACAACGACGTCGACTTCTTGACCGACTTTTTTAACCACATCCTCTATGCGTGCAGGATGGATTCGGCCGTCTGAGATGAGTCGCATCAGCGATAAACGCGCAACTTCTCTCCTGACAGGATTAAAGCCGGATAATATCACTGCTTCGGGCGTATCATCGATAATCAAATCGACACCGGTTGCGGCCTCGAGGGCGCGGATATTGCGTCCTTCCCGGCCGATAATGCGTCCCTTCATTTCGTCGCCGGGCAATTGGACGACCGAGACGGTACGTTCGGCTACATATTCGCCTGCATAGCGCTGGATGGCCGTTGCCAGAATCTTTTTTGATTTTCGATCAGCGTGTTCCCTGGCCTCATTTTCTATTTTTTTAATTATCCTGGCGCCTTCATAGCGGGCCTCATTTTCCATGGCCCTGATCAATAGTTCCTTTGCCTGATCCGCCGACAATCCAGAAATCCTTTCAAGCTGTTGTTTCTGCTCATTAATCAGTTCTTCACACTCAAGCTCTCTGCGCTCGATTTGCCCCTCTCTTTTCCTTAGCGTTTTCTCTTTACGGTGAAGTTCACGCTCCTTGCGCTCATATTGATCGATTTTCCGATCAATGTTTTCCTCTTTCTGCATCAAGCGCGATTCGCGTTTCTTCTGCTCCGAGCGTGTTTCCTTGGTCTCGGCATCGAAATCACTTTTCATTTTGAAAAGTCGATCCTTTACTTCCAGGTCGGCTTCTCTTAAAATCGTATCCGCTTTGCGCTTTGAATCCGTTAACAGGCGTGCTGCTTCAACCTCGGCAGCTTTGACCTTTTGAGTTAGAATTTTTCCTTTTACCCAAAAAGCAATCCCGAAACCGATGCCAAAGCAAACAGCACCGAGTAAAATACTTAATTCGCTCATAGCCCACTCTCCGAACAATCAAAAATGAAACGCTTGCGGTCTGCAATCGTTTAAATAAACCGGTTTTTCACTTCTTTGAAACCACTTCTAAGATAAATTCTTGGAGTGAAACTTTGGGGCAAGATTATTCGGAGGCGGAAAAAATAATAGACGGGCTACGCCGGTAATTCCGGAGACCGGTATGGGTTTATTAATTGCGCATCCATGGTCAACGCAATTATAATATTTTCGCATCGAAAGCCGGCAAATGGAGTTCCAATCTAAGATCCTGTAAAAAAAGAACCCCCACCAAAATGCCGTGTTGACAGTTCTTTGAACCTGGGGTTCAAAGTGGGCACCTCATAGCTTCGTTAGGCTTTTCTGAACCAGCAGAACATGCACACAGAAACCAGCGAAAGTTCCCAAAAGATAGCTGTTGGGTCAAAGAATAACTCCCAATCACGGACATGGTAGGGGCAAATTGTGCGAAAACGGGTTGACCTGACTTTAGTCCTGAATCATCCCCGGATGTATTCAAGATGCGATGTCGGTATCGGTCTTACGGAAAATTATATTGGAACCCGTTAGACGGGCTATTCATCTTCAACTTGTAATAAACGTTTCCATTTATTGCACGTGCTCATCTATTTTACGAATCAATCTCGCCGAGCGTTCCGCTATATCTTGCCTTAATTTCGAATAATTGTTTTCTAGTTCCAGATTTTGATGAGCGATATTGAGTGCAGCCAACATCAAGGTGGTTAAATCTGAAGCCGTTGAAGATTCACCGGATTGCTGACTTTCAACCCGTGACACTTCTTCTGCTAAGAAATCGGCAACTTCTTTAGCTTTTTTAACCTCCGACTTCGCTTTAAAGGAGTAAGGTTTCCCAAAAAGCTCTATGGTTACAAGTTGTTCCAATGAATATTAAATCTGCCTTTCCTTTTTTCTCTCTCCCGCTTTCTGTCTTCATGAACCTATGCCACGTCGGTCATGGTGCTCTAAACTTCGATAATTTCCTCAAGTTTGACCAACAAGCTATCAATCTTTGACCGGATCAAAGCCTTCTCTTGCGCGTAGCTTTTTCCCGCCTCGATCTTACCTAAAAGCTCCTCCTCTAGGCCGTTAATTTTATTTTTAAGTTCTAAATTGGTCGCCGCGTGTTCCTTACAAACTGCTATTAACTTTGCAACTTTTCTCTCAATCTCCTTGAACTCGTCGGAAATGATTGCATTATCCAAGGCTTAACCTCACGATTATTTTCTTCAATATAATCTGTAATGTTAACGAAAGTCAAGCTATATTAACTGCTGATTTTTCATGACACGCTCGACTCTTTTTAGCTCTTGAACCGTGTTGATACCGGTCACTTCAAAATTATTGCTGCCAACCGTCACGCCAATATGCTTTTTCCCGGCATAGGCAATTTCAACAATATCGGTCAGATATATTTCGCCCTGCACATTGTCTGATTTAATTGCGGGCACAGCCCATAGCAAGAATTCTTTTTTTACACAAAATATACCGCTGTTGATTAATGTGATGCCCTTTTGTTCTGCGGTGGCATCTGACTCCTCAACAATGGCCTGCACGCGGCTGTTTTCATCCAGCAGTATTCGGCCATAGCCGGTTGGATCATCAAGGGCCACCGCCAGGACCGAAACATCCCTTTTTTCATCTGTATGCGACTTTACCAGGTGCATCACCGTATCCGCTTTAATAAGCGGCACATCACCGCATAAAATCACCACTTCCTGACAGTGTTCCGGAATGTGCGGCAAGGCACACAGGACCGCATGGCCGGTCCCCAGTTGTTCGGCCTGTTGGGCATAACGGAATGCCCCTAATTCGGATACCGTTTCGCGGACTTTATCGGCCTGATTGCCCACTACCAGGATAACATTGTTGCCGGCCACCTTACGGGCTGTTTCAACCACATAGCTCACCATGGGTCTGCCACAGACCTTGTGTAAAACTTTGGCTCTATTTGATTTCATACGGGTTCCCAGACCCGCAGCCAGTATGACAACCGCAATTTTTGGTTCCATGGCTATCAGTTTAAACTTAATACATAAAAAGGGCAAACCCAATTCGCTGGTTTACCCTTGTTCACAATCACACCGGTCTATCTCAGAAATCTGTTGATCATCAAATGATACTAAAACCCCACAAGGCGGATGCGTACCGTCGCCCGCTCCAATGAGCCTCTGGCCCTGGCAAAATCGACACCTTCCCGGGAACGATCTTCAGCCAGCCGCTGCTCGGCGCGCTCCAGGGCAGCTTTGGCCCGCTCCATATCAATGTCGCTTCTTCTTTCGGCCGATTCGGCCAGCACCGTGACCTTGTCCGGCAGTGCTTCGGCAAATCCACCGCTTACAAATACATAGTGCTCTTTTCCATTTACGTCGGTGTAACGAATCATTCCGGCTTTCAGCGTGGTTAGAAAAGGGGTATGGCCGCTGAGAACACCAAACTCCCCCAAAGATCCCGGAGAGGCCACGATCTGGGCTTCTGCGCTGACGACTATTTTTTCAGGGGTAACCACTTCCAGATGTATATTTCCAGCCATAATCGTTCCTTAGAATTGGTTTTTTTGCATTAATGCGGATCCGGATCAGGACCCCGGCCTATTCGGCCTCGGCCATTTCTTTGCCAGCCTCAACGACTTCCTCAATGCCGCCGCGCATATAAAAAGCCTGTTCGGGAATATCATCATGCGCACCTTCGCAAATCTCTTTGAATGCCCTGACGGTATCTTCGATCTTTACGTATGCGCCCGGCTTATTTGTGAAAGCTTCGGCAACATGGAATGGCTGGGACAGGAATCTTTGAATTTTGCGCGCCCGGGACACCGTAACCTTATCTTCGTCAGATAGCTCTTCCATTCCCAGAATGGCAATGATGTCTTGAAGTTCTTTGTACTTTTGCAGAATCTGCTGTACCTCCCGGGCCACCCGGTAGTGTTCCTCACCGATATAAGCAGCATCCAGAATCCGTGAGGTTGAATCCAGAGGGTCGACTGCAGGGTAAATACCCAGCTCGACAATCTGGCGCGACAAAACAACGGTTCCGTCCAGATGCGCAAAGGTGGTTGCCGGCGCCGGGTCGGTCAAATCGTCGGCCGGCACATACACACACTGTACGGCGGTAATGGATCCCTTATCGGTGGATGTAATGCGCTCCTGCAACTCTCCCAGGTCAACGGCCAGGGTCGGCTGGTAGCCCACCGCTGAAGGCATCCGCCCCAGAAGTGCCGAAACCTCCGAACCCGCCTGGGTAAAGCGGAAAATATTGTCGATAAAGATCAGCACATCCTGGCCTTCTTCATCCCGGTAATATTCGGCGGCTGTCAAGGCCGAAAGCGCAACGCGCGCCCGGGCGCCGGGAGGCTCGGTCATCTGCCCGTAGATCAATGCGGCCTTAGGCAAAACGCCGGAGTCTTTCATCTCATGATACAGGTCGTTGCCCTCGCGGGTGCGCTCCCCCACACCGGCAAAAACCGAAATGCCCCCGTGCTGCATGGCAATATTATGCACCATTTCCATCATAATAACGGTTTTGCCGACACCGGCGCCGCCGAACATGCCCATTTTACCGCCCCGCGGGAAGGGAACCAAAAGGTCGATAACCTTAACCCCAGTCTCCAAAACCCGCACAGTGGTATCCTGTTCGGTAAATTTCGGAGCTTCACGGTGGATGGGCATCATTTTGTCCTGGCTCACCGGCCCCAGACCGTCAACGGGTCGACCGACCACATTGAGAACCCGCCCCAGACCGGCCTCGCCGACCGGCATCATGATCTGTTTTTCGGTGTCTTTAACCGGCATGCCCCGGACCAGGCCGTCGGTGACGTCCATGGCGATGGTCCGAACCACATTATCGCCCAGATGCTGGGCAACCTCTATCACAAGATTGTCGGCTTCATCACTGATGGCGGGATTGCTGATGGTCAATGCCGTATAAATCGTCGGCAGTTTTCCCTGCTCGAACTCCACGTCAACAACAGGTCCCAATACCTGCAAAATCTTACCAATATTGTCTCCCATCGAAAACCTCCACAAAATAAAAGTGATCTAAAGTTAAAGGTGATCTAAAGTGATCTAAAGTTGAGGTACTAAAGTGATCTAAAGTATAAAACGAAGGATCACATCGTTTAAAATGAGATGGAGCGCAGCGACACATTAACTTTAGTCATTTTAAACTTTAGATCACTTTAGTCACCTCATACCTATCCTCTAAGCGCTTCGGCACCACCGACGATATCCATTAATTCTGCCGTAATGGCTGCCTGGCGAGCCTTGTTATATACCAGGGTGAGATTTTCAATCATATCTCTGCAGGCCTTGGTGGCATTGTCCATCGCCATCATGCGCGCGGCATGCTCGCTGGTCGATGTCTCCAGCAAAGCGCTGTAAATCTGAACATAAACATTTCTGGGCAGCATATCACCGAGCAGTGAATCGGTTGAAGGTTCGCAAATATGCTCCGGCATGTAGGAGCCGGTTTCTTCGGTTTGCTCAGCCTCGCCGGTTTCAATCGGTGGAATCGGAAGCAGTTGTTGTAAAGCCGGAACCTGTCTGGACATGCTGACAAATTCGGCATACACGATATAAACTTCATCATAGGTGTCCGCTAAAAAGGCATCAATCAGATTTTTGCCGATCCCAGCGGCAATATTAAATCCAAAACTTGCGCCGACAACCCCTAAATGCTCGCTGTCGATCTGCAGATTTTCCTTGCGGCACCAGTCGCGGCCTTTTTTACCCAAATTGGTAAACGAAAAATCAATGTCGGCGGCGGCTTTTTCTTTCATAAAGGCCCCGGCCTTTTCAATTAAATTCATATTGAATCCACCGCAAAGCCCCCGGTCGGAAGTGCACAAAACCACGTGCACGTTTTTGACTTCCGCTTTGGGCACCAGCAGGGGATTGGCCTCTTCGCCGGCTCTTTCAGCCAGGCTGCCCAGCACCTCGGAGAACTTGTTGGCATAGGGCCGAAACGCTTCCATGCCTGTCTGGGCGCCTCGCAGCCTTGAGGCGGCCACCATATTCATGGCTTTGGTGATCTGTTGGGTCTTTTTTACCGCATTTATTTTTAACTGGATATCTTTTAAAGTCGCCATACCATTCAGCCTTTTAAATTAAAGTTATTCGTTATGGGTTATTTGTTATTCGGGCACGGTTGAAATCTAATAACAAATAACGGATAACATATAACTACTTGATCGTGTCCTTAAACTCCTCTTCGTAAGCTTCCAGGGCCTGGGTCATCTGTTTGTCGAGATCGTCCGTAAATTCCTGTTTTTCGGCGAGTTCTGTAAAGATGGCCGGATAGCGATCTTCAATAAACGAATACAGACCGGCCTCATATTTGGCCAAAACATCGATCGAATAATTATCGAGAAAACCCTTTGTGCCGGCATAAAGAATCGTCACCTGTTTTTCCATCGACAGGGGTTCATACTGGGGTTGCTTTAATATTTCAACCAGCCGGGCACCGCGGGTCAGCTGCTGTTGGGTGGCTTTATCCAGGTCGCTACCGAAGGCCGCAAATGCTTCGAGCTCACGATACTGCGCCAGATCCAGCCGCAGAGTGCCGGCGACCTGCTTCATGGCCTTCACCTGCGCAGCGCCGCCCACCCGGGATACGGAAAGCCCGACATTAATGGCCGGCCGAACCCCGGCGAAAAACAGGGCCGGTTCGAGATAAATCTGTCCGTCGGTAATTGAAATGACGTTGGTCGGAATGTAGGCCGAAACGTCACCGGCCTGGGTTTCGATGATCGGAAGGGCGGTTAAGGAACCGGCGCCCAACTCATCATTGAGCTTGGCGGCGCGTTCAAGCAGACGGGAGTGATTGTAGAAAATGTCGCCCGGATAAGCTTCGCGACCGGGAGGACGCCGCAGCAGCAAAGACACCTGCCGATAGGCGGCGGCCTGTTTGGAGAGATCATCGTAAATGATCAGGGCATGTTGCTTTTTGTCGCGGAAATACTCTCCCATGGCACAACCCGCATAAGGGGCGATGTATTGCAGTGTGGCCGGGTCGCTGGCACAGGCGGATACGATTGTGCTGTATTCCATGGCGCCGTGTTTTTCAAGCACTGCGTGGACCTGGGCCACCGTAGATTTTTTCTGCCCGCAGGCGACATAGATGCAGAAAACATCTGTATTCTTTTGCGCCAGGATCGCATCGATGGCACAGGCGGTTTTGCCGATCTGGCGGTCACCAATGATGAGTTCCCGCTGCCCGCGTCCGACCGGCGTCATGGCATCAACTGCTTTGAGGCCGGTATAGCAGGGTTCATGGACGCTTTTTCGGGCGATAACACCCGGCGCGACCATCTCAACCCGACTAGACTCTTTCGCATCAATCGGGCCTTTGCCGTCCAGCGGCTCCCCGACGGCCGATACCACCCGGCCCAGGACGGCTTCGCCAACGGGGACCTGGGCAATACGACCGGTGCGTTTGACGGTATCGCCTTCTTTAATATGGATGTCTTCACCCATAATGGCCACACCCACATTATCCTCTTCAAGATTAAGCACCAGACCCAGAACGCCGCCGGGGAATTCTACCAGTTCCAGCGCCATAACGCTTTCGAGCCCGTAAACCCTGGCAATTCCATCACCCACCGACAAGACAACCCCGGTTTCACTGAGCTCAACTTTCTTATCGTAATCGGTAATCTGCTCTTTGATAATCTGACTAATTTCTTCAGCTTTTAATTCCATTAGGCTCCCTCACCCCTATTTAAAGATTCCCTCATGTTAATTAATTGCGTTTTGATACTGCCATCCCAGACAAGATCCCCGATCTTGGTAATGATGCCACCAATCAGTTCAGGATCTTGCTCAACCTCCAAGATTATGTCTTTTTTGGTTTTTTGGGATAGTGCGACCCGAATCTTTTCGACGGTGTCAGCTGAAAGGTCAATTGCCGATACCAGGCTGGCCCGGGCGACCCCTTTAAGCTCATCGGCAAGCTTTTGATAATAATCATTAATACTGCCGATAAATCCAATTCGTCCTTTGTCAAAAATCAGTAAAAGAAACGACTTCATCATCCGGGTGAGATCCAACTTATCAATGACGGTCTGCAAAACATTGCGCCGGCCCGTAGTCTCGTAAAGCGGATTTGTGATCGCCGCGTACAACGACTTCTCTTGCGCCACTAAATCGGCAAATCCGCCCAATTCATTTCGATAGGTGTCTGTCTGACCATCTTCTTTGCTGATCAGCAAAAGGGCCTTCGCATACCGCCGTGCGATTGCCAAATTTTTCATTATGCCACCACCTTATTTATATATTCGTCAATCAGTTTATCCTGATCCTGGGTCGTGATTTCTTTTTTCAAGCTCTCTTCCGCCATCTGCAGTGAAGACTCAACAACTTCCTGCTGCAGCTTCTGCCTGGCTTTGTCAAACTCATGTTCAATATTTCGGCGGGCCTGGGCCCGGAGTTTCTCCGCGGTTTGTTCGGCTTCTTTAAGGATTTTAGCTTTGGCCTCAGTGCCCTGTTTGATATAGGCGTCAACGATCTTTGCAGCTTCGTTCTCTATCTGGGATAATTTTTCATTGTATTGGGCCAGCTTTTTTTCGGCTGCGGCCCTCTGGGCCTCTAAACTTTCTAACTGTTCCTGAATGTCCTTAATGCGTGAGCTCAACGCCTTGGAGGCGGGCTTGCGCAAAACAAAAAACAGCGCGCCTGCCAGTACGACGAAATTCATGACTCGAAACCAATCCGTCTTTACCCACCCTTTCGCGCCCGAATCCCCACCCGAAGATGCCATGGCCACACCAAATGATAAGCACAACAGGACTACCAGAACGCCAATAAGAATGGTCCGGTGTTTTTTCGAACCGAACTGCCGCTCAAAACCGGAAAATTTCATTAAACTTTCCTCCCCAAAATTTTTTGGCAAATATCGTTCGCAAACTCATCCACTTTTTCTTGCAACGATGCCCTGGCGGCTTCCGCATCTTTAACAATTTTCTTACGAATTTCCGCCAGCTCCGCCTGCGCTTTGGCATTCACATCGGCGATAATCTGTTTTTCCTCTTCAGCCGCTGATTGCAACAGTGTTTCCTTTTCTTTTAATCCTTTTGTCCTGGCCTCTTGGATACCGGATGCGAAGGCGTCATCTTTTTTTTGGGCGTCTTCATTATAGGTTTCGATTCGGAGCTCAAGGCCTTCTATTTTTTCCTTTCTTTGGCGCAGGATATTTCGGATTGGACGATATAAAATGAGATTTAAAATCCAAATGATGAGAAGGAAATTAGCGATCTGAATGATAAGGGAGCCATCGGGAATAACGGTGATCCCGCCACCGCCTGATTTTTCCGATGCGCCTAAGGCTAAAGAAGCGGAGAGCAGCACGAATACCAAGGTCGTTAAAAGGACTGCAGAACATTTTCGGTACAAACCAAAAATCCCCATTGAGAAATCCTCCATCGGAAAATTTATGCGCAAACTGGGCTAAATTGTTAAATATTTATAAAGAAGGATGCTTTGGCTCGGGCGGTCTATACCATCAGCATTAAGCCATTGTCAAAGGATTTTTTAAAAACTTTATTCGCCTTTGGAGCCTGTTGAAACACAAGGAATTTTGGATGGGGCCGCTGGGTTTATTGAAGGGGTGGTTTGGGCTTTCGTGGCGCAATTGCCGTTAAAAAAATACCGCCTGAGATTACCTTTTTTAGGGTTATGGCCCGTAAATTATTTCACTCCGTCTCACTGCGGTTCAGGTCACATATTACTGCAGCATAAATCTCCGCATACTCACATTTAACAGCAAGCCGATCCCGATCGCAGTTGTCAGAACCGAAGAGCCCCCGTAGCTGACAAGCGGCAGTGGCACCCCCACAACCGGCATCAGCCCCATCGACATACCGATATTGATGAGCACCTGCCAAAAAATCATGCCGGTAATACCGACCGCCACAATGGTACCAAAGGGTTCGCGGCATCCATGGGCCACAGTTAATCCCCAAAATATTAGGATAAGAAATATAAGAACCAGGGTAACCGATCCGAGGAATCCCCATTCTTCAGCTAAAACCGAAAAAATAAAATCGGTGTGCTCCTCGGGAAGGAATGAAAGTGCATTTTGGGTGCCCTTTAAAAATCCTTTACCGCTCAGCATCCCGGAACCAATCGCAATTTTAGACTGGATAATGTGGTACCCGGCTCCCAGCGGATCCCGATCCGGATCCAAAAATACGAGAATCCGCTTTTTTTGATATTCTTTTAAAAAAAACCATATCAGCGGAACCAGTACCGCTCCGGAAGCCATTAAATATATAAAAGAGCGTCTTTCAATTTTTACAAAAACCGTTATGGAGGCGGCGATCAACACCAGCAGTCCGGCTGTACCCAAATCCGGTTGCATCCCGATCAGGATGACCGGCAGCAGCGTAAACATCAGGGGCCGGATTAATTCACGCAGGGTAAACCCTCGCGTTTTGACATCCTTGGAATAGTAATGCGCTAAACTGAGAATGACCGCAATTTTGACAAGTTCGGACGGTTGAAATGAAAGCGGACCGATTATCAGCCAGCGCCGCGAGCCACCCACATACCTGCCGAAGAACAAAACCGCGATCAGCAGTAAAATACACCCGAAATAGATGGGCTGGGCCCAACGATCCAAAATTTTATAATTAAATAAGAAAGCGCTCACCATGGCCAGCAGTCCAATGCAAAACCAGAGCATCTGTTTAAAAAACAGAATCTTTTGAGGCGCCGGGGTCTCCGCCGTAACGGCGCTGTACAAGGTGAGGAGTCCGATACTTCCAATTAAGACGGCCAATCCCAACAAGCCCCAATCAAAATATTGTATCAAACGTCGATCAAACATCGTCGCTCCGCTCCCGCTACCGGTAGGTTTCAGGTGTCAGTGTTCAGGTGTCAGTCGGTTCTCGAGGACGAGTACGAGGACGAGGACGATATTTTATTCTCCTCATTTTACTCGTCCTCGTACTCGTACTCGTCCTCGGGTGTCGTCCTATAATACCTCTGAAACCTGACACCCGACACCTGACATCTAAATTAAGGTCCGCGGCCAGATTATCCATCGCCGCCGGTGTTCGTTGCTTCGCCTTGCGTTGCCAGCTGTGTATTGACAGGTTTTTTACGCAAATACGTCTTTATCATTTCCTTGGCAATCGGCGCTGCGGCGCCGGAGCCGTGCTCGCCATGTTCAACGACAACCGCAATCGCGATCGTCGGTTTTTCAGAGGGTGCATAGGCCACAAACCAGGCATGCGCTCTTAAATGGATGGGCACATCTTCTTCCGATAACGGATCGTCCTCTTTTCGGCTGACGACCTGAGTTGTGCCGGTCTTCCCGCTGATATCGATATCTTCAAGGCGACTTCCGCGTGCCGTTCCGTTTTCACCGTTAACGACTCTCCACAGTCCTAATTTTACAAGATCCAGGGTGGATTGACTCACCGGTATTTTTCCGGCCAGCCGGGGTTTGCTCTCTTGTAAAATTTGCCCGTCTGCCATTTGAATGCTGTTTAAGATCATCGGCCGATAGCGTTTGCCGCCATTGGCCACCGCAGCGGCCAGGACCGCCATCTGAAGGGGGGTTGCAAGGTTAAAGCCTTGCCCGATTGCGATTGACAGGGTTTCACCCGGTTGCCAGGGCACACCTGTGCGCCGTTTTTTCCAGGCCGCAGTGGGAATCAAACCGCGCGCTTCCTGATCAAGAAAAATTCTTGTTGGAGAGCCCAGCCCGGCGGCTCTGGCATAGAAAGCCAACCGATCCACGCCGAGGCGCTGGCCCACCTGATAAAAAAACACATCGCAGGATTCTTCCACCGCTTTGATGATGCCGACGCTTCCATGCCCCCCTTTTTTCCAGCACCGGTAAACCCGATTACCAAATCGATAATGCCCCGGACAGAAGAGGGTTGTTTCCGTATCGATCACGCCTTCTTCAAGCCCGGCAAGGGCCGTTATAATTTTATAGGTCGAGCCGGGTGCATATTCGCCCTGAATCGCCCGGTTTGACATCGGTCTGAAGGGGTTAGAAATCAAGGAATCCCATTTTTGATGCGTGATACCACCGACAAAAGAATTTTGATCAAATGAGGGGCTGCTGGCCAGTGCCAGAATGCGCCCGCTGTCAGGTTCGATGGCGACGGCCGCACCGACCACGCCGTCCAAAAGTTCTTCGCAGCGACGCTGCAGCACCTTATCTATGGTCAAATACACATTATGGCCGGGTTCCGCATCCACCGTTTTTAAAATCCTTACCACCAGGCCGTTGGCGTTGACTTCAACCTGGCGCCCTCCCCGTTTACCCCTTAAGTGGTTCTCGTAAACCTTTTCGGCGCCGAATTTTCCGATGAGATCACCGCTGCGCAGATCAGGATAGGCCCCACTTTTAAGCTCTTCGGAATTAATTTCGCTTAAATACCCGATTAGATGGGCGGCACTGCGCTCATAAATATAGTTACGCCGCAAATTCACGTTGACCGATATTCCCGGAAGATCAAATTTATGCACCTCAATAGCGGCCAGGGCATCACGCCCGATATCCTGACTCAGTAACAGCGGTTTATAGGCGGATACGCCCTCGCTCTGCTTTATTTTGGACATGAGTGCATCCGCAGGGATGTTGAGGTGCTGCGACAACTTCGCAAGTGTTGACGCTATCGGTTCCGCGTCTTTTAATGTTATGCGCACATCAAAAGAAGGCCGGTTATCAACCAGGAGACTGCGGTTGCGGTCGTAGAGCCGTCCCCGGGGAGGATCGATACTTTGCAGCCGGATACTGTTGTTTAAAGACAGACGTCGAAACTCGCTGCCCCTGATGACCTGCAGATAAATCAGTCGAATAAAAATCACGACAAAGGCGGCCAGGACGCATATGATGACACCGGCTATGCGCTGTTTATACCAGTCTGTATCTGCAGTTTTTAAATATTTATCCATCTAAGTTTTCGGCGCGGCCCCGGCCCCATTTAACTGAATATTAAAGCGCTTCGCTATCGCCAACAGGCTTAACAAAAACAAGGGACCCGTAACCAAAGCCCAAAAAATCTGTAGGGCAATGTTTTCAACGGCTTCTGCCGGCAGTTCCCCGATAGGTCCAAAAAACGCAAACGTCCCCATAACCAAAATATTTTCTATCAAAACGGCAACTACGACGATCAAAGATAAAAAAAGTTTATTACCCGCACGCAGATATTTTATAATCCAGCGCATACTCACAAACAGCCAAAAATAAAACGTAAGGTACAGTCCGAATGGGCTTCCGGAGAGATTGTCAACAATAAACCCCAGTACCAAAATAAACGGCAGACATTCACGCACGGGCAGGCAAATACTTAAAAAGATGACAAAGGGAATCAGAAGATCATAAATTCCGCCAATTGCGTTGGAGTAGGACAAAACGGTGGTTTGAACTATGATTAATAAAAGGCATGTGCCGATGTAAAAACAATACCTCATGGCTCACTCGCTGATGCTTCAGTTTCGGGTCGCAGAATAACCAACACCTCTTCAAGTTTTTCGAAGTCCACAAAAGGTGTAACCGTAATTTCATAAAAAATATCGGAACTGCGTTCGCTTAAGTCGGATACGTGTCCGATGCGCAAGCCCTTTGGATATACACCGTCGAATCCGGAGGTAACGACCGTGTCACCGATCTGGACATCGTTTTTGCGCAAGACAAATTCAAATCGGCATTGATCTGCGGAGGCCCCTTTAATAATTCCCCGTGCCCGCGAGCGTTGCACCAATGCATCGACGGCACTGTTTCGGTCAATGATAAGCATCACTTTGGAATAACGGTCAGAAGCTTCGATGGCCTGACCGGCGATGCCCTGAGGCAAAACAACCGGCAGCCCTTTTTGTAATCCATCCGCTTTACCTTTATCGATGATAACCGTTTTAAACCACACGGACGGGTCTTTTCCGATAACCTCGGCTGCGACGACCCGATTCGTCAAGGATTTCTGAAAACTCAGCAAATTCCGCAGGCGGTCATTGGCGAGTTTAAGTTCATTCCATTGATTATTTTTCTCAATGGCATCATTTAAGGATTTTTTTAGTTCTTCGTTTTCCTGATAGACCGAAACTAAAAAAAAGTAATGTTCCCAGATCTCTCGAGCAAAACGGACCGAGCGGGTTACAAGTTCTTGGAAGGGCGCCACAAAAGAAAGACCTACGCGGCCGAAACCAGAAGTTGATTGGCTTTTGCTGGTCACCGAAAGGAGAATTACATTGACGGTGATCAGAACGACCCCGCCAACGATTAGAACCATCTTTTTGGAGAACATAAAGATTCGCTTACTTTATTGACACGTGGTATGGCGAAATTTCGGAATGCAGGAATGATGGGTTCAATGATTTCAAATAAACCAGAAAATGATTGTTATCTTCCGTATTTGACCCGCCGCCACCCTGTCATTCCAAAGTCAGAGATCGATTTATGAATCTTGATAAGGCCGGATGACCGGATAGCCCGGAAATTTTCGGAGACGCGGGATCAGTTGACCACAACTTCTTTGAGGATTTCAAGGTTGTCGAGGGCTTTTCCCGAACCCATAGCCACGGTGGATAATGGATCCTCGGTAACCGTAACAGGCAAGCTGGTCTCCTCTCTGATTAATTTGTCCAGATTCTTAAGCAACGCTCCGCCCCCTGTTAGAATGATACCGCGATCAACGATGTCGGCAGATAATTCAGGTGGAGTCTGCTCCAAGGCAATTTTCACTGTCTCAACGATAGCGTCGATTTGTTCAGAAATTGCAATTCGTATTTCTTCTGAATCGATCGATAGAATTTTTGGAATTCCAGAGGCAAGATCCCGGCCTTTAACTTCAATGGTTTCTAAGTTCTGCGAATCAGGATAGGCATTGCCGATCGAAGTTTTTATCGTTTCGGCGGTGCGTTCACCGATCAGCAGATTATATTTGCGTTTGATATACTGGATAATTGCGGAATCCATCTTATCGCCGGCCACCCGAACCGACCGGCTATAGACAATCCCCTTTAGAGAAATCACCGCAACTTCCGTAGTCCCGCCGCCGATATCCACTACCATGTTACAGGTCGGCTCGGTGATGGGAAGTCCGGCTCCGATGGCCGCTGCCATCGGTTCTTCAATCAGGAACACCTCACGGGCGCCGGCGGACTCAGCGGATTCCCTGACAGCACGTTTTTCAACCTGCGTAATCCCTGAGGGCACGGCGATGATAATTCGCGGCCGGACGAACGTCCGGCGGTTATGCACCTTATGGATAAAATGGCGCAGCATGGCCTCGGTCACTTCAAAATCGGCAATAACCCCGTCACGCATCGGGCGGATGGCTAAAATATTTCCAGGCGTCTTACCCAGCATGTTTTTGGCCTCAGAGCCAACGGCCAAAACGCGATTTTTGGATCTGTTGCCCGTGCTGATGGCCACCACAGAGGGTTCACTTAATACGATGCCGCTGCCCTTAACATAGACAAGGGTGTTGGCCGTGCCCAGATCGATGGCCAGATCAGTTGAAAACACACCTAAAATTTTGTCAAAAAATAAATTCATTCGGTAATGCCTCGTTAGGAAGAAT
>Ga0255055_10001376_pt1 | contig 17988 bp, 15 predicted proteins | sample JV7_2_27_MG_FD_188633 | JGI IMG/M metagenome (GOLD analysis project Ga0255055, IMG submission 188633) | Seawater microbial communities from Jervis Inlet, British Columbia, Canada - JV7_2_27 | ecosystem: Environmental > Aquatic > Marine > Inlet | place: Canada: British Columbia | collected... | reverse complement strand
CGCCCTTATTTACAATGATCCTTGCCGGGGAATAGCCGTACTTTTTGGCCTCGAGTGAAAGGGTGTGCGTACGGGTTTCGGCGGGTAACAACTGAAAAGACAGCGGAATGGCCACTGCCATGATAAATGTCAAAACGATTAGAATCCAGGCTTTTTTTCTGTTCATTTTTAGAGGTCATCTTTTCTGCAACGTATAATCAGTTGGTTGATTTTGAATTCGAACTGGCGACATAACTGTCAGTCAGGTAGTCAAACAAGGCAAATGAGTCGCGGCCGTCCCACTCGCGCGGCCCAAAAACTTTGCCGATTAATCTTCCGTTCTTATCGAGAATCAATGTCGTTGGGATGGCACGTATGCCGAACCCGGTGCCGACATCTCCGGTCGAGTCTAAAAGGGCCGTGAACGTCAGCTTATATTCTTTGAAAAATTTTATGACTTTTGAAGCCGATTCCTGCAAATTTACAGCGATCATTGCAAAATCTTTATCTTTAAACTTCTGATGCAATTTCTCCATCGACGGCATTTCAATAACGCAGGCCAGACACCAGGTCGTCCAAAAATTGATAAACACAATTTTTCCCCTGTATTCGGAAAGGCTGGTTAACCGGCCGGCTGGATCTTTGAGCCTGATTTCAATCGGGTTGTTCCCCGCCGGAATTTGAAGAACACCCATATTCTTAAAAAGCTGCTCTAATTCCTGGCTTTCGGTTTTTGCAAAAAGATCAATTTCCGAATAACTGAATACAACCAATCCCAAAACGGGCATGATCAGGAGTAGCAAAAATGTTTTGAGGGCTGGTTTTTTTTTCATTATTTCTCTTTGTTCAGGGTGAATTTATTGCGGGCTACCATGCAAACGTATTTAAAAACGGCAGATAAGCCGGAATTAAGGCAAGCTTGTTGGTAAAAATCATGAAACCTAAAATGACCATAATAACACCGCTGGTCACTTCCAGAAGTCGCATGTATTTCTTAATCCGGTTAAAAAATCTCCAAAATTGATTTATGCCGATAGCCGTCAATAAAAAAGGGATTGCCAGCCCCATGGAATATAGGAAGAGAAGAAAGACGCCCTGGTTTACCTTTTCCAGGGTACCGGCATAGGTTAAGATGCCCGCCAAAATGGGGCCGATACAGGGGGTCCATCCAAAAGCGAAGGCCGCCCCGATAGACACCGCCCCGACATACCCGAATCTTTTATCTTTAATCTGAAATCTAGCTTCTTTATATAAAAAATGGGGCCGCACAAGACCCATCATGTAAATGCCGAAAAAAATGATTAGCAGTCCCGCCAATTTTGTCAGGATAGACATTTTTGACGAAATAAACGTCCCGATCCAGGTGGCAGTTGCGCCCAGCAAAATAAACACCATGGAAAATCCGATGATGAAGAAGATCGAATTGTAAAGAATAATTCGTTTTTCTTTACTCAGAAACGGCGTGTTTTCATTTTTTTCCCTTATCTCTGCAAATGAGACGCCGGATATAAAAGAAATATATCCCGGCACCAGGGGCAAGACACATGGAGATAAAAAAGATATTAACCCGGCGGCAAACGCCATATAGATTGAGACATCAGGCAAATTTCATATCCTTTCCGTTCCGTTGGGTTGCAATTGATCGCTGCATCGGCAACGCCTGAATTCAAACCCTGTCCAGCATTTATTTATATAAAACACCGGCAGTCCCCCGGGTAAGATCCAGTTGAATCGTAACATCCCCATTTTCAGGTACGACGACAGCCTGTTTTTGGGTCTTTAATTTTTCATGCCAGGTTTTTACTAAATATTTCCCCGCCGCAAGATCTTTTACGCCCGCTAAACCGGTTTGTTTGAGTTGGCCTGAGTCCGGAATTTCGAAACGCCCCTGTTTATTTGTCACGGCAAAATAGGGATTTTTCATCACCAGTATATAAGCTGCCATTTCAGCATGCACATCGCAGCGCAGCTCGACAATTCCGGGTTTATCAAAAATTACAGAATGATTTTCTCCGGGCTTATAACTTCCAAAGTTAAATTTTTTGGTCCGCGACATCGAAAAAACATTATGATCCACCTTGTCATTGTTGGGAAAATCAACCGTGGAGCCGACCAAAATAGGCAATACATGGGGTCTAAATTCCAGGTCGCGCTGATCCATTACAATTTTGGCCTTTGACAGTTCACCGGAAGCAGCCGCTGCCTTGGATAGATATACAAGTATATTCGCCGGTGAACGCAATCCTTTCACCTTTACTGCTCCTTTGATATTTCCGGCAAATGCATGTCCCGGGAAATACAAAAAAATCAAAAGAACAGCTGAAAATTTCAACACAAAAAACTTTCGCAATTTATTTTCCTCCTTAAACTACCAGACACTGCTGGCAATTAAGATATCTTCGACATCCCAGCTTTTTTTCTTTGCCAGTGACCTGAAGGCCGGACGATAGATCAGACTGACTTCGGCCGTGGGCTCGTCATCAGGGTCTTCGACAAGGAATTCGAATTTGAACGTTACTGTCTTTTTAGGTCGAATGCGCGTATCGGAGACAATCCGGGTGGCTTTCCAGAAGGGTACATTCAGATTGCCCTTATCGTCGCCCAGTACCCGCGCAAAGGCTGTTCCCGGAAGCCCGGCATAATTGCCCGTCTTAACATTGCCCTGGCCGGTCCAATCCGGAAGTTTGTTGCCCTTTATCATTTTAAGGGGTTTTCCGTTGGAGTCGGTGGCTTTAAGCAATAACATCACGCTGCGCATGGTTTCTCCGGTGGGTACCCAGTGACCGCCGTTTGTATTGGTGATGTAAGCATTAATTGTCAGTTTGTTCGCTGAAATCTTTCCTTCTACTTCCAAAGACAGAGCGGTCTTTAACTGAATCTCGGTGCCCCCGTCAAAATGATGAGGACGCATGTTTTTTGGTGACCGGAAGTTGCCCCACATGTTTCGCGCATTGCCGTCGACGACATAATTATCGTAAGGCAGCATCTCTTTGCGCCAGCTCATATGGCAGTCCTGGCATTTCTTGCCTTTGTTGGCATCGCCCGGTGGGAGTTGATCCTGCCACTGCTTCCACTCCTGATAGGTCGTCTGGATGGGTATAAGAGTTTTGTCTTTGAGACCAAATGCTTTCCATTCTGCAGAGGAATAAATCTTACTGCCGTTCCAGACTTTGCCGCTCTCCAGCTTTTTGGACTGGCTGTGGCAGAGGGAACAAAACTGCCCCTGATCGAAGACCGGGTTATACGATGCCGCCATTGGAGGTGCAACTACATCATCATAAGGACCAAAGACCAGAATGGAGTTGCCCTGGACAGGCGTTTGCCTTTCGTGAACGGCGGTCGTTTGGCTGGGTTTGGTTTTGTCCTTAATGACTTTTCTTATCTTGTGACAGTAGTCACAGCTAATCCCATCCCATTCCGTCCAGGGAGAGCGCAGCACATTTTTTAAATCCTGAGACGCCGGGATTGAGCCGGCCGCCGATGGTGCATGGCAGGTTGTACAGTTGCCTTCTCTATTGGGGTTGTCCAGTTTGTATCCGGGCCCGACATCCGGTCGATTAAAGGCATCGGTTCCGTAATACATGTTCAGCAATTTGGGATTCGAGGTGCTGTGGGCCATTTTGGATTGGTCATAGTAGCGGGTCAGTTTTACATGACAGCGGGCGCAGGTAACCGGAGAAATATAACGATAATCCGAGCGATCATCGAGATAGACCGGGTTTAAAAAGATGTCCCGCGTGCGTCCTGAGAAATTGGCAATCTGTCCGTTGTTGAACCAGCCTTCCTTGCCGGCGGTTACGATCACGCGTTCTCCCGGTGAATGCGCGTCCTGGAGCTCATAGCGCCCCTGCCGGTCTGTAAGCGCGAAGCTTTCGTCACCGATTATTCTTACTCTGGCATTTTCCACCGGCCCATAGCTTGAGGTCACCCGGCCCCGAATCGTGCCGGCGGGTAGATTCTTATCCGCCGCGTTAGCGGCTCCGGTCATCATGTAATAGCCGGCTGCCAGAATGACCCCTATTACCGTTAGACCCAAGACCGCGATATTTTTGGTAATCTTTTGCATACCTTTTCCTAAAATCCATATAAGAAACGGGGTTAAGAAATCATGATAAAATCCCGAAATCGATCAACCCCGTTTATTGCGGTAATGTCAATCTTAATCGAGTCAACGATCACCCGCTGTGTGGATGGCTTGTATTTCCGGCCGTAGGACTGAAATACAAGTGAACGTTAGTTCGCAATCATTGTGTTTGTGACCGGGTGCGCAGCGCTCAGTCGATATACAAACAACCACCCGGTTTGGAAAACCCAATCATTTTTGAAAACAAACGCTCAAGCGCTGACAACCAATGTCCCCTGCATGTTCTGATGCATATCACCGCAGATGGCATTACAGGAAAAAGTAAAGGTCCCCACCTGGTCGGCCTTAAACGAAACGTAAATAACCTTTCCCGGCTGGATGCCGTCTTTTAGATAAACGCCAAAGTCTTTTAGACTGAAGCCGTGAACCACGTCACTGCTGGCCAGTTTTAAAACCACAAAATCGCCTTTTTTAACCTCAATTTCCGGTCTTTCAAGCGGCTGGCCCTGCTTTTGCCAGAAAGAGACGGCATCATAAGCCGAAACCTCGCCCATCAGCCAGCCCCTCTCTGCGTGGCCGGTAAGCGTAAATACCCTGGCGTTTGAAGGTATTTTTTGGGATGATACGTGTTTATCGTAATAGACGATGCCAAAAGGCAAGCCGACTAAAATCATGACTATCAAAACAAGCAAAAAAAGGTCCAGCATTCTATTGTGCCTTTGCATAGATGGCTCCTGAAACAATTTTTTTTGCAATTTCAACAAATCTTAACGAATCCGGCTGATCAAAGATCGGCCGCCGGAAACTAATTAAGCACGATGAGGCGTCCGGATTGTTTATCAATACCCACCAGCTGGATGACCTCGTTATCTTCAGCAATTATTTCAGCTTCGTAAAAGCTTCCATTATCTTTAAGGTTACCAACTTCAAGATTGGGATTTAGTCTTTTCACATATTTGGTCACAATGTCGCGGGCCTGTTCTTCGTTCAGGGCCTGCTTTTGCGCTAAAAATCCGTTTGAATCGCGTCTCTGGGGTACATAACCCTGACCTCCACCCTGGCCCCAACCGCAGGCATTTGCGATGTCCAGGCCTACAAAATTGATCAGCAGCGCAATGATCAAAATCAGCGAACCGGTAAGAATTGGCTTGGTTAATCTTTTCATTTCTATGCCTCCTTATTTTTTTCAGAAATTATGCAAACAAATATCAAATTTTGCTTTATTAGATTTAATAGCAATGGCTGTGCCACATGCACCATTAAATTGAGTCAACATAATAACATATTGGATTAAAAGAATATTTAAAAAAAACCACTTTAAATACAAGCTTTATAAACAGAAAGTTCTACCAAATTGAGCTGAAAACCGGGTATAAAGTATCCTGACCGTCACTCAAGCTGGATAAAAAATATCCAACCCTCGAATTGGTAATGAGGAAAATTTAATCAGAACCGAGTAGGAGGGAATTAACAGAGCTGGGATTGGTTGAGTAAATAGATGGGGACTGTACCACCTGAAGCAGACAAAAGAAATTGTGTAACAAACTCTCCGGTCAGACGGGTTTGGACATATTCATCAGATACGGCCGCAAAAATGCCGGTATGCGTCTGGTGGTGTGGTCTAACAGAAGAAACAATGCCGGGAAATTCATCCAGGTTCTGGTTGGCTTCAAAGCCGCAGGTACTGTCTTGCCCGGTGGTTCGGCAATCCGGCTCCTCCATACCCGCCGTCGCTCCTGGAACATGACGGTGCGGTAGTTCGACACAATTTAAACAATCAGCACCCCCCTGGCAATTGTCAGCCAGAGCACCGCCAAAAGATAAGCCGATGCTGATAAACAGCATCAAGATGATGCAGATCGCCGTTCGGCAAAACGGTTTGAGTATGCTTCGTTCTAATTTCATACCACTTAGTAGTATATAAGATAAAAAATTCGGCGTCAATGCTAAAAATGCATTGGGATATTGCATTCATCAGGGAATGGCTTCAATCCATTTGATGATATCCGATGAAAGGTTTTCTGCTACTTTGATTTGCCAACCGGCCTGCCGAATATTATCAATGGTCTTGCGATTGATATTGGCACCCATCATCCGAACCACCATCGGATTGAGCACATCAAATATTAACCCCAGAACAGGATGATGCGGTCGCATATGCTCCAGAAGCAAAAGTCTTCCCTCCGGCCTGCAAACCCGTCGAAGTTCACGCAATCCCATTACCGGATCCGGGACAGAACAAAATACAAAGCTGGCAAACACCGTATCAAATGAGTGGTCTGGAAAGGCTAAATCCTGGGCATCCATCTCCTGCAAATCAACGCTAAGGTGCGATTTGGCGACCTTTCTGCGTGCCCGCGCCAGCATTCGTGGGCTGAGATCAATAGCGGTTATGCGCACATCTTCCGGGTAATACGCTAAATTCTTACCGGTCCCAACACCGACTTCCAAAGCGTTTTCTCCCTTAATCCCGGTCTGCAATCTCTGGCGCCAGGTCGAAAATCGCATTTGCTCCAGGGGCGCTTCCATAAAATCATACATGAAGGCAATCCGATTGTAACGCCTGCGGGTTAGCCGTACATCCTGTATTTTTTTCATGACGAGGAGTCTCTTTCAGACAATTGTAAAAGAGGCGTATTTAAATAGGAATCAAATGATATAGAAGGAAAGAGCTAAAATATACCACTTTGTGGTATATTTTTTATTGACAGAATTCCTTTCCAAATATATTTTAATCAAAAGAATTCCTCGATGCTCTGCATCGGGGTAAAATGAAAATGCCTTTTGATACTTCGCAGCTCTGCTGCGGGGTAGTTCATTTCATGTTTTAATCGTTTTTGAGATGTCCGAACGGGTAGCACTTATTTTTCACCAACACGGAAACATCATCTATAACTTTAAGGAGCGAAAACCATGGATAACGTAAACCGTTTCAAATTTGTTTTGCCCATTTGTTTAATATTCACCCTGATCTTGGCCTGGTCGCCGGTCGCCTTGGGTGACGCTAAAGATACAATGATCATGCTTGATTCTCCTGTAGTCAAATCTGGCTCCGATTTAAAAGTTAAAGTACATGGACTTGTCGGCACCAAAACCGCCAATTTCCAGCTTCTGGGAATAACCGGAATTTATGATCTGGGCGAATTTAAGATCAATAGCGCCGATTTCACTCAGGTATTGAAGATTCCGGTCGACCTACCGCCTGGAAAATATCGTCTGAACGTTAAAGGCGGCAAAAAAAGTGCTAAAGTTGCGATTACGATAAACTAAAAAACAGACAAAGACTGCTTATTTGCCTGATATCCCGGTTTCATCAGCGAGGCGCAAGGTAGGAATTCCAAAAAGGGGATAGTTGCGGTCCACATTTCCAATACCTAAACCTAATCTTTTATTGCTGCAAAAAAGCTGAGGAGCGTCGAAAAAATCATTGTAACCATAGGGGGCTACATCATAATCGGCCAGCGCCATAAAAGGGATCTTGCGTTCGTTCATCAGATCCGCAAAATGAGAATGGGTAATCGCTAAAAATTGGAATCCTTCAGGGCCCCAGCCGGTATCGGTGGTTAACGTTTTACGGACCTGTGAGACGGTCATTGCTTTTGATCGCTCATCCGCACGAATTTTGGCATAATAAAATCCTTGCGGACGGGCCGGCGCCTCAGGCCGCAGGCGGATGTCCTTCGGTTTGTTAAAGTTGATATATTCACACTGCCAGGTTTTTTGACGCTGAAGGGCATAATCCCAGGCGCGCTTTCCGGAAAGCACGACATCTGCGTTCCCGCGACCATCCTCCCCAAACCCATAAAAAAGGACCGCGCCGATGAATCCGTTCACTCGATCATCATCCGTCAAATGCGGCGGCAATGACGCTGCAAGTTTCTCAAATTCATTATTATGGATACCCCATCCCATCATCCGGTTGGCCCGGCGCCAGGCCTTTATCTGTTCCTTCATTCGAAGAATGGTGGCATCGCGCCTTGGCGTACCCCCCTTTAAAAATATGTTATGAATGAAACGGAAAGGTGACATGCTGAATTACACCGCCTTCCTCTGTGCTTTATTGATATTTGAGACTCGATACTTGACTAACGGAAAAATTGTTTGATATCCGTATTTTGCTGCGGTGGGTTTGAGATCTCACCACTTATCCCCGTTGTCCCCTTTATTTTTTTTAAAAAGCGCTTCCGGCGTCATTGTCCAGAACGGTATGCCGTCTTTTGTGAAGCGGACTTTGAGCTCAAAATATTCTTCCTTTTTTATTTTAGAAGCCATAAAAACATCCTCGCCGTTAATATTGGCCCGAACACCTCTAATATTAACTCGATCTCCTTTCTTGATTCCGATTTCAACCGGCCGCGCGAACCAGGTGGGGCAGATTTGAACTTCAATGATGTCGCCATCAGTTTTAACATCCATCGCAACACCCGGTGTCATCCCCGGCATGGGTATCACTTCTTTGATTCTCACAACGTTGGCCTTAAACTTTTCAAATTTTGCTACATCATAATGCTTGTTATAAGCATCGTCCACCCCCCAACCCTTCATGTGGCGCTGTTCTCCGGCACCGACTCCGGTAATGCCGATGTTCAGAAACGCGAACAGGCTTACCACCAATCCAAATTTTCTGCTGACGCGATAAATCATGTTGCGTTCATCTCCAGCGCTAGCCCCGTTTAGGCTTATTATGACTGAGGTTAAAATTTGCACGGGTTTTATCTTACTGTGTTCTTTGTCATTAGGCAAACCTTTCAACTCATAGCCCAAGAATTTAAGCAGCAATTGTATCGACAGCAGCAGGAGGTTTGAACCTTCTTAATCGCAAGGCATTGGTGACCACGGTTACAGAAGAAAGTGCCATGGCAGCCGCAGCGAAGATGGGGTTGAGCAAAATACCGAAAAACGGAAAAAGTATACCGGCTGCGACAGGTATCAGGATTGTGTTGTATGCAAAAGCCCAAAAAAGATTCTGCTTGATATTGCGGATGGTGGCTTTGCTCAAAGCAATGGCCGTTACGACACCTGTCAGATCCCCGCTGATTAGAGTGATGTCCGATGATTCCATGGCTACATCGGTACCGGTTCCAATGGCAAAACCCACGTCAGCCTGTGCCAGAGCCGGTGCATCATTGATGCCGTCGCCGACCATGGCCACCTTTCTGTTTTCGGCCTGGAGTTTTTTAATCTCATTGGCCTTTCCATCCGGCAATACCTCAGCCAGGGTTCTATCGATACCAATTTGTCCGGCAATGGCATCTGCGGTGCGCCGATTGTCTCCGGTCAACATAATCACTTCAAGACCTAAATGACGCAGAGCTCCGATGGCGGCCTTTGAGGTTTCTTTTAACGTATCCGCCACGGCAATGATGCCGGCAATTTTTCCATCAACTGCAACCCACATTGGCGTTTTACCTTCGCCGGAAAGAGCCTCGGCCTGCTGCGGTAAATCCTGCAGGTCAATGTCTCGATCGTTCATTAACTTGGTGTTGCCTAATAATACGTTTTTCCCTTCAATAGTGGCCTCAATACCATGGCCGGGAATTGCATTAAAATCGCCGGGGTCTTTCAGGGCCAAGTCATCTTCGCGGGCCCTTTTCAAAATGGCTTCGCCAAGGGGATGCTCGGAACTCTTTTCAGCCGAGGCTGCCAGACGTAAGATATCTTCGCTTTGATGCCCTTCGGCTATCAAAATATCTGTAACCGCCGGTTCGCCTTTCGTAATCGTGCCCGTCTTGTCCAGTACAATGGCATTTAGTTTGTGCGCGGTTTCAAGGGCTTCTCCGCCGCGTATGAGAACCCCGTGCTCAGCCCCTTTCCCGGTTCCGACCATTATGGACGTTGGCGTGGCCAGACCCAGGGCACACGGACAGGCAATAATCATAACCGCCACAAAATTAAGCACGGCATAGGTCAGAGCCGGCACCGGTCCGAAGAAGTACCAGATAAAAAATGTGATCGCGGCAATCCCTATAACTGCGGGCACAAAGTAACTGGCAATTACATCGACCAGCCTTGCAATCGGAGGTTTCGATCCTTGAGCTTCTTCCACCATTTTAATGATTTGAGCCAGCATCGTGTCTTTGCCGACTTTTGTCGCCTTAAATTTAAAAGTACCCGTCTTGTTGATGGTGGCACCGACGACCTCATCGCCGGCGGTCTTTTCAACCGGCATGGATTCGCCGGTAACCATGGATTCATCAACCGAAGAGTGTCCCTCCAGAAGCACGCCGTCCAGCGGGATTTTTTCTCCCGGTTTGACGACAACCGTATCGCCGATGAGAACCTGTTCAACCGGTATCTCATGGACTTCGCCATTTACGACCACAGTTGCTGTTTTAGCCTGCAACCCGATTAGCTTCTTAATGGCCTCGGAAGTCTGCCCCTTCGCCCTGGCTTCCAGCAGTCGGCCCAGCAGGATCAGAACAATAATAGCTCCGGCCGTATCGTAATAAACTTTGGGAGTCAGACCCTCGGCAGCAAAAAGTTGGGGAAAAAAGGTGGCCAGGATACTGTAAAGATAAGCGGCTGAGGTCCCCACCGCGATTAAAGTATTCATATCACTGGTTCGGTGTCTGGCGGCCGCCACCGCGCCTTTGTAAAATTGCCAGCCAACCCAGAACTGGACCGGTGTTTGAAGCAGCAGCTGCAGCATAAAATTTGTCTGTCCGCTTAATGGTAAAATAGCTGACAGCCCCAGATTCTGCCAATGAACGAGCAGGAAAAGGGGAGCGACGAGTAAAAGTCCGGTCAAGAATTTGTTTTTTAACCGTCGGAACTCAGTTTGTCTGGCCTGCGCTTCTTTGTCAACGAGCTGCTCTTCTTCAACTTCCACCAGAGTATAGCCGATGGCCGCTGTTGCTTTGGCCAGATCTTTGATTTTTACCAGGTGTGGTATATATTCTATTGAGGCCTTTTCAGTTGCAAAATTAACAGTTGCTTCAATGACTCCCGGAGTTGTGTTCAGCGCCGATTGGACGCGACCCACACATGATGCGCATGACATTCCAAGGACGGGTAATAAAACCTTTTCCGTCAGCGCCTGATAACCGAGCTGTTTAACCGTGTTAACCAGCTCTTTCGGATTCACCCGCCGGGGATTGTAGGTAATATGTGCTTTCTCGGCTGCAAAATTAACTTTGGCGTCGGTTACGCCGGTTACTTTATTAAGCCCTTTTTCAATTCGGGTAACACAGCTTGCGCAGCTCATACCGCTGATCGGTATATCAAACTTGTCAACAGTTTCAGTGGACGGAGAAATTTTTTTTTGCGGTTGAGGCCCGGTGCCCAAATCTAAATGCGGGTTTGTGGTGTTAAGGATGTATTTATCAGGTGCCTGCTCGAATTGTTCCCGGCATCCCACAGCGCAGAAAAAATAGGTCTTATCTTTGTAGTTGCTATTGGCTGCCGCCGATTTTTCATCAACCTGCATGCCACAAACAGGATCTGTTTGCATAATAATTACTCCTTATTTGTTTTATTTTTCCTTATTCATATGAGCAATGCACATGCCAAAGGTGTTGTTGATCACAATAAAGTTTATAACAATCTGAAATAATTTGTTATATTAAAATGCTTGCATGATCGTTCGGCCATGAGGGTCTATTGCAATTGCCTGAAGACGATGTAACTGGCAAAAAAATTCGCAGTTGTACGGAAACAAATTGATTTGAGTGGATAAAAAATATACACTTGCTTGAATTAACAGAGGGGTCTCGTTCTTTTTTCATTTGATTTCAAAATGTTGTAGCTAAGCGAATATAGCGGCATGCATTTTGCTGAAGTAGTTTCAAAGTTTATCCGAGAAAAGATTTTTAAAATTAAGATTGATGAATTCGTAAAAAGTCTGGAATTCCATTAAAGCGTCATTCCGGCGAAGGCCGGAATCCAGTGATTTCAGTATGTTCTGGATGCCGGATCCGTCATCCCGGACTTGATCCGGGACCAGCATGACGAATTCGGACTTTTTACGAATTCATCAAGTTTGGATGTTAAAAATAATTCTCGCAATACCTATGTTTTATAAGGAGTTTGTTTGAATATGAGCACCAGCCAGGGTAAAATTTTTTCCTCCGGAGACATCATCCAGGACAAATGGGTAATTCTGGAATTTATCGACAAAGGCGCTTTCGGTGAGGTTTATCGCGCCCATCAGCTGAATTTACAACGGGATGTGGCCATTAAAGTGGTATCACAGGACTGGCTTAAATCTACACTTGAGGATGAAGAAGAAATCGATATCGCTTTGCAGCGATTTCGACGAGAGGTCCATGCCATGGCCCGCATCCGACACTCCAATGTCTTACAGGTATTCGATAACGGTTCGATGGAGATCAAGAAAAACGGGAATGGCCATCCGGTCGAATTTATCGTCTTGGAGTATATTCCGGGAGATACACTGCGCTTTACCATGTCGGAAGAAGGCTTCTATCCTGAGCAGGATTTGACCAAAGAATGGCTGGAGAATTACTATTTTCAAGTGCTTGAAGGTGTTAAAGCCATCCATGCCCTTGATATGGTGCACCGTGATCTGAAACCTGAAAATGTTTTAATGGACGGCCAGACTCCCAAAATCGCCGACTTCGGATTGGCACGCTCCAGTCGCTTAAAACCGGTTACGCAATCTATGGACGCAAAAGGCACCGCTCATTACATGTCGCCGGAGCATTTCTTCGATTTCAGAAAAGCCGACCACCGCGCCGATATTTATTCGCTGGGAAAGATTCTTTTTGAAGCGATCGCCGGCAAAATAGGTGAAGGAACCCTTCCTTTTAAAACGGTAACCCTGCAGAATCCCGAAACCCGTTTCTTCGAAGCGCTCGATAGGATCATCCAGAATGCCACTGCCGAAAAGAAAGAAGAACGTACGGATTCCGTTGATAAATTACATAAGGTTCTGCTGGATGCCATTGACACCTTAACAAAACCTGAAAGGATTCGTGTCTCTGAAAAACCTACGAGCAGCTCGTTTCTCCTCAAACCCAAATGGATCTGGTCGGGCATTGCAATAGCAGTCATTTCGGTAGTTACCATGACTTACTGGCATCTATTTGGTGAACCCGAAAAAGCACACATAAGCATTAAAAGTCCGGTCACATTCAATAAAAATGTGTCAACATCGGATCCGCCTGAAATTTCAGCAGTGGTACCATCCTCCAAAACGGCTCCAGCGCAATCCATATTGGCCGAAGATGGTGCGACGCTTCAATTTATCTCCGGTGGGGAGGTCACTCTGCCGGAGAACCTAACCGATGAGACTGAACGCGTTCGAACGGTGGATCCATTTTACATAGACGTGGCACCGGTGACAAATCACCAGTATGTTCAATTCCTAAATCAAAATCTTTCAACACTTACGGTTGCTCGAGGGGTCGTACGTATTGATAATGAAATCTGGCTGCTTCTGGGCGAAATATTCGGGGGATACAATCCAATTGTCTTTCGAAAGGGCAAATTTCGCGTCAGCAATGCGGGTTATGCCTCTTTTCCCGTGCTGCGTGTGACGGCTAACGGTGCTGCCGCCTATACTCGCTTTTATAATCGACGTTTGCCCACCTATGCAGAGTGGCTCTATGCGGTCACCAAAGATGAGAGCGCCGTAATGGAATCAGGTCAACATGACGTGGAATCCAACGAGATGCCGGATATGGGAAAAATGCATGCCATGATGCTGGAAAATCAAACGAAAACAAATAAGCCGGCGACAGAGGGTTTTGCGAAAGGATTATTACCGGTTTCCGCTTACAGGGAAAATAGATATGGCATACGGGCGATGGACAGCGGATTTGGCGAGTGGAGCCTGCCGGGCGCATCCGCAATCTTCGAGGCACCGTCAACGGACACGGATTATATGCTCATGCCGACAGGTGTAACCCGGCAGCCCTGGGAAGCCTTCGAGGAAATCGGATTCCGTAGCGCGCAAAATGTAGAGAGAACGCTGATGAGAGCGCGCTAAACAAGCACCGGAAAAACAACCTCACCGGGATTTTTTTATATCCGCAAAAATAAGGAGTGAGAGAAAATGAAAAAAATATTGCTTATTGTTGTTTGCTTTTCTTTTTTAGCTGTTATAAACGCCAATTCAACTGAAATTGCCTGGATGTACGTCCAGCACCGCGCGTACGGTGAGGGAAAAAGCGTAAATCGACTTGGTTTCGGCTTAATCGATGATCAATTACGCTATCTAACCAGTGATTCTGCGGTCAGCGAAGTGAAGCTGTTTAACTCGCAAGAGAAAGAGATGAAAATGGCACCGCACCGATTTGGCAAAGTCAGTGAAATTTACGGTTCCTACGATTCCAAAAACAGCCAATGGCGCTACAGCAAAAACTGGCAGTTCGACAGCTGGTTTCACGTGGACATTTTAGAAGAATTGATCCCCGGAAAGTATCGACTATCCGTAAAAACAGCTGATGGGAAAACAACTGAACGCGCATATGTTTTTAACAGGCGTATTGATTTGCCCTTTGTGGACCAACGCTCTATAAGGATAAAAAAGGATCTGCACGGCAACTTAATCTGGACCTGGGATGTGCCCGAACGAATGGGCTTTCTAGCGCAGCAAACAAAGACCCGGGCCAGAGCAGCAATCGAAATTTATAAAAATGATGAAAATGTGGCTTACTTTTCTATCATACTGCCTTCGCATATGGGATATGTATTGATTCCCGATGACGTGGCCCAATTGATAAATGCAAAAGGTGATCGTTTTGAATTAAAAATATCGCTGGAAACACGAGATAAAAACAACCGCGCCTATTCCAAACCCTATATATTTAATGAAGAACTAAAAGTTGTTTCCAGGTAAGTGTGGTTTGACTTCCAGGATGACTGAACGTATGCGGAGGCATTCGCTATTCTACAAATTTAATTACTACCAGGGTTATATCATCCTGCGGCGTGTTATTCTGCCGAAAGGTGGCAAGTCGATCGGTTACGGCATGCAAAATATCCTGGGCCGAAGATTTTTGATTCTGACGGATGATTTCCTTGACCCTTTCTTTACCAAATTGTTCATCTGCGTTATTTGCGGTTTCCCATATGCCATCGGTTCCGATCAGCATAATCTGTCCGCTTTCCCAATTAGATTGATAATCCTGAAATGACCATTGGTCATCGATGCCGATGGCGGTTCCCTTTCCCTTCAGCTCATTAAATGAGTCCATTGCAGAATCATAAACAATGGCCGGATCATGCCCCGCTCTAACCCACTGGAGTTCTTTTTTCAGCGGATCAATCAGCATAAAAAAAAGGGTCATAAAACTCCCGCTTTCAGAAGTGTCAAGGCACAATATGCGATTTACATCGTTAATCATTTGAGAAAGGCTACCGGGTTGAGATGCTCTGCAGCGTAATAAGGCCCGAGCAGTGGTCATTAACAGGGCAGCTGCAATTCCATGTCCCACCACATCCCCAACGGCGATACCGATTTGGCCATGGCCAAGTTCGTTAAAGCTAAGAAAATCAAAATAATCGCCCCCGGTCTCATCACAGTAAATGCATTTGCCTGCAATATCCAACCCTTCAATTGCAACAAATTTCTGAGGAAGGAGGTTCTGTTGGACTTCCATAGCTAAATCCAATGCTTCCTTCAAACGCATGCGATCCTCGAGTTGTAGCGTCATGGCATTAAAGCTGCGCGTTAATTCCCCAATTTCATCTTGCGTTTTTACAGGCAGGGTTTCACCAAAATCACCCCCGGCAATTCGTTTTGCGGCCTGGGAGACTTCCTTGATTGAAAAAACGGTCCGTCCGGTCACAAACCGTATAAGTAAAAGTATCAGCACGATAAAACCGGCGCCCATGATAAAATAATAGGATCGAAGACTGGCTATAGCAGCAAACATTTCCTTACCGGGGGCTATCATGACGAGATTCCACGGTGCTTTTTTAAGTTTGTAAAAGCCGCTGACTTCCGCAGGGATTTGCCCTTCCCCCAAAAAGGCTCCATAGGACATGGACATAATGCCAAACAATGTTCGCTGTTCCAAGGGATCATTATTGTCAGCTAACCGCTGGCGTTTATCCGTCAGGGTACTCGTAAGTATCTTGCCGGAGTCATCCACCAAAAAGGCCTTGCTGCTTTCCCACCAGCCCGAAGCAACGATGTTTTCAATTAAATAGTCAAATTTAAGGACAACTTCCAACTGGCCGATAGCTTGACCCCTTCCGTCGATCAACTTTGAAATAAGTGACACGGTTTTGTTTTTTTCAAGCGAGTCATAACTCGGCGTGGTAATATCGGCTATGTGATGGCCGTCAAAACCCATCATTTCCCGTTTTCCGGCCGACATGTTAACGCTCTGACCCGGCAGCATGGGAGAAGATTTTTGGCCCGGCATACTGGCGCCCGCAGCGTTGTGTTCCAGGATCAAATTAACGCGAACAACCCCCTTTAACTGTTTCAGCTGTTTGATAATCCACTCGTGTTTGAGGTGATGCTCCGAACTCTGTCTGGCCTGTTGAAACATTCGAATCCATTCCATTGTAAGGCTCAATTTCATATCAACATTATGAGCTGCTCGCTGAAGTTTAAGGATGGCCGCCTCTCTCCACTGACTAAACAAGCTGTTTCGAGCATACGAATATCCCGCCACTCCCATGCCGATTAGGAGAAGGAACACAGGCAGAAGCATATAAATGGCAAGACGCTGTTGAATGCTTTTTAGCCGAAACATGATCACTTCTTCCGCGGCCGGGGTTGCCCGGGTAATTTGTATCCTTTCAAAAGCCCGTAGATGGCAGGCACCACAATCAGCGTCAGAATAGTGGCACTGACCATACCGCCGACCATGGGCGCGGCAATACGCTTCATCACCTGAGATCCGGTACCGTGACTCCACATGATGGGCATCAGCCCCGCCATAATGGCCACGGCGGTCATCATGATGGGCCGCACCCGCAAAGCTGAGCCTTCCTCGATGGCCTGATTCAGAATTTTACGATTGAATTTTTCTCCGTAGCGCTCTTTAAACTTCCGGTAGGAAATGTTCAGATAGATCAGCAGCACGATCCCGATTTCGGTGGCCACACCGGCCAGGGCGATGAAGCCGACCCCCACGGCGACACTCATATTGTATCCCATCAGGTACATCAGCCACAGACCGCCGGTAAGCGAGAAGGGCACCGCCGCCATCACAATGAGACTATCGGTGATGTTCTTGAAGTTTAAATAGAGCAGCAGGAAAATAATGATCAGGGTTAAAGGGACTACGATCATCAGGCGTTTCTGAGCGCGGATCATGTACTCATATTGCCCGCTCCAGACGAGGCTGTAGCCGGGCGGCATCTTGATTTTTTCCTTTATCACCTGCTGCGCTTTTTTGACATAGGTGCCCACATCAATGCCGGTCAGATCCACGTAGATCCAGGCATTGTTGCGGGCGTTTTCACTCTTGATGGCCGGCGGCCCTTTGACGATACGAATGTCCGCCAACTGCGTTATGGGTATCTGGGCCCCCGTTGGGGTCGGGACCAGGATGCGTCGTAATTTTTCAGGAGAATCTCTGAGCTCGGATCCATAGCGCAGGTTGACCGGATAGCGCTCGAGGCCTTCCACGGTATGGGTGACGTTCATGCCGCCGACCGCAGACATGATGATGTCCTGGATATCGCCGACCGTAAGACCGTAACGGGCCGCCTCCCGGCGTTTGATGTGGTAATCCAAAAAATTGCCGCCGGTGACCCGCTCCGAGTAGACGCTGAGGGTGCCCGGTACCTCTCTGAGGGCGGCTTCGATTTTTTCACCCACATCGCTTAACACCTGCAGGTCTGCACCCATGAGCTTGATCCCCACCGGGGTCTTGATGCCGGTGGAAAGCATATCCACCCGGGTCTTAATCGGCATGGTCCAGGCGTTGGTCAGGCCCGGGAACCGGATGGACTTGTCCAGTTCCGAAATCAGTTGCTCGATGGTCATGCCCGCGCGCCAT
>Ga0255055_10001374_pt1 | contig 17993 bp, 16 predicted proteins | sample JV7_2_27_MG_FD_188633 | JGI IMG/M metagenome (GOLD analysis project Ga0255055, IMG submission 188633) | Seawater microbial communities from Jervis Inlet, British Columbia, Canada - JV7_2_27 | ecosystem: Environmental > Aquatic > Marine > Inlet | place: Canada: British Columbia | collected... | reverse complement strand
GCTGCCATGGAAAACAAGTGACTTTACAGTAACCGGAAATACCTGACCGGCCACCAGGGGTTCACCAATATCGACCCAATCGCCTTCTTTCAGATTCAGCTCGTCGAGGGTCAGCAAATTCGTTTTCAAATCCGTTTCACGACGAATGACGTTTCCGACGCTGCAGGCAATATCGGTTTCAAAGATCAAAATAATCGGTATTCTGTTCTTAATTGAATCGGCCAGCGCACCTTCAATCGATTTAGCAAACAATTCCAGCTGGGGATAAGAAGCCATCACCGGGTCCTTGAAGTATAAGGCGACAATATCTTCCCCTTCGTCCAAATCAAATCTTTGAAAGGAGACCTTTATCTGCGATATAATATGTTCAAGACTTAATTTTGATCTATCGACGTCCACCCGAATGACCGGTACGTTTCTTATCGGAAACGCAATCTGATCATCCATAAAACACGAAGAACCGGAAATCGATAGCGAATAGGCGCCGGCGCCGATGACGGTGGCTCTGATTTTATTGGCGGGCTCCACAACCGCCGCAGTTAATCCGGGTGTCAAGGCATTAATTTGATCGGCCAGAATTTGCCCGATATCGTCATAATGGTTCAGCCCCCCGTACATCAACTCTGCAACCCCCCCGGAAAATGAATATTCATCAATGCGGCTCGGAAAATTCAAATCATCGGTCAGCATGAGCTGCCGGGCTAACGGGGATTTTGCGGGGCCCTTAAGGACCTCAAATAGTATTTCAACAAACTTTTTGGCGATTCTTTCGATATCTTTCTTTGAGATTTGATCCCCTTTTTTATAATTCAACCCGAGATGCTGCATCACCTTTAAGGCCGGTTCATCGATCCGCCAAATTTTTCCCTGGGGACTAACACCCAGTACCCGCCCCCCTACCGCAATACAGCTTGTCGATAGGGTCTCTCCATTTTGGGACACGGCAATGTTTGAGGTTCCGCCGCCGATGTCACAGGATAATATCGTTTTGTTATATTCCTTTGATCGCGCGGCTGCACCGGAACCCATTGCGGCGATGACGCTTTCGAAATTGGGACCGGCGGTGGCTGCCACAAATTTTCCGGCATCATTGGACAGCGCTTCGACGATTTGCTTTGCGTTTTGTTTGCGAGCGGACTCGCCGGTGACAATCACCGCACCGGTCTGGATGTCGGCAGGATCAATCCCGGCCAGTTTATATTCTACTTTAAAAAACTTTGTTAAGCTATTGATATCAATTGTATTATCATCCAGAAAAGGCGTATGAATGATTCGGCCCTCATAAACGATGTTTCTTTCCTCGATTTTGAAGCGCCGCGTAGCCGAGCGCTCATCTTTTTTCAGTAACAGATTGGAAAAAGCCAGATGACTGGTTGAACTGCCGACATCGACGCCGACGGACAGTATTTTAATTTCGTTTATTTCCATGTTCATTGTCCAAAGGTTCAGCGGTTTAGGTTCAGAGGTTAATTAACAGAAGACAGATTTCAGAAGTCAGAGGACAGAAGACAGTTAGTAAAACCGCAAGATGAAGCACCTTTTCTGACTTCTGTTTTCTGTCCTCTGTCCTCTGTTTCCTGACACCTGAAACCTTGATTAAAAAAACGCATCAGCGGCTTTTATTAGTAGGGTCGGCCACTGTGCCGACCTCAATTGGCGGCCGCGGTGGGCCGCCCTACTCTCAGGTTTCCATCTGACATCTGTCTTCTGTCCTCCGTCATCTTTTTCCTGACCCCTCACCCAGACCGGTTCGCACCCGTCTTCGCAGCCCGGCCGCGCCGCCCGGTTTCCAATTTTTGGTCGTGCGAATTTCCTCATAGCAGTGCAGTTTGTCCATTTTCTTTAGCCGGGCAACAATCTGGGTCCAGGCGCAGGGAATACCATTGCCAACTTCACAGTAGCCCCCTTGGGAGCCGCCGCAGGGACCGTTAAACAGACTCTTGGCGCAGCGTGCTATCGGACAGATACCGCCGGTATGGATCAGAATACAGTCCCCGCAGCCTTTGCATTTTTCGGTCCATGTCCCCGGTTTATCCGAAGCCCCCAGAAAAGTCGTATTCAGGGCCGGAATCACCGGCAGGGACTCAAAGGCATCCGCCAGGGTTTGAACACCGGCACCGCAGGCAAGCGACAGCACGGCATCGGTTCCGGCGGGTATATTCTGATATTCGAGTACCAGGTCCTTTTCACACTGCCTGAGAATTGAGGCAACCTCAAATTTCGGCGGGGGACCCTGATAGTGCCGCATCTGAGCGAGTTCGCGGCTGAGCTGTTCAGCCTCCTTTTCGCCGCCTGAAAGACAAACCGTAACGCAACTGCCGCAGCCCAGAACAAGCACCTGCTTGTAGTCTTTAATTGCAGAAACGATTTCTTCCAGTGGTTTTAAATCGCCGACGATCATTTATCCCCCGATTGTAACTTTGCCCTACCCTGTCCGGGATGCAGCAGCTTCGAGGCCGCATCGGTTTGCCGATGCTTCGCACACAGGGCTTCAGCGCTTGCATCCAGTTTGCTTTCCACTTTCTGGCGGTACGCCGGCGAATACAGCGGTTCGCCGCAAACCCGGCAATGAATCAGATCAAGCGTGATCACTTTATCCCAGTGCCCGACTAAAAGGTGCTCAAACTCAATGGCCTCCTGCGGGCAAATTCGCCAGCATTGACCGCAGCGGGCGCATTTGGTCATATTGTGTTTAAGGGTCCGCCCGTCATTCTGATCATCAAAATCCAATGCCGCAGCCGGACAATTTTCCACACAGGCCAGACACCCATTGCAGTTCTCATTTACTCGGAAATATGGCATTTTTTTATTGTCTTTAACCTGAGTCATAATTTCCATAAATATTAAGATTAACTGTTTTCGATCTATAAATGGGTGAAATATAGCATAGCGCATGGCGCATAGGGCAAAGCGTCCAAATTGAATAAGAAGGTAATTTCCATATTTTAACGCTATGCGCTTAGCTCTTTGCTCTTTGCCATCAGATATTAAAAACCTAGCCGCCGCCGACCAGCAACATAATCTTGACCGAATCACCGTCTTTTAGAGCCCGCTGTGACAACTCGTTTCTTGGCACAAAGCCCTCATCATTGAGCATCACCTGGATTGTCAGATCCAGTTCCCCGGTTTGGTCCAGCAATATTTTCCGCGCCTGCCGGCCACTTCGGCTCACGATATCCGAAATGAGATCCGCCACCGTCCCGTCTGCCATTTCCCATTCCGTCTTTTTACCAATTAACTTGGACAGCGTCGGCAGCCCGAGAGATTCTACCTGAATTTTCAACATGGGCACCTCCATCACTGAAAAACGTGACTAAAGTGAACTAAAGTTCGAAGTGACTAAAGTTTAGGAGTCGCTTTCAGCCGTCGTAGCCATAGACTATTATAGCGAAGTCTGAGCACTCGATCTTTTAATAAAAATGATAGAATTCATTAACTTTAGTCACTTTAGCTCACTTCTAACTCTAGCGCACTTGCTTTGATATTTATTGAGACTGCTTCCTGTCATACGTCAGCCATAGCCCGGTTCAGAGTCAAACAGACCAGAACGCCTAACGTCGTGTTGCTCTGGCATAAGTTTCAGCAGCCTGCCGCATACGACCGGTGCTCAATCTACCGGCTTCCACGTAGTCGACCGCCTTGGTGTAGCAGAAGCGCACGCATTGCGGATCTCCATGACACAGATTGCATTTAAAAACACGGCCGCGCTTCGAATCCCACCTCGCCGCACCGAAGGGACAGGCCGAGACACACATTTTGCAGCCGATGCAGAGGTCATGGTTAATGCGGACGCTTTCCAGCGCTTCATCGCGGTAAATAGCATCTTTGGGGCACACCGCCATGCAGGGCGCATCTTCACAATGCTGGCAGCTCATGGGGATATAAACGCCAATGTTCTCCCATTTAACAATCTGAATACGGGCCAAAGAAGGGTTGCTGACCCCGTTATGCATTACTGAACAAACCAGTTCACAGTTGCGGCAGCCCGTGCATTTTTCCGGATCAACCGTCAATATTTTCTTATCCATCATTTATCCTTGATATCGAATCGTACCAGAAGTTTCAGTGCAGCGTCCTTCAAAGCGGATTTCCCGGTCAGATTGTTCACCTAAATGAACGATTAGGATGTGATATCCTATCATTTGAAACCGCTTTGTCAAGTTAATTTTTGAATAATATTAAATTATCCGGTTGCGCTGGCAAAATAAGTCAAAATCTACATGGACATTTTGTTCACTATAATGAACCAAAAGGTCGATTGAAATAGCGAAAATTGATAATCTCGCAAAAAGTCTGCCAAGCTGTCATTGCGAGCGCAGCGAAGCAATCTCTCAGGTTTTCCAAAAGATTGCTTCGTCGCTAAGCTCCTCGCAATGACAGATTAACGGAACAAATTTTTGATAACCACTATAACATGCTGATATAGAATCAAATATTTCATACAAAACGCCAAATACGAAACACCAAATACTTGATGACTTCGACTTTTTACGAGTTCATCAAAATTGAGAAAAGGTTCACCGGTCGGTACCGCTCCATCAACAAATTCCTTGACAACCCGTCAACCATCATATAGCTACCACATAGTAGCTATTTCATAGCTACTATGTGGATTCAACCTGCTTATGAAAAAGGGTGATTCTTAACCAGTGGCCATTCAAGGTTGCGGCCACTGCCCGCCAACCGGCAGCAGAACCCACAATATTGTTTTCAAGTAAAACGCATTAACCCGCCTTCTCCCTGATAACCTGGGAGAAGCGGATAAAAAAGGAGAAGAACAATGAAAAAAGGTTTATGGTTTTTTACGATCCTATTATGTGTGCTGTTCGTAGCCTTTCTTTCCGGCTGCCCGAAAAAAGTTGAGGTGGAACCCGTGGTTATCGCGGTACCCACCTCATTAGGTTTTTTGGAAGGGGAGGAATCCCTCAATTCGGTTAATCTGGCCGTGGATGAGATCAATGCTCAGGGAGGAGTAGACGTCGCAGGCACCAAAAGGCCTTTTAAAGTAGAATCCATCGATTTGCGCGATGCCGCTGCCGGTGTCCCGGTCCCTGAAGCACTTCTTGGATTAGAAAAAATTATATTAGAAAAAAAGCCGGCTGCTATTGTCGTCGGCCCTTTCCGGTCAGAAGCGCTATTGGCCGGCATGGACTTAATTGCCAAACACAAGATGCCGATGCTGGGTACCATCGCGATGAGTCCGGGCACTGAGGCTAAAATTAAAAAGGACCCTGAAAAATACAAATATGTTTTCAGAGTTTCCATGAATGTCATTTACTGGGCCAAACTTCTGGCCGGAACCAATGCCACCCTGAAAAACCAGTTTGGTTTTGACAAGGTGTATATCATGAACCAGGATGTCGCCTGGGCCAGGGGTACGGCAGGCGCTATGGCAAAAAAAGTTTATCCGAAATTAGGCATCGAGGTCGTCGGCCATGATGAATTTCCCACCGGATTTTCGGACTTCTCGGCGGCATTGATGAAGGCCAAGAATTTGGATGCGGGTATCTTATTTGCCTGCTTCGACATGCCTGAAAGCGGTGTGCTGGTGAAGCAGTGGAAGAGTATTCAGGTCCCGGGCTTAATCGCCGGATTTATTTCCCCGATGGCCGGCGAGGCCGCCTGGAAAACCTTTGACGGCAAAATCGGGGGACTGATGAATGCCATTTTCGAACTGGGAAACATGCCTTCAGAAAAATACGCTCCGGCAAAAAATTTCTATAATGCCTATAAGGAAAAATACGGTAAAGGGATTCAGGCCGGCCATGGCCCGGCACCGTCCTACGAAGCGGTTTACATTTTGAAAGAAGCCATCGAGCGGGCAGGTTCCCTCGAACCGGACGCCATCGTGGCCGAGATCGAAAAAACAGACCGCAAGGGCGTAATGGGCCGGATCCGGTTTGATAAAGGCCACCAGGTGATCTACGGAGGTGATCCGGCTGAAACCGCCGTCGGCGCATTTTTTCAGTGGTCAGACGACGGCATGAGAAAGATCGTCTATCCCAAGAGCATCGCAGAAGGTGAAGTCGTTCTGCCTGCCTGGGTAAAGAAACGTTAAGCGCTGAAAAGCGGATCGTAATTTTTTATTTCAATTCAGCCAACCTGCTCGCCTTAGCGGTTTCTGGAAGGCGGGCAGGTCTTATTTTATACCGCTTTCCATTATAATGTTCCGAATTAAGGAATAGGGGCATACGTGGTTGTAGAAAAAAACGTTTTAATAACGGAACGTTTTTTTGACAACCACTATAACTACTGCTAAAATCTTCCTTTATCCATGTTAGCAAATGCGATCATATATGGTTTTGTCAACAGTGTCATATTGATGCTGGTGGCTCTGGGATTTAACATTACCTTCGGCATCAGCGGCATCGCCAATTTTGCCTACGGCGCGCTGTATATTATGGGTGCACTTTCATGCTGGGTTTTTTTTAATTCGATTGGCCTGCCCTATTTTCTTGCAGTTATCCTGGCGGTCGCGGCAACCGCCATAGCCGGAGCGCTGATGTATCGATTTGTTCTGTTGCGAATACGGGGTCTGATACTATCAGAAGTCATAGCGACCTTCGGTATCGGGCTGGCTTTGCTGGAGCTCTTCAAGTATATCGGCTTTATTGGTTTTCAGTATTCGCTACCGGTTTTTATCGACACCAGTATCCACCTCGGTCGCGTGGTTATCGATTTGCAGCGGATTTTCATCGTGATCATCGGCATCTGCATGGCCGGGTTTCTGTGGTTTTTCACCCATCATACCCGGACCGGCCTGCGTTTTAGAGGAATCGCCCAGGATGAACGCACCGCCCTTAGCCTCGGTATAAACTCAGATCGGGTAGCAATGCTCAGCGTTTCTTTCGGAGGCGCTTACGCGGCCATCGCCGCCATCCTTATATTACCGCTGGGAACGATAAACGTCGAGCATGGATACAGTGTTCTGATCAATGCGTTGGCCGTATGCATTGTTGGCGGGCTGGGATCAACAGGCGGGTTGGTACTTGCCTCTTTTTTAATTGGATACGGGCAAACCTTCACCGTTACATATCTGGAAAGCCATTGGGTGATGCTGGTGCCGTTAATTGCCATTCTGGTGATACTGGTTATCAAGCCGTCCGGTTTATTTGGTAAACAAAAAGAACTGGAAGAAAGGATATAAAGGACGAAAGGCGAATTTCGGAATGCGGAATGCGGAATTAAATTCAAGGAATTCTAAGCAAAAGCGCAAAGAACGCATCGATCGAGGTATCAAAGCCAGATCCAGCGATGTATTTGCCCTGTCGTCCTGGCGGGAAATGCTATATCTGGCTGCCCCCCGGCTGCTGCCCATCGTTGGCTTGTTATTGCTTTCAGTCGTTCTGAGCCATTACTGGCAGCGCGTCTTGCTCTCGGTATCCGTTTTCGCGCTCCTGGCCATTAGCTGGGACATTCTGGCGCAGAGCGGCATGGTTTCTCTGGGCCAGGCACTTTTCTTCGGCATCGGGGCCTACCTTGCCGGAAATATGAATCATTATTTTGGCTGGTCCCCGTATATCACCATTCCATTGGCGACTGTGTTCGGCGGGCTGCTGGGCACGGTTTTGTTAATACCCGTATTGCGACTGCGCGGAATTTATTTCTCAATGGTCACCCTGGTGCTGCCCTTGATGCTGGTCCGCATCATTGAAGCGACACGTATTTTTGGGGGCACCGAAGGGCTCAGCGGACTGAGCCCCCTGCCGGGAAGATGGGTTGAAGTGTATCTCATCCTCTTTGTTCTGCTGGCATCCCTGTTCGGATTCAGGCGCCTGATGAATTCTGATTTCGGTCTGGTGCTTAAGGCAATCAATGATAACGACCGTTCGGTCATGAATGCCGGTATCAATATTTACTGGTTAAAAACCCAGGCCTTATTTATTGCCAGTGCGATCGGTGCCTTTGCAGGAGCCTTTATGACCCATGTTTATATGTTTGTGGGCATGCCGGTGTTCGCGCTGGATTATTCCATTCTGCCGATTGCCGCGGCAGTCGTCGGCGGTATTGGAACATTGGCCGGATCGATGCTCGGCGCCTTTATTCTGGTGCCGCTTTCAGAAATATTGCGCGGTCTCGGCGGGCTACGAATCGTTTTTTACGGCCTGTTCCTTGTCGTATTTACCGTCGCCGTACCGGAGGGCATTTTTCATTACATTCAGCGCAAATACCATCAATTTGAAAGATGGGTGGAGGTCGAGTGATGAGCCCTTCTCCTCTGCTAAAAGTTTCCGGACTCTATAAAAATTTCGGCGGTGTGCAGGCGATCGATGATTTGAACTTTGAGGTTGCCGAGGGTGAGCTTCTGGGAATCATCGGGCCCAACGGCTCAGGAAAAACCACAGCGGTCAATCTGATCACCGGCTTCGTTAAACCGACCGAAGGAGAAGTCCGCTATCGCGGGAAAAATATTACCGGCTGGCCGCCTTACAAAATTGTTCGGCGGGGAATCGCCAGGACATTCCAGATGGTAAAACCTTTTTACCAGCTTCCGGCATATAAAAATATGATCATTCCATTATATTCCCCGCGGGTTAAGCAATTAATCGGCGGCAAATATGGCGACCGGGATGCGGTGGCGCTTGACTTGCTGGAAGAAGTTGGATTCGAGCGCGATGCCTTTGTGGCCTATAAAGTTGCCAGTGCGTTGCCCCAGGGCTATCTGAAACGGCTGGAGCTGGCAAAAGCAATTGCGCTGCGGCCCGATGTCATCATCCTGGATGAGCTCTTTTCAGGATTGAGTCTGGCTGAAGTGGCCAGCATTGTTCCCATCATTGAGAAGCTGCGTCTACAGGGAAAAACCATCATAATGATCGAACACCGTTTAAAGGAGCTTTTCAGGATAGCCGATCGGATTATTGCGCTTAACTTTGGACAGAAAATCGCCGATGGGCAGGCCGCAGATGTGATGGACAACCCCGAGGTAAAAAATGCATATCTGGGCAGCGAGTAAAGGTCGATATAGAAATTTGGATTTTGGATTGGAAAACATCGCGTTGAATTAGTTTTATTTGTCTCATTGGTTGAATTGGTTTTTTTATCGAACCAATAGAACGAATTAAACCAATTAAACAGTAGCGGCCAGCAGCAAGCAGCCAGAGGCCAGCAGCCAACAACCAGCAACCAGCAGCCAGCAACCAGCAGCTGTACAGGTAGGAAACACGTGCTCGAAGTAAAAAACCTATTGGTATTCTTTGAAAACGCCCTGGCGTTGAATGATTTTTCGATGAAGGTTAATCAGGGAGAAATTATCGGGGTTATCGGCTCGAATAGCGCCGGCAAAACCACCCTGATGAACACCATATCGGGCCTTATCATTGATATGAAAATCAAGGAACAGCGCAAGGGCGGGGAAAGGATTACCATATATGGAGAAATTATTTTTAAAGGTGAAGACATCACTGAAACCGAACCCTTTGATCGCGTAAACAAAGGGCTGGTTCTATCCAGAGAGCGGCACCCGATTTTCCCTGAAAGCGACGTGGTTGAAAATTTAAAGATCGCCGGCCATCAGGTTAAAAAATCAGTTTTAAAGGATCGCATGGACACTGTTTATTCACTTTTCCCTGCACTGCTGAATCTAAAACGGCGCAAGGCCGGTTTTTTAAGTGGCGGTGAGCAGCAAATGCTCGCAATCGGGATGGCCCTGATCCTAAAACCGACCTTACTGCTGCTGGATGAACCGCTGTTGGGGCTCAGCCCCATGATGCAGACCACGCTGGTTGACGCCATCAAAAATCTTAAAAAAGATTCGGGCATTACCATTTTGATCACCGAACAATTTGCCCGACCGATACTGCCGTTTATTGACAGAGGATATGTGATTGAAAACGGTATGCTGGCTTTATCGGGCACCGGCACCGAACTGATGGATAATCCCGAAGTCAAAGCTGCCTATTTTGGAATTTGATGTTACCCATGCAAAAACGTATTGAAAACACGATTTATTCAAGCTTTGCCAACACCGCCGAACGCTGCAAAGATAATACGGCTGTGGTTTACCTGGGCACCCGATTTTCGTACCGCCGGGTTAGAGACATGGCAGATAGTTTCGCCGCCGCTTTCAGCAATGCCGGTCTAACAGCCGGTCAGAAAATCATCATTTATATTCCCAACAGTATCCAATGGGTGGTGGCCTGGCTGGGAATTCAAAAAATCGGCGGCATCTGCGTGCCCATCACACCGATCTACACGCCGCACGATCTCAAGTATATCGCCAACGATAGCGAGGCTGAGGCCATTGTGTGTGCCGACACCAATTTTGGCTATGTCACCAGCGTGCTGCCGGAAACGCAGCTCAAAAAGGTGGTCGTCACCAAGATGGCTGATTTACTGCCCTGGTGGAAACGCGCTTTTGGCTACCTGTTTGATGTCGTCCCCCGCGGTAAAATTGCCTTGGACGAAAACACATTTTCCTTTCGCAAGTTGCTGGCCCAATACCGCAAATCACCGCAAAAACAGCCTGCTATCGAATCAGATGGAAATGACATTGCTGAAATTCTTTATACCGGCGGCACCACCAAATTCCCCAAAGGCGTCCCTTTTACCCATAACCTGTTCCTGGTTTCAGCCCGGGAACAGATTACCATCAGTGAATCCCTGTTTGAGCCTCAAGAAAATGTGATCCTGGGCAATGCGCCCCTGTTTCATATTCTGGGACAGACCTGCGGTCTCGCCACGCTGTTAATGGGTGGAACCTTAATCCTGCAGCCCAAAATCAACCTGGATGCGGCCCTGGATGCCATACAGCGCTTTAAGGCCAAAACCATGATCGGTGTTCCCACCCTGTACCGCATGATCTTGGAGCATGATCGCCTCGATCAGTACGATCTGAGCTCGGTAGAATACTGGTTTAGCGCCGGTGACCTGCTGCCGGTTGAAGTCGGCCGGCGCTGGGAGCAAAAATTCAGCAGAAAAATCCTTCAGGGATACGGCGCCACCGAAACCTGCGGCGGGGTTTCCATGTGCCCGGTGGATATCGAAACCCCACCCAAAAGCGTCGGCCGCATCATGGCAACCAAAAAAATAAAAATTGTGGACGCCGCAACCCTTGAACCGGTGAACGCCGGAGAACCCGGGGAGTTGCTGGTTTGCTCTGATTATATGGTAACCTATTACTTGAACAAATCAGAAGAAACCGCTGAATCTTTTATCGAAATAGACGGCACCAAATGGTACCGCACCGCCGACATCATGTCCATGGATGCAGACGGCAACCTGTATTTTGTGGACCGCACGGTCGATACTATCAAACACAAGGGCTATCGGGTATCGGCCTCTGAAATCGAATCCGTACTGCAGGAACATCCGGCGGTCATCGCTTCCTGTGTTGTCGGTGTTCCCGATGAAAAGGTGGGCGAAAGAATTAAAGCCTATGTGGTGCTCAAAGAAGATGTAAAGGGCATCACCGGGTATGAACTGATTAAATGGTGCCGCGAAAGCCTTGTCGCTTATAAAGTGCCCCAGTATATTGAATTTAGAGACATGCTGCCCAAATCCAAGGTCGGCAAACTGCTCAGACGCGAAATCCGCGATGAGGAACAGCGCCGCAAAGAAACAAGATAAGTTTGGCCAAAATCGGCCAAACTTTCGACAGTTTTTATACCCTTTGACACTCTGTTTCAGTTGCTACAATTTGTTTCAGCTGTTTTAGTGGATGAAACAATTCCTTTTATGCGAAATCATTTTTTTTGTTAAAACTCAACATAATTAAATCGAAAATTAATTCTAACTATTTGAATCCAGACATTTTATTTTCATTCTCCTTCAGTCCTTTGATTTCATCCCTACCCTTTTTTTATCCTTAATAATTTTGGTATACGTCTTGCACAAAAAGTATTTTGCTGACCGTTTCATTCGAATCAAATAATCGTTCAAGATAATTTTTAACTCTTCAAAAGAGGAGGTGCCCAAAATGGCTGCAGAAGAAACATTAAAATCTCTTCAGGAAGCTATTTTTGACGGAGAACTTATAGATGCGAAGGCATCAGTACAACAAGCGATAGAGGAGCAGATCGCATCAGATCAAATTATGAATGAATCTATAATGCCGGCAATTCGGGATATTGGAGAATCAATGGAAGAAGGCGATTTTTTTATGCCGGAAGTGAAGATTTCAACAAAAACCTTGTTAGCGATTTCCGAAATTTTAAGACCTTATATCGTCGACACCCAAAAACAGGCAAATTATGCTGTGCCTCCCTGGACCGGCGAAGGAGATATTGATGATATCGGGACATATCTTAAATCAAAAATAGATGACAGCATGGATCTGTCGGCCGAAGAAAAAATGGGGATTTTAGACATGGTGGCATCCGGATTGGATACCCATGAATTCACACCATGCAAAATCCAGGCTATTGAAACCGACGACCACTAGAAAGCCACTTTGAGCAAAAAGGAGAAAAGTAATGAATAAAAAGGAACGCATGGAAGCTGTATTTAATATGCAAACCCCCGATGTCATACCGGTATTTCCGCGGGTAATGGCCCAGGCCATCTTTGACATGGGTTGGAGCCTTCCGGATATATCCACCCAGACCACCATGGATGTAAATAAAGTCGCTGAGGCCTTTATCAGTAACATAAAAAAATATGACTATGATCTGTGTTTCGGGACCTATATGGATCACGGATTTGGCGTTCCAACGCTGGGTGGTGTCCTCACCATACCGGAAAAGTTCGGTTCAAGTGTTTCCATCAAAGTTCCGCCGATACAGAAAAGGGAAGATTGGGCTGAAGTCAAAAAGAAATTGCCGCTGGACCCCTTGAAAGACGATAGAATGCCGGATGCGCTTAAAGCCCTCAAAATCGTGTGTCAGGAAGTCGGTGAGGAATGCCCGATTGCCCCGGCTTATTACACCGGAATTTGCGCAGCCAACATCCTGTTTCGGGATGTGTCGGATTTGACTTTGGACTGCGTAGAAGACCCTGAATTTGTAGATGAAATATGTCAAGCGGCAACGGATTTCAGCATTGATTGGGCTCGAGCCCAATACGAGGCCGGTTGCAACAGTGTATTTTATCTCGGGGACCATTTTGGAACCGAACTGATTTCACCCAAAATGGGAGAAAGATTTATTCTGCCGCATGTTGCCAAATTTGTGGAAACCATTCAAAAAGAATTCGGACAGAAAACGTTTATGCATATCCATGGGAATATGCAGCGGCCTAAGTCCTATGCTTTGCTGGAAAGATTGGTAAAAGAAGCCGGGGTTGCCGGGCTGCATTTAGATGAAAATCATGACGGCGCCTGGATTCGAGAGAACGTTGTTGAAAAGCTGGGTATCCCGGGAGCTCTCATCGTTCATGGGCCCGATCCGATCGCCAGCGGACCGCTGGAAAAAATTGATGCGGTTGTAAAAGAAACCGTCGAAAGCGGCGGACCGGGAGGTTCTGTGCTAATGGGCCCCAGCTGCCAGGTATTGCCTTCAACACCCGGCCCCAATTTTAAGGCCTGGGTGGACGCAACTCATAAATATGGAACTTACCCGATCGGGGCATGATCCCACATGCGTATTTTGCGATAGAGGAGAATAAGCGAATGGAATATTTCATGATAATGGTGATCGGGTTGGCGGTACTTGCAATCTTGTCGGGGATGTTAGGTCTTGGAGTCGCTTTTGCGGCGGTGCCATTTTTATCCTTTTTTCTACCGGACCTAGTAAACCAGGTACAACCACTTACCCTATTATTAAATGGTTTGACTGGATTGCTGGCAACATTTGGATTTGCGAAAAGTGGCCTTGTCGATTGGAAAAAAGCGATTACTTTAGCAGTTGTGACAACAGTAGCTGCCCCCATTGGATCCTATCTGGTACATTTCATCAGTCAGCAATTTGTTTGGTATGTGTATCTGGCAGCAGTTGTATATTTGACTTACGGGTTATTTAAACCGGTGAAAGGTGGTCAACAAGAAGAAAAATTTAAATTGGCCATTATTTGGGCGATCCCGATATCCGTTTTAGCAGGCTTCCTGGGCATCGGACCGGGATTTTTATTAATGCCCACGCTCATTTTATTGGGATTTGAACCTAAACGAGCAGCGGGCATTAATGCATTTGCAGTCACTCCGCCTTCATTTTCAGCGCTTATACCCCATTTTTCGACTGCTCAGTTTGACCCAAAATTGACAATTGCGCTTCTTATTGTTGGCGGTATTGGGGCTTTTGTTGGTGCAAGAATCACCAGTCTTTATGTTCCCAATAAGAGACTGAGGCAGCTATTTGGTGTTTTAATTGTGATAATGACCTTATATAAAGTGTTCAGAATGATGACTTAATCAAATGACTAAAAATTGGCTCATCGCAGGACGATTCAACATTTTTGCTGACCCTCCTTGATGTACTGGTATTGATTCCGCGATGAGCCAATTTTTCTTCCCATTTCTGCATTCAATTCAATTGATAAAATTTTAGAAATTCTAATTAAAATTCCAGCCGAAATCATATCTTGACAAAACTAGTTTTATAGTTTAGTAATTAATGGTTTCGTAAAAAGTCTGGAATCCCCTTAAAGCGTCATTCCGGCGAAGCCTGTGCCGGACTTGATCCGGTAGCCGGAATCCAGTCACTTCAGTATGTTCTGGATGCTGGATCCGTCATCCCGGACTTGATCCGGGACCGGCATGACGAATTCGGACTTTTTACGATTTCATCATAATTAGGCATCAAAACAGGCTGGTATCTCAGCCAGTTGCCTTGATTTCATTGGTCGGCGTATACATGATCATGGACCGTCCACGGTCGTGAACACCCATCAGCAAAGTCTATCAAAGATGGGCACTTTATTTATCACCTATGCTTATTGAGGAGCTAAAAATGAAAGACGAGAAAAAAAAGAAAAAAGGGTTCTTTGCAGCAATCAAGGAGTCTATGAGCAAAACCGGAGGGTGTTGCGGACCTGGCGAAACTTGCGGTGGTCCTGAAAAGAATAACATTAAACCGGTCCAAAAAGACCTTCAAAAATCTGAAAAAGGATAGAATACCTATTCTCTTAATAATTATTTTTGCGCTTTTTATGGCAAAAAAATTGTATTGGAATATTTTCACTGTCTTGTAACGATTGAATATTGTCGATTGACGATTGAATATTTATGGAATTGCGTCTATTTTCTTTTCTTTGCATTCTGTATTTCTGCATGAGGTAAAAATGCCGCTTAATTGTTCTCTTTACATTTTCACAAACCTAAGAATTGAAGGTTTAAATGAAAACCTAATAATAAAACGATAGAATGCCTCCAATATTCAATAGTCAATCGACAATCGTCAATCCAGACGATCTGCAATTTTCAATTCCGGTTTATCCGGGTTAGGGCATAGGGGGTCTATCAGGCCGCCTGCATCTGTTTAAAGTTGGCTGCAAGCTGAAAAAAGGGATTTGTGTTATGAGCGAAAATCAAAGGAGGACGTTTGCCAAATACCGAGAGGTCGCCATTTTATCGATTGTTCCTGTCACTGTCGGGATTCTTATCCTGGTAAGCTGGGCACTGACCTACTGGGAAATTGGCCCGTATTTTTTGAGCGCAGGCCTTGGGCTTGTCGCCACACTTTTTGGAGGATTCCAGCGACTTATCGCAGGGTTTAAGGATGTCTACAACCGTAAAATAACAGTCAATGTCTTTGTCACGGTTGCCCTTATTGCCACAGTTGCTGTCGGCGAGTTTTTATCGGCCGCTATCATCGTTTTTATTATGGCCGTGGCCGGTGCCTTTGAGTCCTATACCCTGGATAAGAACCGCAGAAGTATCAGGAACCTGCTCGATTTGACGCCCAAGACTGCCACGATACGGCGTCAGGGACAGGAAGTTGCTGTTACGCTGAGTAAAGTTCAGATCGGGGATGTTGCGGTGGTGCGGCCCGGGGAGCGAATCCCCGTGGACGGTGTCGTAAAGGCCGGAGCAAGCAGCGTAAACCAGGCCCCAATCACCGGTGAGTCAATGCCGGTTGAAAAGTTTACGGGAAGTGAAGTATTTAGCGGAACTTTGAACGAGACGGGACGTCTGGAAATTATGACAACCAAAACCGGGGAAGACACCACCCTGGCAAGAATTGTTCAGCTCGTGGAGAACGCCCAAGAAACAAAGGCACCTATTCAAAACATTGCCGACCGTTTCACCGTGTGGTTCCTGCCCACTGTGCTGGTATTGGCTGTCATCGGTTTTTTCACATCCGGCGACATCAAGGTTGCAGTGTCTGTTCTACTGGTGGCCTGTCCCTGTGCCTTTGCCATTGCCACTCCGACAGCGGTGACCGCGGGAATTTCAAATATGGCCAGACGGGCCGTACTTATCAAAGGTGGGATATTTTTTGAGTTGGCCGGGAAACTCGACAGGCTTCTGGTTGACAAGACGGGCACCTTCACATTGGGCAGACCGAAAGTGGTCGAGATTGTCGCTTTTGACGGTGTGCCGGAAGATGAAGTTCTGCGTCTGGCTGCAATTGCCGAAAAATACTCCGAGCATCCTTTGGCCAGAGCGGTCATGGCTCTCTCCAATGAACGCGGCATCGAGGCGCCTGAACCGGACGAATTCAGAGCCGAGGTTGGCATGGGCGTAACCGCTATGTGGAGTGACAAGGAGATATTGGTCGGCAAAGACAAGTACCTGCAGGCAAATAACATCTCAATTCCCGAAATCATCGAGCAAACGGTATCAGATCAAACCCAGCAAGGAAGAACCGCCATGCTTGTGGCAAACGACATGAGACCGGTCGGTTTGATTGCCATCGCCGATGAGGTTAGACCCGAGACACCCCGGGTCATTTCATCGTTAAAAAGGGATTTCGGTATTGAAAAAATTACCATGATCACGGGCGACAACCACCGGGTGGCAAAAGCGATTGCAGCGCAGATCGGTATGGACGATTTCCAGGCCGAGCTGCTTCCGGAACAAAAGCAAGAATTGGTAAGGGGACTGCAAAGTGAGGGACATCTCGTAGGAATGATCGGGGACGGCATTAATGATGCACCGGCACTGGCACTGGCGGATATTGGTTTTGCCATGGGGACGGCCGGTACCGATGTAGCCATTGAAACTGCGGACGTAACCCTGATGAATGATGATCTCTCGCGGGTGGCGGAATTCGTGTGGATGTCGCAAAAAGTGCTGCGGCGTATCAAGTTAAATATCTTTTTTTCCATAATATATAACGTCGTGGGGCTCATTATGGCCAGCTTGGGGATGCTCACCCCTGTCCTAGCCGTGATCTTTCAAGAGGCCGGATGTATTACTGTAGTTTTCAGTTCAACTCTGCTGTTGTGGTCGAAAACAAATCTCTATAGTCATTCAAACAACCAAGGAATATTAGATGACTAAATTGCAAGAGACCTTCAATACCAAATGTACCAGAGAAGAGTGCCGTTTCATCGCCAAGAAGGCCCAGATTAAGTTTGGTGTCCTATCCAATAACAGTCGCATCAAGCAGCGCGCCAAGTTATTCCAGGCCCTTGGAAACAAAACACGCCTACGCATCTTAGGGCTGCTTTCAATGCAGGAGATGTGTAGCTGTGAAATCGTTGATGCGCTTGATGGTTCGGCATCTACTATCACTCATCACTTGCGAATGTTAGAAGATGCGGAACTGATCGCATCCCGGCAGATTGGCAAGTTCACCATTTACAGTCTCAACGATGCGCCACTGACAAGACATCGGATCTTTGATTAGAAAAGGAAGGAGAAATTGATGAACAAAAAGGAGCGATTTGAGGCAGTACGTAATCACCAGGCGCCTGATTACATGCCGCTGTGGCCGCGCGTGATGTCCCAGATGATATTCAGCTATGGTTTATTGCTGCCGGATGTCACCGGTATCGATTGGTACGATGCCGACAAAGTCACAGAGGCCGTATTGGCAAGTATTGAATATAATGACTATGACGTCGCCATTCCGACCTATATCGACCACGCCTTCGGTGTTCCCCCGCTGGGGGGTGAAATAACCATCCCTGACAAATTCGGTATTGCCGCCGGCCCAACGGACAATAAACCGGTTTTG
>Ga0255055_10001373_pt1 | contig 17995 bp, 11 predicted proteins | sample JV7_2_27_MG_FD_188633 | JGI IMG/M metagenome (GOLD analysis project Ga0255055, IMG submission 188633) | Seawater microbial communities from Jervis Inlet, British Columbia, Canada - JV7_2_27 | ecosystem: Environmental > Aquatic > Marine > Inlet | place: Canada: British Columbia | collected... | reverse complement strand
ATCGCAACGAGCAAACGACGGCTGGCACTCTCTGAAAGACTGCTGGAGCTCGATCCGGACGACTATCAGACGCTGCTCTATGGTGCCAACGCCCTGGCCGAGCTGGGCGAGCGGGAGAGGAGCCTCGAGTGGGCGGAGCAGGTGCTGAGGAGCGGCACCAATGACGCCCTGGTGCTCTACAACATCGCCTGCTTCTACTCGGTCGCGGAGGCGCCGGAAGAGGCTCTCGAAGCGCTAGAGAGGTCGTATGCAGCCGGTCTCGCCGATCCCGAATGGATGCGTCAGGACAGTGATCTCGACAACATCCGCAATCGAACGCGCTACAAAGAGCTCGTCGAGCGCATGGAAGCCGACCAGTAGACCGCCCGCGGGAGGGGACAAGCTCCTCCCCTACGAATCTCCGGTCCCAGCCAGATCCAGCAAGAAGGCGTAGTCGAGTGCCGTCTCCTTGTGACGCTTGAGCCGTCCGGTCGCACCCCCATGACCGGCTTCCATGTTGGTCTTCAGGATCAGTCGGTTGTCATCGGTCTTCAGCGCCCGCATCTTGGCCACGTATTTGGCCGGCTCCCAGAACTGCACCTGAGAGTCGTGCAGGCCAGTGGTCACCAGCTGGTTCGGGTAGTCCTTGGCCTCGATGTTGTCGTAGGGCGAGTAGGACAGCATGTAGTCGTAGTAATCCGGCTCGTTCGGATCACCCCACTCGTCATACTCGCTGGTCGTCAGAGGGATATCCGGATCGAGCATCGTGGTCACCACATCCACGTAAGGCACATGGCTGATAACGCCGTGGAAGAGCTCTGGTGCCAAGTTGGTCACGGCTCCCATGAGTAAGCCACCGGCACTACCTCCCTGAGCGAATAGGACGTCGGGACTCGTGTAGCCCTGGTCGACCAGGAACTGCGCGCTGTCGACAAAATCGGTGAAGGTGTTCTTCTTGGTGAGGAGCTTGCCATCCTGGTACCACTGCCGCCCCAGAACCTGACTGCCGCGAATGTGGGCGATCGCGAAGACGAATCCTCGATCGAGAAGACTCAGCCGTGGCGAGCTGAAGTACGGATCGATGGTGGCTCCATAGGAGCCGTAGCCATAGAGGAGCAGTGGGTTGCTGCCGTCTTGCTTGAACAGGTCCTTGCGGTAGACCAAGGAGATGGGCACCTGGACCCCGTCTCGCGCCGACGCCCAGACCCTCTCGGTCTGGTAAGCGCTCTTGTCGAAATCGCCGAGCACCTCCTCTTCTTTGAGCAGTGTCTTATCGCGGCTTGCCATGTCGTAGTCGATCGTCGACACGGGTGTGGTCAGTGAGGTGTAAACGAACCGCAGTGTCGGGGTGTCGAATTCGTAGTTGTCCGACGCCGAGGCGTAATAGGCAGGCTCACCAAAGTCCAAATAGTGCTCCTCGCTGCCATTCCAAGGCTTGACGCGGATGTGCATCAGGCCGTCCTTGCGCTCCATCACGACCAGATAGTCCTTGAAGATCTCCGCGTCCTCGAAGAAGACGTCGTCTCGGTGCGGAATAACCTCTTCCCAGTTGTCTTTTTCGGTATCGATGACCGGGGTCTTCATCAACCGGAAGTTCTTTGCCTCCCAATTGGTGCGCAGGTAGAAATGATCCCCATAATGATCGACCCAGTATTCGTGGTTGAGCTCTCGCGGCTGAATGACTCGGAATTCACCGTCGGGCTGGTTAGCGTCCAGCACCCGCATCTCGGACGAAAGAGTCTGTTGCGAGCCGATCACGAGATAGCGATCGGACTTCGTCTTGTAGATGAAGCTGCTGAACTCCTCGTCCGTCTCCTCGTAGACCAGCTCGTCCTCGCTGGGGTCGGTCCCCAGTACATGCCTGTAGATCTGGTAGGAGCGCAGCGTTTCCGGATCCTGCTTGGTGTAGAAGAAGCTCTTGCTGTCGTTGGCCCATTCGCCGTTCGGCGTCACGTCGGTAATTAGGTCCGGCAGGTCTTCACCGGTCCCGAGATTGCGGAAGCGCACCGTATTGAATCGCCTTCCCACGGTGTCAGTCGCGTAGGCGACGGTCTTGCCGTCGGGGCTCACCTCGAAGCCCCACATGCTGAAGAACTCGTGACCCTCTGCCAACTCGTTGGCGTCGATCATGATCTCCTCGTCGGCATCGAGCGAGCCCTTCTTGCGACAGTAGATCGGGTAGTTGTCGCCCTTTGCGTACCGGTCGTAGTAGAAGTAGTCCCCCTTCTTGTAGGGCACCGAGTCGTCGTCCTGTTTGATGCGACCGATGATCTCTTGGTAGAGCTCCTCTTGCAGCCCTTCCGTGTGGGCCATCACCGCTTCGGTGTACTCGTTTTCGGCCTCGAGGTAGGCGATGACTGCCGGGTCCTCGCGGTCTTTCAGCCAGTAGTAGTTGTCGACTCGCACATCGCCGTGAAGTTCCAGCTCGTGGGGAGTGAGGGTGGCGACGGGCGGTTCCATGTCGATATCGGGTCTTCCTTCTGGTTCGTTTGTTGCACAGGCCATCGCTAAAGCTCCACAGGCGAGAAAAAAGGTTAGCAGTCCGAGTTTCATGGTTCCCCCCTGGATTGTGAAACTCGCCGGTCGGCGAGTGGATCATCGCGGTCGAGCGGCATTATACGTGCTCCGGAGGCATTGCAATCGCGACGGGCACCGCATCGAATCCCGGGTAGGATTGGGACCCGTGCAGCGCTCAGCTGATAAGCAACGCCCCGTCGGGTTTTACCTACTCGGGGCTTTCGGGCTCTTCCTGATTTGGAGCAACAGCTTTATCGCCGCCTCCTTGCTGCTTGGCAGCGAGGGACGCCCCGCCAGCTTCGACTGGATGGGACTGTCGGTGGCTCGATTCATCCCCATCGCAGTGATCTGCCTGCTGTATTGTGTCGTGTTCCGTCGGGCGGAAACACTGCGAATTCTGCGGCATTACCCCATTCGACTCGTGGTCTGTGGTCTGCTCGGTGCTCCGCTGTACAACCTCGCCCTGTACTACGGTCAGCAGCACGGTGTGCCGCCTCCGGTTGCGTCCCTGACGACGGCCCTGGTACCGCTCTTTGTCATGGTGCTGGCAGCGATCTTTCTCGAGGAACGCCTCACCGGCCGACGGATCGTGGCGTTTCTCGTGGCGCTGGTGGGGCTGGTGATCATCGCCTTCTCCAAAGGCGACCCGCGATCGGTGGTTGACTATGGCCTGGTCCTGGGCATCACCGCCCTGGCGCCTCTGTCTTGGTCGATTTACTCGATTCTGAGCAAGCCGATCATGGCGGCGGCCTCGCCGTTGGTGTGGACCTACCTGAGCATCGCCGTCGGCAGCGTTCCTTTGTTGCTCATCACCCCCTGGGTGGGCGGACCCGAAATGCTGGCGCTGGACGCCCAGGGCTGGATCGCGGTGCTGTACTTGTCGGTTCCGTGCACTCTGCTTGGGTACTGGGTCTGGACCTGGCTACTCCGTCACCTCCCTGCTTCGACCCTCGGCTTCACCGTCTTCTTCAACCCGCCGCTGACGACGACCTCGAAAATGCTTCTGTCGTTGCTCTTCCCGACGGTCTTCATCTGGCAGATGAATGCCCTCGAATGGCTGGGCGGCGGGCTCGCTCTGGCGGGTTTGGCGCTGGCCGTGACTTCTCGGCGGTGAGTCAGCTCACTCGTAGGGCAGCACCACGATGGTTGGCTCATCGGGAAGGGTGTCGGCAGTGACCGCGAGAGTCGGCGACGAGGGTCTCTCGACCCGCGGCTTGTCGACGAGAAATCTCTCGACAGGCGCCAGAGGAATATCGAGAGCCAGGCCCGGGGTTCGGTAGTGAATCGGAATCACGAGGGCCGAGCCCAGTTGGTCGACAACTGACGTGGCTGTCGCGGCGTCGATGGTATAGCCCCCGCCCACCGGCACGAAGCAGACGTCGATCTCCTGGAGCTGCTCCAGCTGCTCCGGTGTGAAGGTGTGCCCCAGATCACCCAGGTGAGCAATCGACAGACCCTCCACCTCGACGATCCACACTAGATTGTTGCCCCGATCGAAGCCCCGCACGTTGTCGTGATAGGTCGGGACGGAACGCACCCGAAGCTCACCGACCCTTGCTTGGGTGGCTTTTCGGAAGATCTGCGGGTCTCCGGAGATGGCCCCGACGTTGCTGTGGTCCGGGTGGCCATGCGTCACCAACACCACGGCTGCCGAGAGGTCGGGAACGGGATATCCCACATCGTCGGCGAAGGGGTCGATCACGACCACGGTTCCGTCCCGTGTGGTGATGGAGACCATCGCCTGTCCGTACCAGCGGAGCTCGACGGCGGACACCCGGCCACTTGCGGTCCACAGGCACACCAGTGCGACTGCAACTCGAAAGCAACGACGCATCGACATGACGTATCCTCCTGATCGGCCGGTCTGCTTGCAGTTCGTTGATCGGTAACACCGCGAGGACAAAGTCTCACTGTTGATGGAAAATCTAGCCCAACCAGCTTCATCTGTCGACACCCAACGGGGTAGTCTCCGGTGGCATAGACTCTGGCGGGGATGCGAAGGAGTTCATGAAGGCCACCGACAAGGCGAAGGTGCCCGCGCTCGGTTTGGCTGTGGTCGCTGCGGCTCTGTTCAGCCTGGGCGCGTTGCGCATCCTGGTTACTTTTCCCAACCACGACCTGGCTTGGCTGCTCTACATGGCGGGCGAGATTCTGGATGGCGCCCGTCCCTACGTCGACATCATCGAGACCAACCCGCCGCTCGTGGTTTATCTGATGATCGCCGTCGAGTGGCTATCGAGAGCGTTGAGCCTGGGCGACTTTTTCGTGCTCAAGGTCCTGGTCCTGGGTTTGGTGGCGGTTTCTGTGACCGTTGGCCTGGTTCTGTTGCGGCGTGTTCTACCTGGAAACCGGGGCTGGTTGGCGCCCGTTCTCACCCTGGTGTCGATCTTCCTACTGGTGCCGTTTGCAGGGATCGAATTCGCCCAGCGCGAGCACCTCATGCTCGTGCTGCTGCTTCCCTTTCTCTATGTCTCAGCTTTGCGAGCGAGCGGTCAGAGCGTGCCACCCTCGATCGGCTGGATCGTCGGAGTCGCCGCGGGTCTGGGAGTGGCTCTCAAGCCCTTCTTTGTCCTTGTCTGGCTGGGGATCGAGGCCTATCTGTTCCTGGTCTTGCGCCGTAAGGCTTGGAGACGACCGGAGGTCGTGGCCATACCTGCGGTCCTGGTTGCCTATGTTTTGTCGGTTCTGGCGTTGACCCCGGCCTTTCTGGACGTGGCAGCCAAAGGTGCCGGTGTGTACCGCACCTATCATCGGAGCAACCCCATCACCATCGCGCTGTCGTGGCCGATGGCCTTTTCGATCGTGGTCCTGGTGACGGCCTGGTTCCTGCGCCGCTCCGTTGGCAGATCTCCTCTGCGGGATCTCTTGTCGGTCGCGATGGGCGGCTTCATGATCGCGGTCTTTGTTCAGAACAAGGGCTGGGACTATCACTGGTATCCTGTCATCGTTTTGGGGACGCTCCTGTTGTGTCTGATTGCTGCCGAGCTCTTTTTACCCCTGACTCGACATCCGCGGCGACAGCTTGTTGGTGCCGTGGGTGTCGGCATCCTCGCCATCTTCTTGCTGGTGGCCACAGCGATCGAGCTGAGGGCGGCCAGAACCGAGTGGGATTCGGCCGCTCGAAACAAGCCCTATTACCTCGAGGCAATGGCCGAGATCGTCGAGGAGCATGCATTCGGGGGCACGATCAGCTCGTTGACGACGGAGTTGCAGGCCTCCTTTCCGTTGGTCAACCTGACCAGCGCCGACTGGGGCTCGCGCTTCAACTGTCTCTGGATGCTACCGGGCATCTACGCGGATGTGATCTCCCTGCAAGGTCCGTTTCCCTATCACCCTCCGGACCAGCGAGGAGAGGTCGAGCGCTGGATGATCGAATCCGTCATCGAGGATCTGGCGGTCAAGGAGCCCAATCTGCTCATCGTCGATATGAATCGTCCAGACCGCTATATGGCCGGGTTCGACTACCTCGCCTACTTCTCTGAGGACCCTCGCTTTCGCGATCTCCTCGCCCAATACCGATTCCTGACCGATGTCGGCCGGTATCGAATATTCAAGCGGACCTTGTAGTAGGTTTTGTCGTTTGGGAGGGAGTTCATGCGCAACGTTTTGACCTTGATCTTCATAGTTACCTCGAGCCTGATCGCGCTTGGCGCCTACGGGACTTCAGGAGGGCAATCCGATGAGCTGCTTGCGGCCGCGCGCAGCGGCAACGTGGAGACGGTTCGTCGCCTGTTGGATTCCGGTATGTCCGTCGAGACCGCGGGTCCGTACAACATGACGGTGCTGATCGCGGCCGCCGCCAGTGGCCAGCTCGAAGTGGCCCGGCTACTTCTCGAGCGAGGCGCCGATCCCAACCAGAGGGAAGGCTTCCACGGCGCCGACCCGCTTGGAATGGCACTCTTCAGAGGATACCCGCAGGTGGCGATCCTGCTCCTGGCGAGTGGTGCCGATGATCGGGCCGGAGCGCTGGAGTTTGCGATCGGTGAAAACAATGCAGAAATCGCTCGAGCGGCAATCGAGAGTGGTCCGCTGTACGAATCACGTCTCGAGGCGCTGAAGGCCCGCTCGGCGGAGCTCGACCCTGTGTACCAGGAGTTCATCGCTCAGGCCAGGAGCCGGCCCGATCCGGAGCCACCGACACTGTCAGCAGGCGATCTGGAGGTCTATTCGGGAGCCTATGAGGGCTGGGACTCGGGCACCACGGTCGAGGTCTCGGTACAAAAGGAGCGACTGGCTGTGAGCGTCAACGGGGGCAAGCCCCTGCCCCTGGTTGCGGTGGCCGAGGACAGCTTCCGCTCCGAAGATGGCGAGATCGAGGCATCCTTCTGGGGGCGAGCCGGGACCATCGAAGGGCTGGTGATAGGCCGGGGAGGGGAACAGCCGGAGAGCATGCGGCGAAATGTGGCCAAACCCATGGGAGCGGCGGCCTTCGCAACCAAAGCGAAAAACGACTGGATCGTCGAAGAGCCGACAGTCAATTGGCCGTCGTTTCGAGGAGAGAACGCCACCGGGATCGGCGATGGGGTCGATACCCTGACGAGTTGGAATCTGGAGACAGGGGAAGGAGTCCTCTGGACGGCCGAGCTGCCGGGCCTGGGCAACTCCAGCCCCGTGGTCTGGGGAGACAAAGTGTTCGTCACTACGGCGGTGGCAGAAGGAATGGAGCAGACCATTCGCACCGGATTGACCGGTGCAGGTGACGGCGTTGCCGAAGAGGTCATGCACAGTTGGCGGGTGCTGGCCTTCGACAAGAAGACGGGTGTAAAGGTGTGGGATACCGAGGTCGGCAAGGGTGTGCCCCTGTCGCGACGCCACTTCAAAGCGACGCAGGCCAATTCGACACCGGTCACCGACGGCAAACATCTCCTCGTGGTCTTTCCGACCATCGGTATCGCTTGCCTCGATCTCGATGGTGCGATCGAGTGGCAACACGATCTCGGCCCCCTGAACGCGGGCGCCTTCAACGACCCCGGAATCCAGTGGGGCTTTGCAGCCTCGCCGATCCTGTACGGCTCGATTGTGATTCTGCAGGTCGATACTCACGGTGACTCCTATGTGGCGGCCTGGAGCCTGGAGTCGGGCGAGGAGATCTGGAGGACTGAGCGGGATGTCTCCCCTTCGTGGTCGACTCCGGCAGTGCTGAAGGGCGAGGCCGGTGACGAGCTGGTGGTCAACGCGTCGACCATCTACGCGTACGATCCAGAGACCGGGCGTGAGCTCTGGAGCCTGGGGCCGAGCTCGGCTATCGTGATCGCTGCACCGGTAGTGGGCGATGGTGTGGTCTACCTTTCCGCGGGGTACCCACCGGTCAAGCCGATCTACGTCGTCGAGGCCGGCACCCGCGGGAAGCTCGAGGTCGATCCCCAGAGTGACGACGAGCGACTGATGTGGAGCCATGGCATCGGCGGCGCCTACATGCCGACACCGTTGCTCTACCAGGGCCTCTATTACATCGTGCACCACAACGGCCGCCTGGTCGCTTACGATGCCGAGGATGGAGCCGCGATCTTCAAAAGCCGCTTCTCTCACGGCGGGGTCTTTACGGGCTCACCCGTAGCGGTCAACGGCAAGCTCTATCTGCCCACCGAAGAGGGGTATCTCTATGTCTTGGAGGCCGGTCCCGAGTACAAGGAGATCGCCTTTCACGAGTTCGGCGAGCCGCTGATGGCTACCCCTGCCGTAGCCTCAGGGGTGCTCTTTTTTCGCACGCCGTCGAAGCTGATCGCAATCGGGAAAGATTAGCGTCGACTCGATTTCCTGGGGGCGCCCACCGTAACGGGCGGTGTGCAGATTCCTGCCGGGGGGGTAGACTGGAGTTGCCTCGGTAAGAGTAAACCCAGGGGTAAACCTGCAGTCTCACCCTTTGCACTGAAAAGGAGGATGACGATGAGGTTACGAGTTGCGGCTGCGGCAATGATCCTGATAATGACCGTCGGTTTCGACCCTCCGGCTCAGGCGGATGTGGTACTCGAAGCCGTCACCGCTTTGCGTTGCAGTGAGGGCAGTAAGGTCAAGCTGCCCAAGAAGATGCGGTTTCAGCAGAACGTCTTGGTCAAGCAGTTCGAAAAGAGCGACCAGGTCGCCCTCGTGGTCATCACCGGGTACGAAGATCGCGAGGGGCTCAACAAGGGAAAGGTGATCGCCACTGCGACGATGATCAAGCCTGACGGCACGAGAACCAAGCTGGGCAGCGCGACGGCAAAGATCAAAGGAGGGGAAGGGGAGAAGATCAAGATCATCAACAAGATCGTCGAGCAAGGTGACGTGATCGAGTGGACAGCCAAGCTCAAGAGCCTGCCGAAATTGGAACCCCCATCAGAGTGCTGGGAGCTCCAGCTGGGTGTCGCGGTCGCGGATGAAATCCCGCAGTAGATTCTGACAGTACCTCTGATGGACTCGCTCTAGTCGACGGGGTCGATGCCGAGGTGGCGCATGCGCTCTTTCCACTTGCGCCGCGCGAGCCGGCGCAGATCGTCGATCTGATCGGCCTCATCGACAATCTCGATCCCGATCAGGGTTTCGACGACATCCTCGAGGCTGACAACACCGGCGAGACCACCGAACTCGTCGAGAACCAAGAGCAGGTGGAGCTTGTGTGTCAGAAGCTGGTCGGACACCTGCTCGAGGCTGGCGGTCTCCGGCACCGCGCAGATGTCGCGTCTGAGCTCCGTCAGCGGCTTCTTGCCGTGCCCTCTGAGCTTCTGGAGCAAAATGTCGGTCTTGAGGACGAAGCCATTGACGTCGTCACGGTCTCGACCATAGATGGGAATGCGCGAGAAGGGAATCTCGGGGTACTGTTCCATCACCTCATCCAGAGTTAGGTCTCGCTGCAGTGCGAAGACCACCGTTCGCGGCGTCATGACGTCCTCGGCGCGCAATTCGGGGAACTGGAACAGGTTCTTCAGCACTCGCGATTCCGCGACATCGATCTGTCCCCCCTCCACCCCGACGTCCGCCAGAGCCGCAAACTCTGCGCGACTGAATGTATGCACACTCTTGCCGCGGGTGATGAACTTCGTCAGGCGCTCGGAAACCCAGATCAGGGGGTAGAGGCTCCAGATCAGTAGGCGGACAAAGGTGGCTGTCGGTCCAGCCAGGTCCCGCCAGTAAAGGGCACCCAGGGTCTTGGGAACGATCTCCGAAAGAAAGAGAATCAGCAGGGTGAGCACGGCCATGGCGATACCGACATAACGGTCGCCGAAGTAGGCCGCCGCCTCTGCACCGGCGCCGCCAGCACCAACGGTGTGAGCGATGGTATTGAGAGTCAGGATGGCGGCAAGGGGGCGATCGATGTTGGACTTCAGGCGTTTGAGGCGACTCGCCAGAGGTTTGCCTTGTTGCTCGAGGTGGGCGATGAACGACGGCGACACACTGAGCATGACCGCTTCAGCCACCGAGCAGAGAAACGAGAAGACGAGAGCGAGCCCCGCATACAGGATCATCTTGACCATATGCTCTGGGTTGCCCTCTCCTTCGACAGGTCCGGTCGGGAGCCCCGCCGCTACCGCGGCGACCACCAGTGCCACTGAGGCGACGAGAGTCACGAGAAGCGTCCGCCGTCTCATATTGATGCGCAGGCTCCTAGCGCAACCCGTCCACGAGATAGAGCGTGGACAGAAGTCTGCGATACGAGTAGGCGTAGTACTCGCCGTTGCGCGTCATGTGCAACATGTCGATGTTGAAGACACCCGCCGGATCGCCAGGGGTGATCTCGCGCAGCAGCTCGCGAGTCCCTGATTCCAGGTCAATCCGATCGACACGAGTCGGCAGTTCGGAGGTTTGGAAGACATACAAGTATCTGCCATCCTCGCTCCATTGAACAGGCACATCACCCGCTCCGGTTTCCGGAACTCGGCGAGGCTCCTCCCCGGTCAACGGGTAGATGTGCACGGCACGATCGGGTCCGATGGCTGCCAGTGACTCGCCGTCGGGTGAGATGCCTCCACTGCGGTATCCGAAACCGATTCCTTCGGGGGTGACGGGCTTGGCCACTCCGCCCTCGAGACCGACCTCGAAGATCTGGGTGCCTCGGTTCGGCTGAGTCCCGGCGATCAGGAAGCTGCTGCCGTCGGGAAGAAACGTGGCCCAGGGTTGTACCTGAATGCCCTCGATGATCACCTCGCGGACTTCACCGGCCCCGGTGGGGAACAGAACCGGGATGGCGTCACTGAATGGCCGGCTGAGGGCGAGGACCCAGCTGGCGTCAGGCGAGAAGGCGAGTGCCAGGCCCTCACCGATGCGCACGGCGGGTGAGCCGTCCGTAGCACGCTGGTATAACCAGTAGCCGTCGGGACCGAAGCGATTACCCTCGCCGAATAGCGCATAGCGTCCATCGGACGAGATGTCGCGAGCCTGCGACCAATCGAACCACGACAGGTTCTGCTCGCCGCCGGAGTCGGGTCCACGGCCGACGAGCTCGCGTCGGATATTGATCAGAGCCATCAAGACCCGGCCGTCGGGGGCAATGTCCTGCAGCCAGAGGGACCCCGTGCCGGTGTAGACCACCCGCTCCGCCCCCGGAGTCGAGAAAGCGAGGATGGTGTTCCCACGGCTTCCCCAGATCTCTTTGCCGTCCGGCGTCCAGGCTAGTCCCTGCACCCCGGAGTCGAACTCCGTCACGGTGCCTTCGAGATCGACGATCCGCACTGCCCCCACGTTGTCACCACGGATCGGATGGGCCATAAACGCCACGCGATCTCCCTGTGGGTGGACACGGGGGAGACTGATCCAGCCGTTGGCGTCGTAGAGAATCGTGCCCACCGGATACTCGAGTCGCACCCGACCCTCGACCTCGCGCACTACCGCCATCGATTCACCATCCGGTCCCCAATCGGCCTCCTGCACGTCGACGAGCAGTTCGCGCGGTGCGCTGCCATCCAAGGGCACCCGAGCGAGAGTGCCGCGGGTCTCCCAGCCGACCACGAAGCGGCGATCGAGAGAGATGGCCATCTCACCGGTGCGTGAAATGGAGAGCAGATCGGCTGCACCGAGATTGAGCGGTCGCGACTCCGGGCTGTCCGGGCTCGTGCTGAACAGCTCGGAGGGTTTCCCGTCCCAGGCGCCGCCGTAGATGATGTTCTGGCCGTCGGCGGCAAATCGGGCCGACCACACCAGACCCCGACGAAACGTGAGACGTTGAAAGGTGGGTGTGGGCGGCGGCGGCGAGATCGCCAGATACTTGGTGGCGAGAGCACCCACCACCAACCCGCCGAGGGCAGCGGCGATCAGCCACGCCCACTTGGGTCGACGTCGGACCGTCGGCAGCGAATCTGCGGCACGCTCCAAACCCGAGATCGACGTCTGCTGCAGGGCTTCGAGCTGAAAGGCCAGATCCTGCGCGGATTGAAACCGCTGCTCGGGGTCTTTTTCGAGGCAGTGCTGGACAATACGATCGACCGAGGGCGGCAGGTTCTCGACTGTCTTCGACAGTTCTGGTGGATGCTCCTTGAGGATGGCGCTCATGGTCTCCACGGCCGAATCGGCCTGAAAGGCCCGCCCGCCGGAGAGCATCTCGTAGAGAATCGCCCCGAGGCTGAAGACATCGGCGCGGTGATCGGCGCTCTGGCCACGTACCTGCTCGGGTGACATGTAACCCACGGTTCCCAGCACCATGCCCGGACCCGTCTCGGCGGCAAAGGTCTCTGCCAGGGTAGGGTCTTCGGCGCCCTCTTCGAGAGGTGTCCATTTCGCCAAGCCGAAGTCGAGAATCTTGACCCGGCCTTTGCGGGTGACGATCAGGTTCTCGGGCTTGAGATCCCGGTGAGCCACGCCCTTGTCGTGCGCTGCACCCAGTCCGTTGGCCACTTGGCGGGCGTACTCCAGCGCTTTACGGGTGGGTAGAGGACCGTCCTGCAGGACCTCGCGCAGCGTCTGACCATCGAGCAATTCCATAACGGCGTACGTGACGCCGTTCTCGGAGCCAAAATCGTAGATGGCCAGAATATTCGGATGGGACAGCGCAGCCACGGCGCGTGCTTCGCGTTCGAAACGGGCGAGGCGCTCTGGATCCTCGGCCACCTCCACGGGCAGTACCTTGATCGCCACCTCGCGGCCCAGCTTGGTGTCTTCAGCCCTGTAGACCTCCCCCATCCCACCTTCGCCCAGCTTGGCGGTGATCTTGAAGTGCGCAAGAGTGTTGCCGATCATGGGCGGATTCTAGCTGACCTGCTTCAGGGCAGGAGGCAGCATCGACAAAGCCGAGGGTCGGTTCGGTAGACTTGGACCATGAACATCAGAGATCTCCTTGCGGTGTTCGGTGCGCTACTGATACTGCTTCCACCATCCAGTCTGGCGCAGGAGGAAGAGCCTGCCTCGCCACCGACGATGAGTGAAGTGCTGGCCAACTCCCAGCCCACGGACTGGCGTCCCGTCGACCCAGAAGAGACGCTCTATCTGCACCTACCCTCGGGTCGGGTGATCATCGAGCTCGCCCCCGGCTTCGCCCCCCGGCACGTTGCCAACATCAAGGCACTGGTGGAGGAGCGGTACTACGATGGTCTGTTTGTCGTTCGTTCGCAGGAGAACTATGTCGTGCAGTGGGGCGACCCGGCCGAGGATCCGGCCGCGCGTCGACCGATCAAGAGCGCCCAGGCCTCGCTGCCACCCGAGTTCTACGGTTCCATTACCAAGGACCTCTCGGTCACCCTGCTGCCGGAAGGTGACGTGTACGCCCCCAATGTGGGGTTCTCCCAGAGTCTGCCCGTCGCACTGGATCCGGCGACCGATCGCGTCTGGCTCGCCCACTGCTACGGGATGGTTGGGGTGGGTCGGGATGTTGCACCCGACTCGGGAAGCGGCGCCGAGATGTATGTGGTCATCGGTCACGCCCCGCGTCATCTCGACCGCAACGTCACCCTGGTGGGGCGGGTATTGCAGGGAATGGAGCTTCTTTCGACCTTGCCTCGCGGTACGGGCACTCTTGGCTTTTACGAGGATCCCAGCGAGTACGTCCCGGTCCAGTCGATTCGACTCGGGAGCGACCTTCCCGCGGCAGATCGTGTCTCTCTAGAGGTGCTGCGCTCCGACACCCCGACCTTCGAGGCCCTCATAGCCTCGCGGCGGTTTCGCTACGAATCCTGGTTCGCCGATCCCGGCGGCCGCGTGGAGTTGTGCAACGTGCCCCTGCCCGTGCGGGTAGTTCGGTGACAGGATACTGATCTGCCAATAATGCAGATCAGTATCCTGTCACCGAACTACCCGCACTACCTCGGCAGAATCCCCGCCCTAGAAGGCGTAGATCAAAGAGATGGCAGCGGTATTGACCTGGTCCGAGAGGTCGAGGGCGATGTCGGTCTGAAAGTTCTTGAAGGCGACTCCCACACCCAGCGAGTAGTGCAGCTCGTCAGTCCCACGGGGGAGAAGAGCCTGCTCGAGCGGGTCGTCTTCGGTGGTGCGGACCTGATGATCGGGGTCCTTCCACAAGCCGGCCCGTAGGGCCACGATCGGTTGCAGTTGTCGGAACGCGTACTCGCCACCCAGGCGGAGCTCGTCTGCATCATCGATGAAGACGTAGTCGACGGTGATCAGGTCGTTGTCGGGAATACTCTCGAGAATGGTGGAGTACTGAACCCGATCCCATTCGAAGCCGGCGGTCCATGAGCCGTTCCTGGAGCGATAGGCGAGGCCCAATCCATACACTTCGGGGAAGTGGAAGGTAACGTCTGAAACCGATCCCGCAAGCGTGCCGGTCGGGATGGGAGGATCCAGAGCAGGGCCGCTTCTCCTCTCGCCGTCGAGCCCGGCCTCGGGTGCCGAGCGAAAGAACCCTCCAAGACTCCATTGTCGAGTGATGAACCAAAGGAACCCCAGGTTGAAGGCCCAATCAGTATCGTCGGACTCGAAGCTGTCTCTGCCGTACAGCGCCCCGGGAGCATAGTCGTTGGGTCCAAAGAAACCGAGCGGCAAGGTCTCCTCGGCGAGGGTGTACTGCTCGGCGCTGAGCCTGAGATCTGCCTGGTGGTAGGAGAGTCCCAGCCCCATGGAGAACTTGTCCGACCCTCTGAGGGCGACCGAAAGGGTGGTCGTGGCCATCTCGATCCGGGTGTTGCGGCGAAACTCTGGATAGCGGCAAACCACGGTTCCCGGCAGACACGTTGGCTGTGGGCCGTCTACGGGATCGTCGGTGAAGAGCCCCTGGGTGGCGGTGTTGAACTCGAATTTCGCCAGCTGGTGCTGGCTGAGGGCGAGGGTCCAGTTGCGCGCCGGGTAGACGAAGGAGAGAAAGGACAGAGCCGAGGTGTCGAACTCGGACTCTGCAGCTCGGAGCGAGGTGTCGAGTCCAATCCCAGTGGCTTCCCCAGACACCCGGCCGCTTACCGTGAATGGAGACGAATACTCCCAGTACCGGCCCTCGACGGAGACTTCGGGTCTGGAGAGTTGGATCAGACCGGCCGGGTTAGAGAAGGCCGCGGTGGCGTCGTCCGCGAGAGCTGCAAAGGCGCCTCCCATCCCCAGACTGCGAGCGCCTGGATTGGAGAAGCTGAAATTGAGGGTCGACGGCCCGCCCTGGGCTGTCAGGGGAGCCACAGTAACGACAGCTCCGAGGAGCGCGATGGAGATTGCTGCTCTCAATAGCCTGCCACTCCGAGATCCGATGTCGAGGCGGGACAAAGGTCGGGCGAGTATAAAGGCGATGGCCCGAGGATCACACACCCCAATGGGTAGGCTCCCAGCGAGCTAGTGAACCGGGAACAGAGTTTCGAGCATTTCACCAGTCTGTTTGTGCCAACAAACCCAGCCAAAGCCTACTGGCGCTTCACCTCCTGCCGGCCGGTAGCCATTGTCTCGCAGTGCCTGCCAAAGCTCGCGGTTTTCCACCACCGCATTCCATGCCTCGTGGGGCGAGCGGATGTGGTAGGTGCCCCAGGTCTGATAAACGACGAGCGGATGCTCATCCGCGCGAGGTATCTCATCCTCGAGATCGTCGAACAGGATGGTGGCCACACTTCCCGCCCGGCCAAAGGTCTCGGAGGAGTGGAAGGCGTTGAACAGGGCCGCATCACCACCTCCTGCCGTGCCAATGCTTGCGCGTGCTGCGGGATCGTCAATCGTTCGGTAGCGTTGATCGATCAGCGGTACCAGCTCCGTCGCCACGATCTCTGAATAGGTCGGGCGGTCACCCAGATCATCGAAGGGATCCTCGCCGACGGGTATGACAAACACCGCGATCAGGGGCTCGACGGTCTGACCGATCAGGTGATCCAAGGTGTTCTTCATCTTCCCTTCTTCGAGCGCGCTGTCACCTCGATGGACGTAGACCGTTGGATATCGCCGATCGGAATCCGGGTCGTAGCCGACTGGGAGATAGACCTGCGCGGTTCGCGTTTGGGCCTCCTCGCGTACTCGACTCTCCCACTCGACAGTCTCGAGCCGACCCTGTCGTTCGGCAGCAGCTTCGCCGAGAATGTCCGGGGCCACCCAGGCAGGCATGGTGAGCCAGGACACCTCTCCGAACAGGCCTTCACCGGGGTTGGGATTGCGGGGGTCGGCAACGGGATCTGCGAAGTCGACGATGAAGCCGTAAGTCACAGCGGCATCGGGCTCGAGGCGGGTCGAATAGTGGAATAGATCGGTGTCGGCGACCTGGATCATCGGATCTTCGCGCCGATTGCCGATCATGTCTCCGACGATCCCCACATCGTTGGCCTCACCCCGAAAAACAAAGTGGACGATGTTCGAGTTCTCGATGATGGGGAAGGAGCCCTGCTGCTCCAGAAAGGCATCGATGACAGCCGACTTATCGCTGGCGTGCTCCACGTCGGCGAGGAAACGTCCGAACTCTGTGTCGGTGATCCAGGAAGCTACAGCGGTGTCCTCGCCAGCTCCGTCGGCGAGATTGACCCGCGCCAACTCGCCCATGCTGCGAACGTAAAGGCGGCCATTGACGTACGCCGGGGCGCTCCAGGAACGGTCCGCAAACAGATCCAGTCGGGCGATCTCGTGGTATCCCTGTGGTGAAGCCTCGGCGACAATCAGGGTGCCTGGCTTGTTCATGATCACCAGGTGATCCCCAACCACAGTGGGAAAGCCGTCGCCAGGCTCACGCGCACGCCAGACAGTCTCCCCCGTCGCGGCATCGACACAGGTGAAGATCTTGCTGTTCATGCCGTAGAGGTGGCCTTCGTGGTACACCGGCTGGACATAGGAGCTTTTGATGGAGCCCGCAGACCAAAGCTCGGCGATCTGGTATTCGTCCACTTCCCCTTTGGTGATCTGGAGCATTACCGAGGTCGGATGTGTGTTCATCAGCAGAATGCGGTTCTCACCCGCGGGAACCGGCACGATGGTGTTGCCCCCCATGTCGCGCTCGTCGCCCTCGTGATCGTAAGTCCAAAGCGCCGCTCCGCTCCTCGGATCGAGCCCCATCACCGTCTTGTTGCCCACTGCGACGACCTGCCGGTGGCCCGCGATCGTGGCCACGATCGGGGAGTGATAGCGAATCGAGTCCGTCCCAGCGCTCCAGATCAACTCGCCGTTGTCGGGGTCGAAGCCACCGATGGTCTTAGCCTCGCCGGCACCGATCTCGACCACCAGGACACCCTCCGCCAACAGCGGTGAGCTGGCGAATCCGTAGTAGGGGGCTTCGGCCTCGAGATCCTCTACCAGGTGTCGGGCCCAAAGCTCTCCACCGGTATTTGCATCGAGAGCGAACAGATGACCCCACGGCCCGAGACCATAGACGCGACCGTCGACCAGCGACGGTGTTGCTATCGGGCCGTCGTGCGAACCCGTGTGACCTTTGTGGGCCTCACCAATGGTGTAGCGCCATCGCTCCTCGCCGGTATCAGGATCAAACGCCGCCACGACATCCTTGTCATCCACCTGGAACGCCGTTACTAGCCGCTCGCCGTCCACCGTCACCACCGAATAGCCTGCCCCCAGGGTTCGCTTCCAGCCGACGATGAGCTCGACCGTGTCCCCGTCGAACAACTGGGCGTCGTGCACGGCGCCGTCGTAGCTCGGACCGCGCAGACCCGGCCAGGAGTTGGCGGCACTCACTGTAGTTGGTGTGAAGCCTCCAAGAGCAATGATCGACAGGCTGAGTGCGAAGAGGTGGCGAGAAGGGGAAGAACGCATCTGGATCTCCGAGATATCAGGTGACGGGAGGAATCTGGCGCCTCCCCTGGGAACGGTCACTGTGCACAAAAACGCTGGCGGATGTTACTACAGGCAAGGCCTGGCGCTCACGTCAGCATCTGGCGGAACAGGTTCTCGCTCTCCATGATGTTGTAGCAAGAGAGGTTTGCCAGCAGCTCGGCCTGGATCGACGTGAGGTCAATGGGTTTGGGTGGATTCTGAAAAAACGTCTTGTAGTGGGGGAAGTTGTGGAGCTGACCCAGCTGCAGCAGATCCTTGACCTCGGGTGAGAGTTGTTGCTCCCAATTCTCGACCTTTTCGTTGTAGACCCAGAGCACCTCGACCTCGCCGGGTTCGACGCCAAAGTTGCGGTTCCTCACCACCCGAAAGGTGTCCTTGTGGAGCGCTGGCTCGCCGTTCTCGT
>Ga0255055_10001371_pt1 | contig 18004 bp, 16 predicted proteins | sample JV7_2_27_MG_FD_188633 | JGI IMG/M metagenome (GOLD analysis project Ga0255055, IMG submission 188633) | Seawater microbial communities from Jervis Inlet, British Columbia, Canada - JV7_2_27 | ecosystem: Environmental > Aquatic > Marine > Inlet | place: Canada: British Columbia | collected... | reverse complement strand
TCCTGGACCGGGAGTTTTTGGCTGGCCCTTCTTATAGCGCCTTTTTTGGTGGCGATTGTGGGTGTGGGGATGGAAATCATTACGATCCGCCCGCTTTACGGAAGGAACCCTATCTATGTGATCATCCTGACCATGGCGCTTAGCATGATTTTTGATGAGCTGGTTCATATTGCCTGGGGTCCTGATTATTTTTCCATCATCACCCCGCCTGTCCTGGCTAAAAATATCCATATTTTAGGTCAATCCTATCCGCTTTATCGGATTTTTGTTCTTTTATTGGGGATTTGTCTCGTCATACTGCTTTGGCTGGGTCTCAATAAAACCAAGCTGGGCCTTATCGTGCGGGCGGGTTCGGTTGATGCAAAAATGGTGGCCGCTTTAGGAATTAATATTTCTAAGATCTTCACCATCACATTCGCGGCAGGCTCTTTTTTTGCTGCAATGGCCGGAATCATCATGGGGCCTTTTCTGAGTTTATTTCCAGGCATGGGTCTCGATATCATCATCATTTCCATTGTTATTGTCATTATTGGCGGTCTGGGAAGTTTTACGGGGGCTGTTTTAGGCGCGCTCTTGATTGCAGAGGTTCAAAGTTTAAGCTTTTTGATATCTTCAGAGCTGTCGAATATCGCCATATATTTTGTTATGTTTATTCTTTTGTTGATTCGGCCCCATGGCATTCTGGGAAAGGCAGAAACGGAATAGGATCGTGAGAAAAGGCTTCCTTATATTTATATTTGTTGCTTTGACTACGCTACCATTGATCTCGCCCCGCTATATCTCCAGCTATCATATTCATATCCTCACAGAGTGTTTTATTTTAGGCCTCTTCGCACTGGGCCTAAATTTTTTAATGGGTTATGCCGGAATAATTTCCTTCGGCCATGCAATGTTTTTTGCGCTGGGCGGCTACACGACTTCAATTGTGTTGATAAAGTTAGGCTGGCCGTTAACATTAGGAATTTTAATAGCTCTGATATTTTCTGCTCTTTTCGGTTTTGTTTTAGGTTTTTTTGCGCGGCAATTAAAAGGCGTATATGTGGCAATGTTAACTTTTGCCGCAGCGCAGATGGTTTACGAAATTCTCATAAGCTGGGATAGTTTTTTAGGCGGCACGGATGGACTGCTGGGAATACCTGAAGCCAAACTTGTTATTGCGCCGCACATTGCGATCGATATGGCGACCCCGCAGCGGTATTATTATTTTTGCCTGTTTGTGTTGATCGTATCCATCTATGTCAAACATCGTCTGCTCGAATCTTCTTTCGGTCGTGTGCTGGTGGCCATCAAAGAAAATGAACTCAGGGTTCGTTTTATCGGGTATCCTGTCAATCGGTATAAAATGATGGCCTTTCTTGTTTCGGGACTTTTCAGCGGACTTGCCGGTGCTCTGTTTGCTTCCCTCGATCGATTTGTTAGCCCTCAAATCGGGCACTGGTTGCTATCCGGAGAAGTGATACTGATGATGCTTATTGGGGGAATGGGAACGCTGCTGGGTCCGGTCATTGGGGCAGGGTTTTTTGTGTACTTACGTGAGTTTCTGATCGATTATACGGACCACTGGCTTCTGGTTCTGGGAGTTATATTTGTCCTGATTGTAATCTTCCTGCCAAAAGGTTTATATCATCCAATAAGCCGCCTGTTCGGCAAAGAAAATGTTATTCATATATATCAAAGGAGGGCAAAAAATGGCAAAAGAATCTAGTGAACGAAAGTACTGGTCTGAATCGATTGAAACTGCACCCCGGGAAGAGATTCGAGCCTTGCAGGAAAAAAAGCTCCAGGAGCAGGCGAAATATATTACTTCGCATTCAACATTTTGGAAAGACCAGTTCAACAAGGCCAAAATTACACCGGAAGACATTAATACCATCGAAGATCTGGCTAAAGTCCCTTATTTGCACAAAGAGGTCCAAACCGCTCATCTGAAAGAGGTAAATGATGATTACGGTGGATTTTTGTGCCGCCCATTTGATGAGGTCATTAAAAATGGAGCCAAGGCCTTTAGCACCAGCGGAACCACATCTAAGCCGCGTCGTTTTCTCATGAATATGGATGAATGGGCCCAGTTTGCCGATGCATCCGCCAGGCTTGTCTGGACTTTGGGTTTGCGGCCCGGCGATGTGGGTTTCCTTCCTTTTCCTTTATCCATGTGGCTTGCCGGGTGGGCATTCCAGCTTGCTTTTGATAAAATAGGGATAACGACCATTGCAGCCGGGCCGCCAATTGACACCAAACAAAGGCTCGAGTTTATACGGGATTACAAAGTTACCGCCACCATAACCACACCTTCCTATCTCCTGCATATGGCCACCGTCGCAAAAGAAATGGGTATCAATCTTAAAGACTTGGGCATAAAGCATGTAGGTACGGGTGGCGAACCGCTTCCGGAATCAACACGAAACAGAATTGAAAATATTTTTGAACGCCCTGGAATCTCGCGAAATTTTGTGGGGATTAGCGAGGTTTCTCCCCCTGTCCTGGTCGGAGGAGAGTGTCAGGAGCAGGGTGGTTTTCACTGCTGTTTTGAGGATACGATGATCTATCAGTTTCTTAAGGTTGATAGTTCAGAGCCTGCCAAACCGGGAGAGGAATCCGAACTTGTGCTGACGTGTTTGGATCAAAGAACGATGACCACCGGATTTAATTTTAGAACTCGGGATCTGTGCATCTATGATGATTCGCCCTGCAAATGCGGCCGAACTTCACCCAGATTTAAAATCATCGGCCGCAACGATGATATGGTCAAAATCAGGGCCATAAATATTTTTTCTTCAACCATTGAGGATATCATTCGAAAATTTCCCGAGATGGGCAATGAATTTCAGCTGGTCATTGAAAAAAAAGGTGAACTGGATCTTGTTACCGTCAAAGCCGAGCCGATTTCCGAGATAGATGAAAAAGATTATCCTGAACTAAAGAACAAGCTGGAAAATGCGATCAAGGATTCTTTAGCTATGAAACTGCCGGTGGAATTCGTACCCTTCGGAACACTTCCGCGATTTGAGCTCAAGGCCCAGAGATGGTTGGATTTAAGGCCCAAAGAAGTATAAATTTGGACTGAGAGGCCATACCCAAATCCAGAGCTTCAAAAAGATATGATTGGCACTATAAGGGTTGCAGAACTTAAAGGGTTAAGATCATGAAACGCAGAATAATAAAAGATGAAACCGATCTGATGGATCTTGATGCCGGGACATGGAAATCATTCACTTTGACACCGGCACCTGAAGTGGATACCCCCACTTACGAGATCGTCGATCCGGTTGAACGCTATGATGAACGCGACCACGTTTTTGCCCGGATTGCGCTAAAGGAAGGATCACCGCCTTTTGAGGACTATTACAATAGACATCCTGAAAAAAAGGAGATTGATGCAGACAATAGAAAGCGCAATCAAATCGTCGGCAGAAAAAAGCTGGATAAGGACCCCGTCAATGAGCTATTGGCGGTCTCGGGGTATCTGCGGGCCTGGAATATGAGCCGCCCGGAATATATAAAGCACAAATCAAGGGTGCGGGTTCTGGCGGCGCATTCCGTTCCTCAGCAAAAGATTTATCCCGACGCCAAGCAGATGACAAGAAAGATCAAAGCACTGGCCTTGCATCTGGGTGCCGGTAAGGTAAGGATCGCTAAAATGAACCAAAGATGGCTGTACTCGCACCGGGCGGTGCCGCCTTACGGCGAACCTTATGAGTTGGATTATCCATATGTCATCTGTATGGCATTTCCGCAAAACCCTTATATGACCGCCAACCAAACAGGCCTGTCGATAGATTATGATGTGGGCTGGCATTATTCCTACGGTTCTTTCATTTCCTACGCGATATCTGATTTTATCAGGAGTTTGGGCTGGGAGGCAAGACCAAGCCCCACCATAAGTACCCCTTATCTAATTCCCCCGCTGTTTGTGGATTGCGGCATCGGCGAAGATGCTAGATGCGGCTATACAATGACCAAAGAATTTGGAATTAATTGGAGACCCGGTAGCCTTGCCACTGACTTACCTCTGGTTGCGGATAAGCCGGTTGACTTTGGGGCTCAGGATTTTTGTGACAAGTGCGGCATTTGCGCTGAGGCGTGTCCTTCCGGCGCCATTTCGAAAGAAGGACGCCAAATCATCAGGGGCTACCGGAAATGGCACATAGATGCCGACAAATGCTATACCTATTGGGCAGCAATAGGAGGTACTTGCGGCATATGTCAGTACGTCTGTCCCTGGAACCACGTCAATAACTGGTTTCATAATAGTATTCGGGAGACAGGACAGCGGATTCCATGGTTGCGAAAATTTTTAATTAAAGGTGAAGAACTTTTTTATAAAAACAAGCCAAAACCAGACCCCAAATGGATAGCTGAACGGGTCAATTTCACTGTTAAGTAAACTGCAGAAATATCAGATGGATGTGATCATAACTCAGTAATGCTTGGTTTTTACAGTAAAAAGTTTTGGGTAAAAATAGTGTAATTTTATGTTGCAAACTGAGGCATCTGTATTGAATTAAGACACCGTGTTCAAATTGGACCATTTTGTATCGAATAACTAACATCCATTAACTAACTTGATTTGTTAGATAAGAACGGTGATAGCCATTTTAAAAGCTACTGGTACAATATCTGCATCAATTTTCAAGTTTTATGGCTTTATTTTAAATAACCGGAACATGGAAAGCTGAAGCAACGATGAATCTAACAGGTACCACACAGAGCGAAGCGCGCGTCCAGGTTGATCGTCTCCTGAAATCGACACTCCCGGAGATGTTGATCGAGCGCGCCAGGGAGGAACCCCACAAGATTGCATTGCGCTATAAAAGAGACGGCATCTTTCAGGAACTGACCTGGGCGGCATTTCTAAAAGAGATCCGGAATGTTTCTGCCGGGTTGATTGATCTGGGTCTGATGCCCGGCGATCGCTTTGCCATTATGGGTGATCCCTGTCTGGAATATTTCGTGAGCGACCACGCGGCCATGTTTGCAGGCGCCGTACCCTGCGGCATTTATCCCACAAACTCGCCCGGTGAGACCGCCTATATCCTCAAGCTCACCGGCATCCGTCATTTTCTGGCCGAAGACCAGGAACACCTGGACAGACTGCTTAACGGTGAGCTGGAACTGGGAAAAAAGCTCGTCGATCATATTATCCTGGCAGATAGCAGAACTTACTTTCTTTATGACGATCCGCGGATCATTCTGTTTGAGGATCTTATACGTCGCTGTGAGGCAAACCCGACCCTGTTGGATGAGGTCGAAAAACGGGTGAAAGACCTCAGGCCTGATCATCCGTCCGATATAACATTCACCTCAGGTACCACCGGCCTGCCGAAAGCCGCGCTGCACAGTCATAGCGCGATCCTTGTCGGTTTAGGGTATGCATTTTTAGAACTGATGCCGGAACTGCGAGCCAGATCGCATCGCGTACCGACTCATCTTCCTTTAGCCCACGTTGTTGAGCGTAGTATGGCCCTGGTGGTTCCAGTGATCTCAGACGTCGTTCCGCACTTGGGAGAACAGAACCAGAGCTTTCTCAGCCTTTTGTCCGAGGTTCGCCCGACTTACTTGCACGGGGTGCCGCGTATTTTTGAAAAACTGCAGGCGCACGTCAATGTCGGAGTGGACACTTCTAGCCGGCTGGCAAGATATTTATTTCAGAAAGCCACCCAAATCGGACGTAAGCGGGTTCGCCGCTTATGGAAGACCGGCAAGCGACGCAGCGGTCTTTTAGCCGAGCTTGTATATCGGATGGCGTGGCTTGTCATAGCCTGGCCCGCAATACATAAGGTCGGGTTGATCCACTGTGTTGGCGCTGTCTCTGGAGGAGCGCCCTTGCCGGAAGAAGTGCAGGAAGTCTGGCAGGCCTGGGGCATACCCTTGCGGGATTTTTTCGGGTGCACAGAAACCTGTGTCATCGGTGCACAAAAAGGTTTCTGGCCTGAACCCGGCTCGCCTGTTTATCCCGTATATCCCGTGGAGGTTAAGGTGGCCGAAGATGGAGAGCTCTGGGCCAAAGGCCCGGGATTAATTATAGAATATTATGCTGATCCCAAAGCAACCGCTGATGTTATCGACGAAGAAGGCTACCTGGGCACCGGCGATCTGGTTAAAGATCATGGTGAAAATGCTTTCAAAATTGTGGACCGCAAGAAAGATATCATCATTACCAGCGGCGGCAAGAACATTGCACCCGCTACCATTGAGAATGCGCTCAAGGCCAGCCCGTATGTCAGCGAGGTGATCGTCTTTGGAGACCGCCAGAAATTCATCAGCGCAATGGTCGAGATTGATTTCGAGACCGTCTCGCACTGGGCGCGTGAAAATAAGGTGACTTATACAGGTTTCCGCAGCCTGGCGCAAAATGAGAAAGTGATCGGATTAATCGACCGCGAAATCGCAAAGTACAATGCCCGGCTGGCCAGAGTGGAGCAGGTTAAAAAATTCCGGATTATCCCCAAAGAATTGGAACCTGAGGACGGCGATACCACCCCCACCCGCAAAGTCAGAAGGAAACAGGCCTATGAAATGTTTGGTCAGCTAGTTGAAGAAATGTATGCTGAAGCGGCGGGGTGATTTTTAAAAAAATCGTTATATTTAGAATCGAAAGGAAAGGTGGTCATTAATTAGACCGTTGCCCGGTAGAGAAGCATCTAATGTGATTTTGCTGCTCCAAAGGGCGTGAGATTAACGTTCTATCAATTGAAAAGGAGGGTGCGATGAAAAGGTGCAAGTCTATATTTTTACTTCTTTTTTTGTCTTTTGCGATTTTAGCTATGAGTGTGCCGGCAGGGGCCGGAGAGCCTTATAAGATAGGGTATATCACAGACCTTTCGGGCCCGTTGCGGGATGCCTATTCACCCGTGATGGAGGGTTTTAGACTCTATGTCAAAGCCCTAAACGACCGGGGCGGTATCAATGGACATCCGATTGATATGTTGATTCGAAACGACCAGCTGGACGCGACCCGGGCCTCGTCGTTTGCGATGGAGCTCATCACAGGCGAAAAGATTAACAGCATCTGGGGCATGAGCCTGACCCGCACGCATAAGGCGGTCTACCAGCAGGCCAAGCGTTATAAAACGCCTGCCGTGTCCTGTTTTAGCGGCATCAAAGCCGTATTGCCGCCCAGTCCGTTGGATTATGCCTATTCCGTGGGTTTTGTTTTTGAGGCCGGCGGTGATGTTTCGGGCAAACTCGCGGCGGAGCTTCTGAAAGGCAAAGGCAAAATGGTCGTCAACAGTATCGAGGCGCCCGGCGGATATGCGGCCGTCAATTATGCCGAACGCTCTGCCCAGGCCGGTGGGCTTTCGACAGATCAGGTGCTCTTTTCGCCGCGAACCACCGAATTCGGTCCAAGTGCTCAAAAAATCGTAGCCATGAAGCCGGATATCATTGTTTTACATAATCCACCCGCGCATGCCCTCGGGATGATCAGATCCTTGCGGGGTATCGGCTACAAGGGCATTGTTCTCGTGGCTGCTCTCGGCATGGATGAACATACCTTTGCAGGGGCCATAGAGTCTTCAGGGTTTACCGAGAAAACTTACGTATTTTCGCGATGGGCGTTTGCAAATTCCGAAGGCAAGGAACTGGACCAATTGCGGGCTGCAGCGAAAAAATACGGAATTCCCAGCAAACTCAATATCGGCAATGTGTCGGGCTGGACCATGGGTGTGTTGGCGGAAGCCTCCCTGAAAAAAGGCGGCTGGCCCTTGTCCGGTGAAAAACTGAACTCAATATTACAGAATATCACCGTGGACACCGGCGCTCTTATGGGCGGACCCATCAAGTTTACACCCGAGGACCATTACGGCACGACCTGGTATCGGCTGTTCAAATATGATGGGAAGACTAAAACCTTCAAGGTGGCCAGCGGCTGGAAAGAACAAACATCCAAGTTAGCGCCACTGAAATAATGCGAATGCCTTTTGACATAAAGGACCTTTGAGAAAATGTTAGCACTGGTCACCATACTGGCCACCTGGGGCGTATATGCGCTGCTGGGCTGCGGAATCGTTCTGATTTACAGGACCAGCCGGGTGTTGAATATTGCCCAGGGAGAGTTAGCGATTATGCTGGCTTATTGCCTGGCGACGGCTATTCGCAGCCAGCTGCCGCTATACCTGGCCCTGCCGGCGTCACTGGCCGCCGGGGCGGCCGCAGGCATTATTGTGTATTGGATATGTCTGCGGCGTGTCATGGGGGAACCGCCATTCGTGGGACTCATGGTGACCGTTGGTTTGGCGATTGCCGTTCATGGGATCATGATCATTTTTTTCGGCGGCCGCTTTATGACAATTGACCTCTTCGTGGCTGGATCGATGCAACTGGGGGGGACAAGTGTATCCAAGACCGATGTTTTTGTCCTCGTCGGGTCATGGCTCAGTGTGGGCCTAGTATTTCTCACGTATCGACTGACCAAGCTCGGCCTGCTGATGCGTTCGGTGGCCGAAAACGTGACGCTGAGTGCCCAGCGAGGCGTGAATGTCGACCGCATTGTGGGTCTGAGCTGGGTCATCGCTATTATGGCGGCCGGTGCAGCCGGGTCCTTTCATGGTGTTAGGGCGGTGATCGCACTGGCCACAGCAATTATCGGAATCAAAGCGCTGATTGCATGCCTGATCGGTGGTATGGACAGTATGCGCGGGGTTTTAATCGGCGCGTTTCTCGTGGCGGGCTCCGAATTTGTGGCATCGCGTTACTTTGAAACCCGTTACGCTTTATTGGCGCCCATAGTTTTGTTGTTGATTGTGCTTGCTTTCAGGCCATGGGGCCTTTTCGGTACGGCGGAGGAGATCCGTAGAGTATGAGATCCATATCGACGAGCAGCACTCGCGTCCCATCATCGCTTCCGGTTAGACGAATTCACACGTTTGCGTTGCGGCGGGGCTGGTTCCAGTGGTGTTGGCTATTAATTGGTATCGCCTTCCTGCTGTTTGTGCCGGCCATTGTGACCACTTTTTGGCTTCACCTTCTCAATATGGCGCTGATTGCAGTGATCGGCGCTATCGGTCTGAATCTTTTGACGGGTAACGCGCGACTGGTTTCTTTAGGGCAAGCGGCGTTTCTGGGAGCCGGTGGGTTCGCTGCGGGTTTGATGACCGTTAATCATGAACCGCCTTTCCTGCTTGTGCTGCTGGTTGCAACGATCATTGGTGGCGCCTTGGGCTTTATTGTCGCGATCCCTTCCCTGCGGTTACGGGTGCTCTATGTTGCCGTAACCACCCTGGCCCTTCACTTTGCGGTCTCCCTTTCTCTCAATATGATTCAGGCCTACGTTCTTGATTCCTCGGGCATGGTCCTGCCGATTCCCGCAATCTTTGGTTTCGAGTTAAGCAGCCCGCTTCGCTGGTACTATACATTGCTGGTGATTAGTACCGGCATTGTTATCGCGGCACTCAATCTGCTGCGAAGTTTTGTGGGTCGGCGCTGGGTGGCGGTTGCCGATCATGATCTTGCCGCTGAATCTCTGGGTATTTCTGTGTCCCGGGCCAAGATTTCGGCATTCGTGGTCACATCGGCAATGGTCTCTTTTGCAGGCGCTCTTCAAGGATATTACTTAGGGACGGTGACCTTCGAGTATTATAATCTGGGGCTGGCAATCACCTACCTGGCCATGATCATCGTCGGGGGGATGGGAAGAGTTCTGGGATCCGTTTGCGGGGCGGTCTTTATCACTTTACTGCCCTATTCGATAGAGAAGTTGATGCATGTTTTGGGCATCGGCGCCGAAGGCAGCACATTGAGCGGCCTGCATGAGGTTTTGTACGGAGTACTCATCATCGGATTTTTACTGTTTGAACCGCGGGGACTCGCAGAGATATGGCGTCGCATCAAAACGGCCGCTCTGGATTGGCCGTTCCGCTACCGTGCGGTGCAAAGGATTCAGCGATGAGCGAACCATTGCTTTTTGTAGAAAATTTGGAAGTTGTTTACGGTCATGCTGTGCGCGCCGTTCAGGGAGTTTCTTTTTCGGTGGACGAGGGCGCGATCGTTGGGTTGGTGGGTTTGAACGGAGCCGGCAAAACCACCACCATTCGTGCCATCTCAGGTTTTTTGCCAACTGAAAGCGTGAAGGTGACCGATGGGCAGATACGCTTTGCAGGTCAATTTATTGTAGGATGGCACCCCTATCAGACAGCCCGTGCGGGTATTTCCGTTGTACCCGAACGTGACAAGGTTTTCAATACGCTTACGGTCCAGGAGAATTTAGAGGTCGCTTTAGCAGCGACGATGCAAGCTAAAGAGCGAAGCGGCCAAAGAAAAGGCTACTCAACCCTTACAGAGATCTACGAGCTTTTCCCCTCCCTGCGGGCCAGAGCCAAGAAGGATGCGATCTATCTTTCCGGGGGGGAGCGGCAGATGCTGGCCATTGCAGCCACTCTGTTAACCAATCCCAGAATCATAATCGTTGACGAGGCCGCTTTAGGACTGGCACCCATAATCCGGCAGCAGGTTTTGGACCTGCTGCAGGATCTCAATAAAAAGCTGGGCCTGACCGTACTGATTGTTGACCAGGATGTGCTCGGTGTTCTTTCGATTGCCGAATATTGTTACATTCTCGAGCAGGGACATGTCGTATTCGATGGGCGTTCCGCTGATTTACTTCAGCATGGAGATGTCCAGGAGTTCTATCTGGGTAAGGCTGAAGGAGAAGAACGCGGTTACAGGAACGTGAAACAATACCGGCGCGTACGCCGCTGGTATTAGTACCTTAATTGTAATTATTCTGCTGTTAGTGGCAAAATATTTACGCCACCAAGACACCAAGACGCAAAGATGAAACATAACCGAAGCTTTCCTTTGTGATTTTGTGCCTTTGTGGCAATTTATCCCGGCTTTGTTGGGTTAGGGAGTTAATTAGAGTTTATGTCTACCATTCTGAAAGCGGAAGATATAAGATTGGCTTTTGGCGGATTGGAAGTTCTGCATGAAGTCAAAATCGATGTGACCGAGGGGGACGTCACTGCGGTCATCGGTCCGAATGGAGCCGGCAAAACTGCTTTTCTTAATTGCATAAGCGGGATCTATAAACCTCAATATGGCGGTATTGAATTTTTAGACCGCGAAATTCAGGGGTTGCATCCTGACAGGATTGCCCGCATGGGAATCGGGCGCAGCTTTCAAAACCTTGAACTCTTTACCCATCTTACCGTGACCGAAAATCTTCTCGTGGCACGCGATACCCATTTCAACGGCGGTTCATTCCGGAGCATGCTGTTTTGGGGTCCCGGACTGCGGCAGGAGATTGAACAGCGCGAGGAAGTGGAGAAAGTCATCGACTTTTTCGAACTGTGGCACGTGCGAAATATCAGAGCCGAAGACCTGCCGTACGGACAACAGAAAATCGTGGGCGTGGCCCGGGCGATGGCAACTTCGCCTAAATTATTACTGCTGGACGAACCCGGCAGCGGACTGACAAGAGATGAGAAGGAAGACCTTGCGCGCTTTTTGTTGCGCCTGCGATACGATTGGGGCGTTTCCATTCTATGGGTGGAGCATGATTTACAGATGGTCCTCGATTTGGCCGACAGAATACACGTACTCCAGATGGGCACGTGCATAGCCGACGGGACTCCGGAGGAGATTCGCAACCATCCTGATGTCGTCAAAGCTTATGTCGGCGGTTAGGAATTTTAGCCCTAATGAAAACACTATTCGATGAAACTGTCCTTGGCGGCATAAAATTAAAAAATCGATTCATACGGGCAGCTACCTGGGAGAACATGGCCGATCGTCAGGGCCGTATGACCGATAAATTAACAAAGGTTTATGAGGACCTTGCAAAAGGCGGGGTCGGTTTAATTATTACCGGTTATGCCCGTGTCATGCAAGATGAACAACCCCGGCCTGGAATGATGGGAATTTATGATGACTCTTTTATTGAAGAATATAAGAATCTAACTGAAATGATCCATAAGAATGGGTGCAAAATAATACTGCAAATTGCATACGGTGGATCCAACACGGATTACAAAGTCAAAGACAGGAAAATCTGGGGACCCTCTGCGGTAGCCCATCAAGTGTATGGCACTGTACCGAATGAAATGACAAAAGAAGATATTCGGATGCTCGGCAATGCCTTTACAAGTGCTGCGGAGAGGGCCCAAGCATCTGGTTTTGACGGTCTGGAATACCATGCTTCGCACGGGTATCTTTTAAGCCAGTTTTTGACGCCTTTTTATAACAAAAGAAATGATGAGTACGGTGGCGCTATTGAAAACCGGGCGCGAATTATTTATGAAATATACGAACAAAGCAGAAATCGTGTTGGAAGCAATTTCCCCTTAATTATTAAATTACACTGCTCTGATTTTATGGAGCAAGGATTTACATTTGAAGAGAGCAAGATTGTCTGCCAGGAGCTTGCGAAAAGAGGCATAGATGCAATAGAGATAAGCGGTGGAAATTTTTTTTCCCCCCCGGAAGTCAGTCCGGTCAGAATGAATATAAAGTCTCCGGAGGAAGAATCTTATTTCAGGGAATATGCTGCGGAGATTGCTAGAATTGTTAATGTACCTATTATTTTAGTCGGTGGCAATAAATCCTTTGAAGTTATGGCGGGGATATTATCAAATTCTGAAATTGAATATTTTTCACTTTCAAGACCCCTGCTATCCGAGCCGGATTTAATAAATAAATGGAAAATCGATAGCCGCACAAAAGCCAGATGCATGTCATGTAATAAGTGCTGGGATGATAACGGCAATACTTGCGTTATTGACAGAAATAATAAAATCAAAAGAAAATAAAATCGGTAATATTAGGAATACGCAATCACAAAATTAGCGAAAGGTTCGATAGCGGCCATTGTGTATCTAAGTATTGGAATGAAAATCAAAGAAGGCCCTGCACATATGATTGTACAGCGCCTTTATTTGAAAGATGCTAATTTAAAGGAGTGTTCTAATCAATTACCTTCCGCAGATTGATAAATTTGCTGCGGTCAAAACCGAGGGTTTTAAAAAAGGAAAGCAAGTCGGTTGAATCCCATCGGACCGTGGTGTAAACATTATCGATGCCGGCCGCTTTATAAATTTCAAATATTTTTTGAGCCATACTGGCACCGATTTCCTGACCCATGTAATTCGGGTCCACTCCTAAGGTCGCAATCCAGGCACTTTTGGCCTCGCCAAACCCGGCCGTGAGAATGTAGCTGATCATAAAGCCTACGACCTTGCCCTGATGCTCTGCCACGAAACACGCCTTTTCACCGCTTTGGGCATGTTCTTCTACAACATTTTTGAAATCCGGTTCAATAGGACTCCGAGTGATCTCTGCGTAAATCCGGGTGATCGCTTCGGCATCCTCAACTTTTAGCCGTCTAATTCGAAAATTATCCACAGGCAAGTTCCTTATCGATGGAAGGGTTAATCGGTTCTGATGATTTTTACTTTGTGGCCGACCCAATTCGGAGGTAGATAAACCCGACCGCTGTTGCCACTGGATTTGACGCGTTTTTCGATCATTTCCTCACCGTATATCTCAAATTTCACTTTGCTGTTCGGTGCTTCAGCAGCGGCTTTTTTCTCACCATCGTCGATTATTTTATCTAGATCTTTTGCGTTCGGCACGTTAATAAGCCTCTTCTTTTTGGGTTGACCCCCTGATCTATGTAAGAAGACTATCCTAATTTTTGAGTTTAGTGGGTCTTAATTTTTCCTGAAATCTATAATTTCTTAAAATTGTGACTTAAATTTTAATATTGCTTTATGATACCATATTTAATAAAGCTACATTAAAGCTACATTGTATCAGAGTCAAGCAAAAATAATAAAAATAGAACTGCCTTGCCGCAGCTATCCAAAATCCAAAATACAAATGGGGTGGACAATGATTACCGTCGGAATTGATGTGGGTTCCATAACGGCCAAGGCCGCAGTGGTTAAAGACAGCAAATTGATTGCGGACAAGGTGATAATGACCGGCTATAATGCACAGGATGCCGGGACAAAAGTCTTTGAAAATACTATGACTGAATTGGGGTTAAACCCGTCTTCGGTTACCAGAATTATTTCAACCGGCTACGGTAGGAATAGTGTTAGCATTGCCGATAAAGCCGTAACTGAGATTACCTGCCATGCGGTCGGTGCGCACTTCCTGAATCCAAGCGTGCGTTCGATTATCGATATCGGTGGTCAGGACAGCAAAGCAATTGTGGTAGACGAAAACGGAGGCGTTAAAGACTTTGCCATGAATGACAAATGCGCTGCCGGAACCGGCAGATTTTTAGAAGTGATGGCAAGAGCCCTTGAAGTTGAGTTGGATAATTTTGGTAAATTCTCTTTGAAGGCCGATACGCCCGCCAAGATAAGCAGTCTGTGTACGGTTTTTGCGGAATCAGAGGTAATATCGCTTATTTCCAAAGGAGAAAAGAGAGAAAATATCATTGCCGGAATTCATGAATCGATCGCTGCCCGGGTGGTGGCCATGGCCGGTCGAATCGGCATGGGGGCGCCGGTGATGATGACCGGTGGCGTGGCCAAAAATAAAGGGGTGGTCAAGGCTTTAGAAAACAAAACAGGGCACTCCATTGAGGTATCGGAAAAAACCCAGGTGACGGGGGCCATCGGTGCTGCGCTAATCGCAAGTTTCCAATCATGAATTAATTTTCATTCTCGGGTTCAAGCTTTAAGTGGTCGGGAATAATCATGGATTCCACGATGATTTCTTTAAAGGAAAGCGCGTTTATTCCCAGTTCGTATTCTTCACTCAGATCGTTGATTTGATCATAGCAGTTGTGGCAGGGGGTGATCACGATTTTGGCCCCGGTTTCTCTGATTTGAGCGGCCTTTAATTTCCCGGAAGCCATCCGGTAGGGTTTGTAATCCGGTCCCATCGGCATAATGCCCCCGCCCCCGCCGCAGCAGTGATTGTGTTCGCGGTTGGGAACCATATCTCGAAAATCTTCGGCAATATAGGTTATGATTTTGCGGGCATGTTCCCACAAACCCCCGTTGCGGGATACATTGCAAGGATCCTGGTAGGTGATCGGCTCTTTGATTTTTTTGTGCGGATCGATTTTAATCCGGCTATCCCGCAGATACTCATATAACAACTGTACATAATGAACAATTTCCACCGGCGGTTTGCCGTCCGGGTATCCGGCCAGATAGGGACCTTCGAAGGCCATTGAACGATAGGCGTGTCCGCATTCGGTAATCAGAATATGCTGTGCTTTTAGTTCCTGGGCTTTTTCGTAAACATTTTTGACCTGTTTGCCGGCCAGATTGCGGTTGCCCGCAAACATGGGCAGGTTGGTGCAATCCCAGCCGAAAGTGGGAATTGTCCAGCTTTCTTTGGCAGCCGCAAAAATAATGGCGGCGTTTGAAATGTCCTGGGGGTAATAGACGGGTTCGCGCGGGTTAATGGTATACATAAACTTGACATCGGGTTGATCGACAGGGATATCTACCCCCCGGTAGTCATCTTCAACCTCTTCGACCATCCACTCGCACGTATCGACAAGCTCTTCTACGGGGATGCCCATGTGGTTGCCGGTTTTGTCGCAATGATCCGAGAAGAAAGCCAGTTGTTTGGGCGTCACCCCCTGAGAGTGGCAGACGCTGCGGGCGATGGTGATCATGGTGGCGACGTCGATACCAAAGGGACAATACATCGAACAGCGCTTGCACATAGTGCACTGCAGCCAGGCGATTTCGTAGCATTTTTCCAGAAAGGCGCGATCCACTTTACCTTTGCGTAGGACCATTTCACCCAGGGTGTGTCTGAATTTATAGGCCGGACTCAAGCGGGGATCTCGATCATTGCCGACATATACAAAGCAACTTTCCGCACACAATCCGCATCGGGAGCAAATGCTCATCCAGGTCCGAACGCGGGCACCATTGTTGGCAGCCAGTATTTGGCGCACCCTGTTCACATCTACAGGCGCATCTGTATTGTTTTCAAGGTCAAATTTCTTTTCAGCAGGACTGGCCATCTAAAAGGTCTCGATTTTTTATTTAGAGAAAAAAATATGTTCGCATATTTAAATTTTACCACGAAGCTCACGAAGGACACGAAGTGAGAAATTAAAAAATAATATTATCTTTGTGATTCTTCGTGCTCTTCGTGGTGAATGGATTTCAAAACGCTTTTGCGCAATTACCATGATCTGGCCCCCCTGCGCCCTCCCATCTCAAAGCCGATAAACGCCCGGGTAAAGAAGAAAAGAATCATGTGGCCCAGTTTGGTGGTCGGGATCAGGATCAAGAGAATCTGGCTCAATAAAATATGCAGGATCAGCAGCACTTCATAGGGGCCCCATTGATGATAGGCCAGAAAGCCGGTTAAAAAAGGCAATGCTGTCATAATCAGCAGAAAGTAATCCCATGAACTGGTTAAAATGCGCACCTCGGGTCTGATGCGGCGGCGAGCAAATAAAAAGATAGCTGAAGCAATCAGGATGAGGGTCATCCAATCTACCACCTTATCGGGCAAAGACCAGAGACTGACGCCAAATGCTTCATCCCACATTACATTGTGGGCGGCCAGAAAGAGCGGAACTGCCATAAGCGATATGTGAAAAATGAATGCAACGATGGAAAAAACCGGTTGCTGACGCATGGCGGTACTGGCCCAGGGGATCATCCAATGAAAAATAGATCGCAATCCCCAGCCCAAATTGAAATGATTGTAAATGACGCGATCCTTTTTGCGGCTCAGCCAAAATAAGATGGCGATGCGCACAAATAGGCCTCCAATAAAAAAAATGAAGGTAAACCAGAGTGCCGGACCGGTCAAAAAATCATATAGGGTGTTCCAATTCATGTACTGACTTGATATGGACTATTTTAAGTCTTTAGTGGGTATCTTTTTGAATTCAAATTTCAGTGATGGCAACAAAAGGGCGGAATTTTAGTTGTATTTATGAATTTTGTCAAACGGATTGAACCTTACGCTGTAACTATTTTACGATTTTGATTATTTTCTTAAATTTATCGCCTTTTGCTATTTTGAGCAATTCAAACAATACGATCTCGGTGCTGGTCAGGCTGGCACCCGCTTCTTTGATCTTCTCAAGGCCGATTTGCTTATTCTCAGCGGTTCGGGAAGAAACCGCATCGGCCACAACCTGGACATGGTACTGCAGCTTGGTTAAATCGGCAGCAGTCTGATAAACACAGACGTGCGCTTCAATACCGATAATTAATATGTTTTTGCGATTGAGCGCTTGGAGATCTTTGAGAAACGGATCGCTACCGCAACAACTAAAACTGAATTTGCTCAGCGGGCTTTGATTCGTTAATAGCTCAGCGATTTCGGGCATTGTCGGTCCTAAGCCGGCCGGATTTTGTTCGGCCCATAAAATGGGTACCCCCAGGATTTGCGCTCCTTTAACCATCTTCTTAAGATTTTCGAAAAGATCTTTTTTATTGTGCATTGATTGCGCCAGTTTGCCCTGAACGTCAACAAGTACAACAGCCGTATGCTCGGTAGTAATCATTTATTTCCTCTCCTTTATTTGAACAACAAATATTTTAATTGAGAATAACTGGCTTTATAACTATTAGGTCTTGTTCGAGGCTCCCGCAGAATGCGGGATTTCACTTCTTGATTTTATGCATTAAAGTGTTCAAAAGGCTTGTTGAGCACTTCAATTTATTGATTCAGATGCGAAATCCCGCCTTATTGGGCGGGCATTCGGTTCAAAAGCGGAACATAAACATCGTGGCTGGAAGCCACTCCCACTATTTTTTAAAGCAGCCTTACGCCATTGATTATTTCCATAAAAAATTTGTGGGAGCGGCATCTTGCCGCGATAAATGAGCATTTTGAACCGAATCGTAACGCAGCCATCGGGCAAGAGCATAGGATAGAATACCAGTTATTACCTGAATTTTGCGCGAGCTGGAGGCTTCCATTATTTTCATTCAAAGTTCAGGTATTAAAATGGCAGAGCCTATAAGACCCTGCCGCAGGTGGAATGCTTATACAATTGCCTAAAAGTATATGAAAATTCGATTTATTCGTCAAAAACCGACTCGCTGCGCCATTTGCCAACGCGCAT
>Ga0255055_10001370_pt1 | contig 18008 bp, 20 predicted proteins | sample JV7_2_27_MG_FD_188633 | JGI IMG/M metagenome (GOLD analysis project Ga0255055, IMG submission 188633) | Seawater microbial communities from Jervis Inlet, British Columbia, Canada - JV7_2_27 | ecosystem: Environmental > Aquatic > Marine > Inlet | place: Canada: British Columbia | collected... | reverse complement strand
CACGAATTTTAGCACAAAGTATTGCGGCTCTCAAGGAAGAAAATTCGAACAATATATATTATGCTTCGAAATTGTATGCCGGATTAAGCTCATTATCAAAAAGATTATTTTATCTGAAAAAACACGAGGAAAAGAAAAAACAACAATTAAGAGCGCAATTTCATTTCGATATGGGTAAAGCTTGCCAACTTAAAGCTAAAGCGTCTTTAGAATCCTCTATTACAAATATCAATACAGATAAAGTAAAAAAGTTGCAACAGAAAGCTAATTTCTATTTCTTGAAATCGGAAGAAATTTGGAATGAAATGATCAGCAATGTTTCTGATTTGTCGAGCGAGGAAAGAGATAACATAGAGCTAAATCTATCTGTTGTCAAAGACATATTGAAAGAATTCACGCTTGAGCCATTAAGTTACGATGATATTAAAAGGATTCAAGATCCTGAACCCATTATTATTATACCCGAAAATTTGGCTCCCTTTGTTCCAAAAAGTACAATTTATTTAACCAAATTTGTGCCTAAAGATTTAAATATTAAGAGATTCAAATCCTTTCAAAAGAAAAAAATAGAACAAAAAATTCCATATAGTAAGCGAGAGAGATTGATGGATAAAAAAGCAGGTATAGTACGAACCATTAGTGAATTGAAACTTTTAAAAGAAAAGAAGGAAATCGATGTGGAAAAATTCGCTGAACTAATGGAGAAATATTCGACTAAGCTTAAAATGATAGAGACTGCTATAGAAAAAGTAGCTACAACCAAGTAATAATAAGAATATAAAAAGGTAATAAAATCTTTCTCTGAAGGTTTTTTAGCTTTACTTTCGTTCTAAATACACTTTTCGATTTTGTTCTATCTCATATTTCCTTTCAGTCTCTTCCTTAAAGAGAAGGTCATAAATCTCTTTAATGAGAATCCCAAGTAATAGGATTTCTATAATTATAATTATCCAAATCATCATGATTTGTAGATTATGCAAATCGAAGAACAAAAGCGAGCATAAGAAGAAGATGTGAGGTGAATATAATAATGATACAATTCCAATCCGTTTTCCAAATTTACGAATATGCTTTTCTTCCAATCTAAATACTTTCTCAAATTTTAAGGCTTCTACTAAGTAGTAGATGCCAAAAATCATGTTGATTATCGTCAAGAAAACAATGAAGTCTCTTTCTTTTGGTTCTAAGGCGATGTAAGGTTTTAGTACTATTGAGCTGACTAAAAAAGTAAATGAAAAAATGAATTGAATCGAGGATAATGAAATTAATCCATCGCGAAAATATTTATAATCCATTTTTGGTTAAACCAAAATTAAAATTGAAATTTTATTAAAGATAAAAACAAAAAATGTATTATTAACTAATATATAATTGTGTGATTTGAATGAGCCATTTAAGCGAAGAAGAGATTGATAATTTAAAATTACCGCATCCCAAAAAACGATTTTTACGCTATATTTTTCTTTCTACAGGCCTATTCATAATTCTTTTAGGTTGTTTATTCACATTTATAGGATTTGATTTTGAAATAACTCTTAACGGTTTCAATCTCTCTTTAGTTATCAATGTTTTACTCGTTATATTCGGAGGAATAGTAACTTCTAAATTTTTTATTACTCCTTACTATATACGGGAAAACTCTTTAACATTTAAAAGAATGCGAGACTTAAGGGAACCAGTTGAAAGATACATTAAATTCAATTCTTTTACACTAACGAGATTGGCAGCTGCATTACTTTTAATAATAAATGGAATAATATCTTATCTAGTATTCGGAGATGAAGTTGGTCACGAAATAGAATTCGGAAGTGCCATAGTTCTTGGGGGTCCATCTTGGTTTTACGTTACAGGTCTTCCTATGTTAATAATTGGTTTTAGTTTGTTGATCTATTTCATATTGAGCCCGTTTCGTGGCATTTTTTCTAAGTCAAAAAATTTCTTTTTCTTCTACGAAATTAGACCAGGGTTTGCTTGGTTAACAGAAATTCCTAAAAAAGATATCGAAATGTATCGTTATCAAAATAATCACACGGGACCAAAGTTAGGTTGGTTTATACTTATGCTCCCATTTATTGTCTTGCAACTTATGACAGCAATTCCCTTATTTGCTGCAGAACGAGCAAGTCCAGAATATGTATTGTCATGGACATTTATAATGTTATCTGTTCTGGATATCATCGCCTTACTTGTATTGGTTTTCTTTCAACAGAATTACTTTGAAATCGCTACAAATGAGAAACTCTATGAGATGTGGTTTTCTCCAATTAAATTAAGAAAACAATCTCAATTCAAGAGGGATTTTAGCGAATTTTTAGATTGTGCACCAAATTTGCGAGATAATGAGGATCAAGGCAACAATACATTATTTTCAGAAGTAAATACTACTAATTTTCAACTATTCAAATTACTCTTTGGATCGTTTTTAATAGTGATTGCTATAGTAATGTTGACGCAAATGGTATTATTTGGTCCTTTAGTATGGTGGATTGCTTTAATGTATGGTTTAATGCTCTTGGCAAAAGCTTTAGTCAATGACTTTAGTAAAAAGGGAGGAGATACCTTTCAGTTTAACGAATATTCAAAGAATTTTAGGTTTAAGCGAATATTTAATTATAAATTTCAATATATAGCTGCGAATAATGTAGGATCAATTAATGTGAGGAAATGGTACAGAAAATTAGATTTCTTTGACATCTTCGGAATAAGTGGATTATTAGTTTTCTTAACACTTCAACAATTAGAGGGGTGGTTAATAGCAGATACACTAAATTTAGTAATTGATAATTTGATAAGTACCTCGTTATGGATAGCGATAATTATAATAATTGTTTTCTATTTGTGCCTTCCTATAGATGTTATTGAATTGAAAACCGCAACCATTACTTATAGAATACCGATTACGCTAAAAATAAAAGATAAAAAATTCATTTCTAAGTACTTGAATAATCTAAAATCTTTCTCTAAAGAAGTTCTAAAACCTGACATGAAAAACACATTTTTAGTGAGAGTTAGTGCGGTAATTCTTCTCATTTTTGGAGCTATGATTTATGTAGCAGCTTATTTTGTTTTTATCTTCTAAATCGATTTTGATAGTTGAATAATAATAACTAATTAATTTCAGTAGAAATTTTATAATTTATGTCTGCTGACCAACTAAAAATACTATTATATATGAAAAATATGTTTTCAGATTTAATTTATGTAAACAGCATTATTGCTACTGAGTTAGTTAAAATAACTGAAAATTTAGCCGCTATAAGGCACGGAGAGGATTTTTTAGAAAAAAGCACTTGTACGACAGAACATAATGAGTTAAATCAGGAAATAATTAACATACTGGATAAATATAACAAAACTTCAGAAGAAGTTATACGAATGGAACGTTTGAAAAAACACATTTTAAAGCATCAAGGTGAAATAAAGTAAAATGCCTCAAAAAGAGGATGATTTTGATAGCTTTGTTGAACAACTTCAACAAGAGATAATCGACAAAGAAGTAAGCGATTTTAACGAACATATTGTAAGTCTGTTTCATAACCCTAAAAATTGGGGTAAGCCTTCCAGTTATACTATCTCACAAACATATTTAGGACCGCGTAATGATACAATGGAATTTTATTTAACAATTGAAGATGGAATCATTAAAAGCGCAAATTTCTTTACTGATGGTTGTGGAGCTACTGTAGCAACAGGAAGTCAAACAACTTTATTAATTGAAGGAAGACCAATTGAATATGCGGAAAAATTAAAACCAGAAGATATTGACCGCGCGTTACTTGGTTTACCGGAGGATCATAAACATAGCTTAGAATTAGCAGTTACGGCTTTGAGGAACTTAATTGAAAAATATAAAAAAAAACTAAAATAGTTTTTTTTATAGGATTAAAATTTGGATTTGATTTTATAATAAAAATATAAGAAATGGAGTAATAAGTTAAATTAAACAATTTTAAAACATTTACGTGATATCTAATGGAAAAAATCTTAATTGTAGGTCCAGCGAGCCAAATACTTGGCATTAGAATTGCTCAAGAATTAAATATAAGATACTTTAATACCGAATCAAAAACCTTCCCTGATGGAGAAAATTATCTTAGGATCAACTTGGATAATGAATCCTTAATCGAAGGGAAAGAAGTAATAATTGTACAATCAACAGGGCCAAGCTCAAGCGGGAATCAAAACGCTCGTATAATTGAACTATTAATGATGATAGATTCCGTCAAAAGGATGGGTGCAGGAAAAATAGTTGTTGTAATCCCTTATCTTGCATATGCTCGTCAAGACAAGATTTTTAGACCAGGTGAGAGCAAATTTGCTAATGTAGTTTTAAAACTCATTGATTCTCTGAGAATTGATGAAGTTTTTGTTGTAGATGTACATGCTTCGAAGATTCTAGAAGAGATTCAATGTAAATGGATTAATATAGATTCTATGAAAGTATTAGCCGACTATATTAAATCATTAGATGTTAAAGACATAGTAGTTGTTGCTCCCGATAAGGGTGCCGTTGAAAGATCCAAAGCATTTGCTAAGCATTTCGGAGAAAATGTTCCTGTAGAATATTTTGAAAAGATAAGGGATGTAAAAACGGGAGAGATAACAATGACTGGCAAATTAAATTTAAAAAATAAAGATGTAGTCGTCTCAGACGATATTATTGCAACAGGAGGAACAATGGCTAAGGCTATAAAACTTTCAAGAGATAGTGGAGCTAATAGAGTATTTGCTGTTGCGACTCACGCTTTATTATTACAAAATGCTAAGTTTAAAATAATAAAAGCAGGGGCTGACGAAATAATTGGCACTGATTCAATTGATAATGAAGCAAGTAAAGTTTCCTTATCTAAAGCAATCGCAGATTACTTGATATAATATTCTAATAGTTTTTAATTATGTTTAAGATTAAATCGCGCGCTATTTTTTGAACTTCCTTTACTGATAAATTATTATTTACTTTATAATTCGCGCTATTAATTACTTCATTTAATCCAAAAGATATTTCACGTTGGTCTCTTTCTCTTAGGTCTTCTAAAGTTTTTGGATCATCTGGTCGTGCTCTCTTCGAGAGCCTTTCATATCTTATATTATCATCAACCATTACTGCTACAATTGGAAATTTCCAAGAATTTCGAAAAACTTTAACTTCGGCTATAGATCTCAACCCATCTATAAAGATGACCTCAGTTTCTAAGTTTTTAATTAACACCACACATTTTTCCGCTAATATATCTGGACCAAACTCATCTCGTAATTCTTTAGCAATATTTCCTAAATTTTCGTCTGTAGGTTCAATACTTCTCTTACGTGTCTCGTTCCTTATTATGTCCCCCATCGTTATTATAACTCCTAGATCTTCAATAGCTTTTAACACTGTCGATTTGCCAGAACCAGGTAATCCACAAAATCCTATTACTTTCATATCTGTATAATTAATCTTGAAATGATTTTAAAGTTAGAACTTTCTTATTGGTTAGAAAGATTGATAAATTTAAAAGTTTTAAATTTATCCAATAATATAATTTATACTGTTAAGAATTTAGAAAATCATTTGATTATTTAATGAATGGAAAAGAGAGTAACAGTAAGGAAACGGAAAATAACGACATTGAACACAATGAACTCGAGAAAGAAGTCATAGATACGACGACATCAGAGTCAGATGATTTTTTTGAAAGATCGACTAAGGAATATTATATTCGAAAAAATGGCATTAACCCGGCCGAAACGCCCATTAATATTTCATATAATGCATATAAACGCATCGTTGGGTATGCAATGCGATATGGAAATGACGAACTACCTCAAAGAAATTGGCGAGAAGTTTACGGTATTTTGATAGGATCGATAAAAGACAATAAAGAAGTTATTATTAACGACGCGATCCCCGTAATGGTAGGTGATAGAGCTTATGTTGAATATAAAAGTAAACATTATGTAGATACTGCTCAATTTAACACAGCAATATATGAAAGAGCAATCCAAGATAATAAAGAAGACTTCTTTGTAGGATGGTGGCATACACATCCCGGTATAGGATTTATTTTTTCGCCAAGAGATATTGAAACTCAGTTGTTTTATCAAGGTGTAAACCCTTTCGCTATAGCATTAGTGTTCGATCATTGCCAAAAAGGATCAAAAGCATTCTATTTAGGAGTTGCTGGAATAAGGTTAAAAAATCCTGATCGGGGCATGTTTGCTACTTATTCGAATACTATCGAATTGAAATTTGAATTTCCTAAGGAAGAAATGGTCAAACAAGTCGAAAAGGATTTAAAAGAAATTAATAAAAACATCAAAAAAGCTTTAAAACAAATCAAATACATTGATGAAGTATTACGGAAAAAGGGGTTAGCTCAACTCCAAAGGAACTTTGGTCTCATTATGATTTTAAAAAGGGATGTTAAAATTACCGATGATGAAACAGAAGCTGAAGAGGATGACTACTACTTATATGAATGGGATCCTGATATTAACAAAAAGATTTACAGAATTCCCAAATTTAGAGAAAAAATAGAAAAAGAGTTAAAAAAATGTGAAGAGATTCTAGTTGATATTAAGAAAGCGGATCAAACAACCAATTTTCAGAAGAAGAAAGAGAAATTTAGCAAAAAAATAAAGGAGATGCTGGTAAAACCTAATGAATGGTATAAAAAAATAATGAACGATTTTACCAAAAGCATTGAAATTATTTTTCCATTTTTTGATTATATAGATACAGATGAAAGAAAAATTATTGAACATTTTGAGGAAAGAAGTTTTGAATATCAAAAGATATTAGACGATCTAAATTCTCGTTCAGATTTTAACTTATGAAATTCTAAATATAGCATATCTCTAAAGAAAATTTCATGGTTAGAATCATTAGATTATTGACAGTATTGCTTTTTAATGACCATATTAATGAATGAATTTAAATAACTTTTATATTGCTTGGATAACTTTTATATTTTAGACTGCTTTTAAATCAAACTTAGCAAATATATGGTAATGAGGTTCTTTCATGCCTAACGCCACAACACTTATAGTTAGAAATCGTACAGATCGAGAAAAAACAATTAAAGATGCTATTTTTGCCTTTTCAGGAGGAACAAAATCTTTATTAATAAAAGGAGAAGGAGAAGAGATTTCAACCGCTGTTGAAGTTGCTGAAATTCTAAAAAATCGCCTTTATCCTGGCGTAGAGATTGCTAATGTTTCACTAGGTAGCCGCCCTTATTTCGAAAGAAATCAACATAGAAACTATAGGAGAGACATTCAGTCTAATAAAAACAAAAAAGATTTAATTTCGAAAATCGAGATAACCATCTCTAAATCACAAATATAAACTTTATTTATGACTTTTGATAATTTAGGCCCATTACTAGGCGAAAGTAGGACAGTTGCGTTGTGTCAAATATGTGGCGATTATATTTACAAACGAATTTACCACGATGAGAATTCAAAAAACAATGAAAAAATTGTCTTCGTTTGTAAAAATTGTCTGAGAAACGACAAGAAATAATCATCTAGATTTCTTCTTCTCTCTTCTATTATTCAGATATTTTTCCCAATTAAAACTTAAAATAAATTGCATAATTGCTAGAGTAATTATTAACATTAAGGATTCCGTTATTACACTCGAGATATCATCAACTTCGATCCCAGTAGCTCCAAATCCAAGCGATATCAATATAGGGAAAATAACATAGAAGATAGTTGTCACATTTTTCCCTAACCAAGCCCATAAAATACAGATAGGAAAGTTAATCCTTTTATCAGACATTCCCAAAGCGATCCATAAAGGATCATCTGGTATAGGTAGAGCTGCTGCAATGAAAATATATAAATGCATTGATTTTGGGTGATCTAAAACAAGTCTTCCAAATCCTTGTACATTATTGAGTGTTCTTGATTGAGTCTTACTAGCTACCTTTTTTGCTCCAATACCTATTAAATATCCTACAAGTTCGCCTAAAGCACTTCCAAGGCCTCCAACAATTGCTATTCCTAATATTTCTAACCAAAAATGACCATTCAGTAGAATCTCACTAAGATTTAGCCCAGGATCTGAATATCGGATGAAAATAGAATTAGAAAGTGAGAAAATAACAAACGGATAGGGTATTGGAAAACCTACACTAGCATTTCCTATAAGGCAAATAAAAAAAGCGATTAAAAGTGCGATAATGTAGTTAGAACCTTCCGTAAGCCCTGATAAATTTTGTCTTGATTGAATTATCATGTTTTGAAAGGCTGGGACTGTTAGAAATAAAATTAAGTAAATAAATACTCCCACATAGAAAAATGTAAAAACAACGGTCAATTTATTTGAAATAGCCATTTTAAACTTCTTGATTTCTCATTAATTGCTAATTTACTTTAGAAATTTTAGTATTCAAACCATTCCGAGCTTTTAATAGGATTTCTAGGTTATCAGAAACTTTCCCTATCTTATTTACTTTATAAGGCATTTCAGCATTTTCCAGAAGTATGATCAACTCATCAGTTTTTGGATTGTAAATAATTTCTCCTTTCTCAACGTTTTTAATAGATTTTGGATTATGTCCTTTAAAAATTTCCATGCCGGGAAGCGTCCAATAAGTTTTTGAGCCGAAACTAAACCTACCTCGTAAAATGATAGGTAATTTATTAATTATTGCATCGGCGGATAAAGGTGCGTAGTGTCGCAGTAGTTCACCATTAATGATTCCTATTCCAAAGAGATCAATTTTTATTTTTATGGACATTTTCTTTTAGAGGTGTGGTCTTTAATTTAGATTTTATTTTGAGGAATATTAGTTGAATCTATTATACTTTCAGTAATTAATGAAGGGAATATATTACATAAGTTAATAATAACATTTAAATAGTCATTTCACCATTTAAATATTGGACAATAGTTTAAATCATTGGTTTTTGATACAGAATTACAATTTAAACAACGGAGAATGTTGTTGCAAAATTGATAAATGATTCTTAAGTTCTGGAGCATTTTTTTTTCTACCAGAGTTAATACTTACGCCTTGATATCCATACGGTTTTATATATTTACATTCTTATAGTCTTGAATCCTAGATTACGAGCAAGATTATTATTATTTTAGGAGATTTCTAATATTTATCACATTGGAGCAATAATTTTGTAGAGAGATGCATTTAAGTTAAAATTGACATGAAATATAGTGTAAATTGAGGCTGTTTTGCTTGATCTCTTGTTGAATTTAGTAGTTTTTTTGTTTGCTACACGAGACATTCAAACGTAAAATGTTTTTCAAGAAAAATTATAAGCTTCCTCAATAGAGCTTTGATTCAGATACGATTCATTGGAGTAAGAGATTGATATCCTTTGAAACAAGTTTTCTGAGATAATCGGAGCTACTATTGTCCACCTTTTTTTTTTTCGTTCAAGTTTTTTAAATCGATTTGAGTATCGATATCATAAAAATTATAGTCAGGATTAACCGATAAAGCTAGAAAAATCTTGTCTTGCTTGATCATAAAATTAACAACTTCTCTTATATAACTAAATTTGATTGAACTGACCAAATCTTGGATTTTTTTCACATAAGCGTAGTTAAAAATAAAGATCGGTATAATTTGATTAATAATTTCTTCGTTAGAAAACAAATTTAGTCGCTTTTGAGATATTTCTTTAACAGTCGCTTTAAGACCTTTTTCCTCCATTTTTAAGTAAGAAATCGTTATTTTTTGATTAGGATAATATTTTTTGAGCCTTATTATTAAGTCATTCGTCCTTATTTTTCTGTAAAATATAAATGAATTATTCTTGAGTAGGGGATAATTCTCTAATAAAAGACCTAGGACTTCTTGCAAAAGCTTGTTATCAAAAACAGTATCTCCTGGAAAAACTATAAACATTTTATCGTCTTTAAATATCTGCTCATTTGTTGTGATACTTAGAAATGAATGCAAGGGACCTAATTTGTATCGAGTTCCAGAACTATTTATTAAAATATTTTCTTTACTGATCTGATTTTTTATTTGAGGGGAGATTAAAAAGTCTTCAATTTGTTCCGATAAATGACCTGTTACCACAACAATTGGACTAAGCTTCAAATTTACTAAGCTAGCTATAATTAGGGAAAGAATAGGTTGATTATTTAAAGATTTAACTTTAATAAGGGTTTTTGGAACATTGTTAGATATAGATTTAGCGCGTACTCCTTCACCAGCACATAGAACGATACTTGTGAATTTTTCCTTAATTTTACTAAAGTCTCTCATTTTGTTGTAATAATAGGATTTCCATCCATATCGAGGATGATTGTATGTTCTTGTTGTGCAACTGGGGCACCAGTTATCTCGATTAGTATAGGATAATGATCAAGGATTTTTTTTCGCTTAAAAGTATCGATTATCCGTTGTATCTTGTTTTTTGGGATGATATCGTGTTTTTCTAGTAACCGTGGCGAAAAAGGTAGGTTCTTGGTTAAATCCTCAATTTTTTTCATATAGTTTATTTCTTCATAAGGTAAATTCTTCTTTACTCTTTTAACAAATCGATAAATATAAGATTTTTTACCGTTGCTGACTAAACCTTCACCTGAAGTAGCAAACGGCTCGCAAGCGTAGGCATCCCCTGGTTTTAAAACTTCTTTATGACTTAGATCTTTTTTATTAGGAATAAATGGACCAGCGTGTAATTTATATCTCTGTAACTCATGGCCTCCAAGGTTAGTAATTGGCCTTAATCCATGGTTATGAATTTTATTCGCAATTACTTCGCCTAACTCATATAGCTTTGTACCAGGTCTGAAAATCTCGATGGCTGCTTCAAGCGCCTCTTGGGCTGCATCAATGTAATTTTGAAGCTTTGGATCGTTATTGATATTAAATGTGATTGCCGAGTCAGCAATATATCCATTATAGTGAGAACCCAAATCAATTTTTAACAGTCCGATATTAGGTACCACGGTTGGATCATCGATAGTTGGACTATAATGAGCAGCAAACTCGTTTAGCGACATATTAATCGGAAATGATAAATCGCAACCTTGGTTTATTATTTCATCTTCGCACTTATTGGCAATTTCTAAAAATGATACTCCTGGTTTTATGAGCTTTTCAGCTAACTTCTTAGCGGCTATAACAGCTTTTCCAGCACTTATATATGACTCAATCCAATCATCTGTCATAATTATTCAAAAAATAGTTTTTATAAAATTTCTAAGGCGTTAATCGTTCGGGTGTTCTCGGATACATAACGGCTTCGCGGATATCATCAAGACCACATATATATGTTATCCAGCGAGCAATCCCTAATCCAAAACCCGCATGAGGAGGCATTCCAAAATCGTATGCGATAAGATGGGATTCAAAGGAAGACGCATTCAAGCCCTTTTTTTCTATGGCATCCTCCAATTGTACTCTATTATGGACTCTAGTACCTCCCGACGTTAATTCTAGCCATCCCATTTGAAGATCAAACGATTCACTATACTTGTTATCTATTGATGGTTGAATATAAAATGGTTTTATTATCATTGGCCAATGAGTTATGTAATAATATCCGGTAAGCTCTTTTCCTAATTTTCGATACGCTTCTGTAGAAATATCTTCTCCCCATTCAATTGAAATTTTGTATTTATTTTCGAGTAATTCAAGAATTTCATCGTATCTATACCGTGAGAGTGGTAATTCTGGAACGATTGTTTCATTTTCCATGTTAAGAGTCTTCAGAGCAGCCATGTTATTCTCTCTAATATTCGTTATTACATTAACAACTAATTCCTCTAACGTTTTTAAAACATCATACATATCAACGAAGCTCATTTCCACATCTAGTGTAAAGATCTCACAGATATGCCTTTTTGTGTGGCTTTTTTCCGCTCTGAAAGCAGGACTTATTTCAAATACGCGTTCATATACTCCACTTAATTGTTCTTTATACAATTGGGCAGATTGAACTAAGAATGCCTCTCTATCAAAATACATAATGGGAAATAACTCAGTACCACCTTCTGTCGCGGAACCTATTATTTTTGGCGTAGTAATTTCACTAAAATCTCGTCCAAGTAGAAAATTTCTAACAGATTTTAAAACTTGTCCACGAATCTCAAAAATTGCTTGATTTCTTATAGATCTCAGATCCAAAGCTCTATTATTTAGCCTAAGATCAAGTTCTGACATAGTTTCTCCTGTCATATCGATAGGAAGTTTTTCCGGGGTTTTGTTTAAAATTTTAATTTCTGATGGTATAATTTCAATTCCACCTGGTGCTGTATCAAATTTCTTCACTTTCCCTTTAATCATTAAGCAATATTGGTACCCAAGCTTAGCTTTTTCAAATAACTCATCTGATACAACTCCTTTTTTCAATGTAATCTGTCGTTCTCCATATTTATCTTGTAAGTTTATAAACTTCAAGCCTCCGAGATCTCGAAAATTTCTTACCCATCCACCAAGAATTACTTCTTGTTCGTGTAACTCTGGGGTAACTTCTCTCGTATAATGAGTTTTCCTCCATCCATTTAATTCATCAAAAGACATAGTAAACTTCTAATTTCATATTTTTTCTTAAATTAAATTTGTAAAGGAAATTAAGAATAAATTTTTTGCCATCTTATAGTCGATTAATAATGCCGAATCTAAATTGGAAGGACAAAGATAAATTTCGAATGTCTAACACCAATAAGTCTCAAAACATTTATCATTTCCGGATATTGGAATTGAATAGATACCCTTTAATTGATAATATTGGAATGGATAACGAAATAATTAAAAAAAAGATGGAAGAATACCAAAAAAAAGAAAAATCTTCCAAGGAGAGGGTTAATTGCTTAATCCAGGGAGAAAATAAAGATATTATGAATTCTTTACTCCAAATTTACTCGAAAAAAATTAAATTAATCTATATCGATCCACCTTTTGCGACAGGAGGGGATTTCGAATCCAAAATGTTTATAGGAGAAAAGGACGCGTTTGAGGTCACTAAGGCTTATTCCGACTCTTGGAATGGAGGTATTGATGCTTATATTGATTTTTTATATGAGAGACTAATTTTAATGAAGGAGTTGCTCGCAGAAGACGGAAGCATTTATGTACATTTAGATTGGCATGTTTCCCATTATATAAAAATTATTATGGATGAAATTTTTGGAAAGGAAAATTTTAAAAATGAGATAATCTGGGCATACCCTGCTGCTTCAGCTAAAACAAGAAGATTCTTTATTCGTTCTTATGATACGATTTTATTTTACACGAAATCTAACGATTACACATTTAACGATGATCCCGAAATTTATATGGAATATTCTGATCGAGTTAAGTTTGCTTTAAAAAAGGACGAAAAAGGAACTTATTATCATCGCGGAGGAAGTCATAACGGTATAAAACTCTCAAAAAAAGTATACATATCAAATATGGGCATCTTTCCACGTGATGTGTGGACAGATCTACCTTATATTAGAGCAAACACCTCAGAATATCAAGCATTCTCCACGCAAAAGCCCGAAAGATTGTTGAAAAGGATCATCCTTGCCTCATCAAATAAAAATGATATTGTAGCAGATTTTTTCTGCGGAACTGGAACGACATTAGTAGTAGCAGAAAAACTTGGACGAAAATGGATAGGTTCTGATATAGGAAGACAAGCTATAAACATCAGCCGCAAGAGAATTCTTGATGTATGGAATAGTAATGATCTTATAAATTGGGAGCAAAAATATCAAGAAATTCCCCAACCATTTAGAATTTTAAGGATCAATAATAATCAACAAGAAATCGATATCGATAAAGGATTTTTAGTTGAAAATGTTCTAGATAAATCAAAAAACACCTTATTTCAGAATATTAAATTTGATGTAAAAATATCTAAAGACAACAATAATGTTCTAATTGATTTAGTAGGTTACTCCGTTCCAAACATAAAATTAATTAAAGAAAAACTTAAAAATAAGATAGATATCTTTTCTGATTGGATTGATAGTTGGAGTATAGACTTTAATCGTCAAAACGATTATTTTAACACGACTTGGATTTCATACAGAACGCTAAAAAACCGTAAATTGAACTTAACTTCAATTTCGTATACCTATGAAAAAAAGAGTAAATATCATATAGCAATAAAGGTAAATGATATTCTTGGAAATGAAACCACTCAAGAATATGAGATATTAATAGAATAATCCGCTATTTTATGATCTCGCGTAGTAGTAGCGTTGCGTAGCAGCCTTTCTGTAGAGAAAACTCTACTTTCAATTTATATCTATTTTGAAATTGATCATCTTCGGCGTATTCCAAAATTTTTAAACCTAAAGGTTTTGTAATTATAGATCTAAAAGATCCCTTGAATTCGTAAGTTTCTAACAATTTATTAGTAAATATATCTGATGAAATTCCCTCTTTATCCAGAATTTCTAAAACTAAAGATTGTACGGAGGGAAACTCGTCTAAATTTGTATTATACCCAATTAGAGGGAATACTATTTTAGCTCGGTTTAATTCGTACGCTTCCTGGAGAAATTTATCATATAATCCATTGTAAATATATTTGATATGAGTTTTATTACCATTCACATCATCTAAAATATTAAAAACATCGCCTTTGATGGGTTTAGTTAAAGAAATCCCTTTTTTATGTCTTAATGATATCATTTTATTGAACAAATAAGATTGAAATGAACTAATAAGTAATTTAATAAGGTACTTCGGTAAATGATTAATAGCTCCCTCGTAATCACCAGGATTATCCAATAAGTACTTAATCATCGTTCTTTCATAATTTAAACTTTTAGGGAAGGAATTGTATGCTTTTTCGAGATCACCAGTTTTTCTTAAGTCTTCTCTTACTCTTCGAGATTGAGGTAATTCTGAAGAATAAGTTGCTATAACAAATTCATCGTATGCTTTTTTAAAATCGTTTTCTAAAATAAATCTCCCTAGTAAGTGTGAATTCGGTCTAAAAGTTCCAAATCTCTGAAGTCCATAGTAATTCGGAAATCCTTGTGTGCGTAATACTGCTAATAATTCTTCTATTCTCTTTTTTTCATTACCCCTATGTTCAGTATTTCTTATAGTAATTTCAAAGTGGTTTCCCCAATTACTTCCTAATTTAACGGGATGTTTTGAAGGATTAATATTTCTAATGAAGATATTTTTTAACTTTAGTTTCCTTAACTTTTCGACATGATTTCCTTTAACTGAGGCTTTCTGAACGCTTATAGCGCGCTTATCTTTTAATCCCGCATATTCTATTGCTTTTGGAGCGATTCCTAAAGCATTACTAATCAATCTTACTGCTTCGAAAGTATCTTTATTGATCTTTACCAAGTTAAAAGTAGTATAATTGTCTTTAGATTCTACAGAATAACTAGTAGTAGCGTAATCCTCATTAATTTCAAGAACATGTCCAGTATGAGTGATCTCTTTAACAATAAAGTCCTTATAGCGATTTTTAATAGTTCCTTGAATGCCTTTTATTCCAGAAGTTGAAAAAGCTTCAATTCCTACAATATTTTCGAGTTCTCTCTCATTATTATTAAAAAGCTTATTATTCTCTCTATTTTCTCCCAAATCAGTTAGCCTTGAAGCTTTAAATTATAATAATTTTAAATCCCCAGTAATTTTATCTAATGATTTAGAAACTACGGGTCCAATACCTAAAGCCGTGGTAGTTCCAGGAGTTAGTTGTGTTAATCCAGCGTCCCTAATTAAAAAATAAGGGATTTTATTTTTTTCTAATTTAAGAACAACTTCATTAAGTTCCTCTATGCCACTTACTCTTAGAATTACCTTCTTTTGACCAGTGTTTTTCCATTTCTTCCATACTTCCTTATCTTTTATCCTTACTAAATCTGCTGAGGAGATCGAAGCGTGGCACGACTGAGCACATTTTTTCCCCGTACCCATCTTTAAATCTGTCCGTATTAAGATGACTTGTTTGTATTCATCCACAATATATTAAACCTACTCGATAATAAGAAATTGAGAAATAAAACAATTACTATTATTCAAATTCGATGCGAATCCTTTTGTCAGTAAGTTCCAAAATTAGCTCTTCAAGCTCCTCCTTAGTGAATAAGATAACTTTTTGGTCCGCTTTAGAAAGAACTCCTTTAAATTCAATATCTCCAGTAGCTAAAAAAATCTCGTTTAATGAAATCAATTTGCTGGGAGCGATTAAGCTTTCTAATGCAGCTCTAGGATTTTTAGTCTGTTCGATTAAGATTAGCTCGTCAACTTCGTATGTTTCCTTTACCCAATTTATTAAGTCTTGCGAAGTCTTAATTTTATCTTTCTTTCCGACGACAATTATGACAACATCCTCAAAATCGATTGCTTTATAAAAAGATATGTTTTTTAGGAACCCGTATTTCTCTTCCTCTTCCAAACCAAGTAAATCCTTAGCTAAATCCAATTCAAACTGAGTAAGGACTCCTGTATCTAGTTTTTCTTGGCAACTAGCACATAAGAAACCGGAATTTACACATGTTTTACACGCAGGAAGATTTTTCATTTAAAGTCTAATCCATTTATAACTCGATAATATCACAACTAAGATTTCTTACAAGTCTATCTGCTGTTGTTGGGTCCGTTTTATAAGTATAAAGTCGCTTTTTGGTTCTTAGCTTCAATTTCACAACATCTTTTACTCGTTTAACCCGACAATGGACGGCAAACTCCGCTAATTCTAAAAACTTTTCCTCGTCAAATATCTCGCTTGGCAACTTTTTCAACTAAATTTGATATTTAAATTACTCTAATTTAAAACTTAAAATTATTTATAAAATTTTAATTTTTACTTTATTTCTTCATTGTATCTAATCCTATATCAAAAAATTTTTTAGCTTTCAAATGTTTTTCAATTTATTCCTTAGTTGAAACTTGAGTATTAACCTCAAAAATTAGTTTCAAGAAGAATAACATTTAAACGATTATCAAATAAACCAAAACAGATAGCAGATAAAGGAGATTATCGTATGCCCATTGATGACCCATACAAAAGAAAAATCGCAAGACATCATTTATTAATGAAAACAGTATGCCGAAAATGCGGAGCTTTAAACCCCGTTAGAGCAAAAAAGTGTCGTAGATGCAGATCTAAAGATTTACGCTTGAAGAAAAGGGAACTACAAAAATAAGGAAATTTTTACATTTACTTCTTATTAAAAATTGATATAAACAGTGTTATTCCGACCCTATCTTAGATTGAATTCCCGTTTTTTGAAGGATTTATAGAAGGTTTAGAAAATGATGGCTGAAATTGGAGAAATTGCATTCGACCTAATATATTTAATTTTTATTTGGACGATTGTTGTTCAAATGCATTTGAAACGAAAAAATGTCCAAAAAGACGAATGGAAAATTGCTTCAAAGATGTTGATCGGTTTCTTCTTATTAGCATTAGGAGATACAGGACATGTTGGATTCCGAGTTGTTGCAATTGGTTTAGGTGGATTAGAACAGAATGCCGTGTTAGTTGGGTTAGGTGCGTTAAGTACATCTATTACCATAGGAATTCTGTACATGATAATTCTGGAAGTCTGGCGAATTCAATTTAACAAACCAAAAAATGCCCTTTATTATGGTCTATTGACAGTTGGAATTATTCGGTATGGAATCTTTTTATTTCCACAAAACGAATGGGGAAGTGTTGTTGCTCCATTTGAATGGTCTTTAGTAAGGAATATTCCTTTATTTATTCAAGGTATTGGGGTGGCAATACTTATCCTTACAGACGCAAGGAAACATGAAGATAAAACTTTTAAGAATATAGCCTATTGTATTTTCATCTCGTACTTGTTTTACATTATAGTAATATTGCTCGTTCAAAAAATTCTCATAATCGGCATGTTAATGATTCCTAAAACCGTAGCATACATGGTAATGGCATGGATTGTCTACAGATCTTATTTTAAGTACACAAAAATATAATGGATTTAAGGGAGTACAGTTAACAAATTATGAGGTGGATTTGATATTTGGAAACATTGACTACAATGTTCTTTCAGGGAATTTAAAAGCTTATACTTAACGCCTAAAGAAAAGAGAACTACAGAAATAAAG
>Ga0255055_10001369_pt1 | contig 18009 bp, 27 predicted proteins | sample JV7_2_27_MG_FD_188633 | JGI IMG/M metagenome (GOLD analysis project Ga0255055, IMG submission 188633) | Seawater microbial communities from Jervis Inlet, British Columbia, Canada - JV7_2_27 | ecosystem: Environmental > Aquatic > Marine > Inlet | place: Canada: British Columbia | collected... | reverse complement strand
TATAATCTGACACAAAAACCGGTAATATAGTTATTCTATATCAAATATTTGTAGAGAATTTTTTTTTATTTATTTTTCCTGTTTTCTTTTTTTTCCCTTGCTCTCTTAATTTTTAACGGTAAATAAAGTATATAAAACATGCAGAAGAAAATAACATTTGCTGCAAAGATGTTATAATAAATGTCAATACCTGTTATATAATTAAAATATGCTGCACCAAGGGCAAAAAGAATTGCAATAATTATGTATATTAAAATGAGTTCACGTTCACTTCTATTTTCAAACATAACTTTGCAAATATCTCAATTAACCTATTAACATTTGTGGAAATTTAAAATTTTATTTTTTTCTTTTTTTAATTCTCTTTAATTTGATATTTATTGAATGAAACAACAATAGTGCTATAAAGAGTTCAATAAAGGATAATACAAAATGAATAAAGGTTGAGCGACTAACAATAAACAAATAAATTTGGATTATTAACAAGCATAAAAGAAGCCCTCCCAAGATAATTATTGTTTGTTTTAAACTCCAGCTTTGAAACATATTAATCAGCTAATTATCTATAAGATTATATTAATATTTTTGGAGTTGTGTAAATATATGATCCCTTGCTTCTCCAACGGTAAAAATAGAACCTGTTATACAGATTAGATCTTGAATACTAGCAATTGATTTTGCATAATCAACTGCTTTTAAGATATCATCAATAATAATTACTTCTTTATCATGAATCATATTCTTTAATATTGGCGGATCACAAGCTCTTTTATTATGTGATTTTGTTATAATAATTACATCAGCTATAGTAGTAATAACCTCTAAAATTTCTTTGATATTTTTATCTTTAAGAATTCCTATAATAAGAATAAAACTGTTAAAAATTAGTCCTTCCTCAATTGTTTCTCTTAAATTGATTATTCCAGCAACATTATGAGCCCCATCAAGAAGAATCATTGGTTTAAAATTTACAATTTCCATTCTTCCAGGATTTTTTATTTTTTCCAGGCCATCATAAATGCTTTTATCAGAGATATAAACTCCATTAATTTGGAGAGTCTCAACTGTTGATAATGCGATAGCAATATTTTCCCCTTGATATTTACCAAACATAAATGTTTTAATTTTGTAATCTTTTATAGAGCAGCTAATTAAGAATTCTTGCCAGTTTTCACTCCCCCTTATTTTCTTCCAAGAATCTCTTCCAACAATAGTCATTTCTGAATTTTTTCCTTCAGATATTTTTTTAATAACATCAAGTGCTGCACCACTTGTTGCTGTTATTACTGGTACTTCTTGTTTAATAATACCTGCTTTTTCAAAGGCAATATCTTCAATTTTATTTCCGAGTCTATCCTGATGATCAAGTGTGACATTTGTAATTATTGTAGCCAAAGGATTGACAATATTAGTTGCATCAAAACGACCGCCAAGGCCAACTTCAATAATTGTAAAATCTACTTTTTTATCTTTGAAATATTGAAATGCCATGGCTGTAACAATTTCAAAAAACGTCGGAATATTGTTATTTTTTTTCATATCCTCTACTATTGGTTTAACTTTTTCAATAAGATGAACAACCTCAAATTCTGATACCTCTTCGCTATTTACAACAAAACGCTCAGAGAATCTTTGAAGATGTGGAGACGTATAAACTCCTACATTATACCCACTTTTCACCAAAATAGATTCTAAAAACTTACAAACTGAACCCTTACCATTTGTCCCACCTACGTGAATTATTTTGTAATTATTCTGTGGATCTTCAAGCTCCTTACAAATGTAAGTAATCCTTTCTAAACCAAGTTTTATTCCAAACTTGTCAAAAGAATAAAGCCAGTTCATGTAATCTTCAAAATTCATATTATGCTAGTATCCCTCAGAATAAAGAACATCTTGATATCTCTTGAATTTTTTCATCCAGGAATCACCTTCTTTGATTATTACTTTTCTTCCATCAATTTCAAGTCTTCCTTGTTCAAACAGATCAACAGTTCTTGGCAGAATCTGATGCTCGACATCAAGAATTCGCTGAGCAAGAGCATCTCTATCGTCATCTGTCTTTACTTTAACAGCAGCTTGCAGAATAATTGGTCCGTGATCCATTTTTTCATCCATAAAATGAGTTGTACAACCAGAAAGCTTTGCACCATAATCAAGTGCATCACCCTGACCATTAACTCCTTTAAAAGATGGAAGAAGTGCCGGATGAATATTAATCAGTTTTCCATACCATTTTTTAACAAAACAAGAAGAAAGAATCCTCATATAACCTGCGCCAACAACAAGATCGACTTCATTTTTTTCAAAAATTTTATCAATTTCTTTATCTAGATCCTGATTGTCCCTACCCTTAGGATTAACGAAATATGCATTTATTGCATGTTTTTCTGCTCTTTGAAGGGCAAACGCATCTTTATTATCACTTATGACACAAACAGCTTCTACATTAATTTTCTTTTTTTCGGATGCATCAATGATACTTTGAAGATCAGTCCCTCCACCTGAAGCTAAAACACCAACTCTTAGTTTTTTAGCCATATACTCACAAAAACCTATATCTGGTTTTATTTAAACACTTTTTCTATTACATTTTTTGGAGCATTAGTTTTAAAACCAGTTTGACAAAAATGCGTCCTTGAAAAAAAATATCCCATGCTTTTTAATTTCTTAAAAATTATCTCCATTTTTTGAGGAGATTTTTTTAAAACAGATGCTAAACCATCAGTTGTATAATAAAATGCGGGAGCATCAGCTTCTTCTTCTAATAAATCAAGTAACTTCCACAGTTCATTTTTTGTTTTTGGACTTTTTTCAAAAAGAATTGTTCTCAATTCAACTATTGTCCTTTTGTCCTGAATTTTATCAATCCACAGTGGACCAACATCAATTATTTTAGATTTTAAAGAGAAAAGTTCATTTGATTTAATAGTTGAATAGTTTTTCATAGAGTTATTTGCTCTAATTGTTCCACTAGTTACCTGAGCATATGCTCTAAAATAATGATCTGTAGAATAACAAACCAATGGTTTGATTCCTTTATCATATATTCCTGCCATTCTACATATAAATCCAAGAAGAATTCTGAGTCCTATTTCTTTCATGACAGGTGAATGGAGTGGAGCGGCTCCATAGCGTCTTAAACAAACTTTGGGATATGTTCCACAAAGAGTAGCAGTATCAGTAGCAGTACATGCAATAATACCATCTTTATTGATACTTCTCATCGCTGAATCAATAAAATAAGCAGGAGAACCAAAAGGATCGATATCAATATAATCAAATTTACTTTCAGAAAGCAAAGAATTAAGATTACAATTTAAGGATATAGTATTTTTTAGTTTCAATTTCTCAATGTTTTTATCTATTAAAAGAAAAGCCTCAGGATTCCAATCATTAATGGTTACTTCAAAATCTCCCTCAAGCTCATTTGATAAACGTACACCACGAATACCAGATGCTGCAAGACCATCAAGAATTCTCAAGTGTTTCTCACTGTTATTAATAAGCAATTGACAAACAAGAATGGAAAGATCACGATTTAACTCCATAGTTGGATTATAAAACGGTAATTTATCCTTAGAACCAGGTCCTTTTTTTGAATCCTTGTTTTTAAAAACCATGACCTTTGTAGTACCTTCAGTAACAGGCTCAAAAAATCCAGTTTTATTCATATTAAAACAGTGGCGGTAATTTTTCTTCCATTATTTTCTCTATTTTGTAAGGAAGCAAGTTTCGATTGACGGGAGTTACTTCTAAAATTCTAATATCATCCCGTCTTCGTACATCCTGTAGAAGAGGTGTTCTTGATTTCTTATGAAGTGTAACCATAATAGGTTTATCAGAGTCCATTGCTTCGATGACCATCTCACAGAATTTTTCTGAAAGCATCTCCATTTTACCTATTTCATCAATTACAATAATATTTACTTCTGGATCAAGGATTGCTTTTTCAATTGCAGGTACCCCTACTTTTTCTAAAGCTGTAATATCCACACCATATTTTCCTACTTTTTCTTTAATTTCAAAATCAATATGGGCAAAAACTTCTCTTTCCTTGGTTTGCCAGTCAGTTACATAAAAACCTACTCGTTTATTCTTTTCAATAATAGGTTCGGTAATCATTCCTTCTACAATGTAACCATGTTCTTCTAGAGATTTAATGATTTTAACTAAGGTATCAGTTTTACCCACACTAGGCATACCTGTGATCCCAATCTTTGGAATATCGTCCATAACTAGCAAGATGTAATGCATTTTCTGTTTAGAAATGTTTTGGGCTTATACCACCATGGTCTAAAATAACTATTCAATAAATTTAAAACCTTAAATAACTGTAGGTATTTATTTATTTTAAGGACTTTATTAAGTAATAATATCTTATATTATAAGAAGGGGGTATCCGATTTTCCCATTATTAATAATATTACACATTAATAGATTTAACATAATTCCATTTTGAAAATTAATCACACAAAGTATTTAAATCACCTCAGACAGAGTATAATAATATAGAAGATGGGTAAGAAATGAAATTGAATAAATTACAGATTATTAATGAACTTGATACAGAATATGTAAAAGAAATTAAAAATATAAAAATAACAAATCGTATTATATTAATTGAACATAAAGAAAAACCAATTTTATACCTTGATTATTCTAATTTTTTAACTTCTGATGAAACTATTAAAACGATTCTAGAAGTTAATGATTATATAAAAAAACTTGGAGATAATGAAATACTTTTGTTAGTAGATGTTAGGAATAGTAATGTTAATGAAAAAATAGTTGTTGATGCATTAAAACAAAATGCAATAATAGCTAAACAATATGTGAAAAAAGCTGCAGTTGTTGGAGTTACATCTAGACAAGAGATTATCCTTACAGTTGTAAATATGATTTCCAATTTAGGAATAAAACCATTTGATACTATTGATGAGGCAAAAGATTGGTTAATTGGCTAATATTTTACACCATTAAATTTTTTAAAAAACTGGATACCCAAAACTCATGCTTCAAAGAACTAAATGACTTTTTAGTGTATCAACCTTAATACTTCCAATCACCCCTTTTTCAACTATATTAACAATAAACAACCTTCCTAGTTTTAGTTAGATGTATGATATGGGGGACAATGGCAGCATCTCAGCAATCCCATCTGCTGGCATTTTTGCTAATATATGGTTGATAAAATGACCGAATTAAATATTGAAAAGGAGTATCTTACTGAGGATGAGAGGGAGCTTCTAGAACAAATAAGAAAATCATATTTCTAAAAAATTTCAATAGTTATTCATTTATCCCTCCTAAAAATACAAAATCATTTTAGGTATTAGTAAAAATACTTTTCATTAACAATTTTCCCCATCTGATTTCATTTTCAGCATTTACCAAAAATATTATAAACTATAAAAGATAATAATATTTGTTGAGTGTAATAAAAATGGAAACAAAAGAAGAAGCCCATGTAAAAAGAAGAATAAAAGAAATACGTCAAAGAGAAAAAGAATTTCGAAATCTTACCATTTGGTACAGCACCAATACAAATCGCAAGAAGCGAAACAAACAATCAAGCTAATAATATATTTTTTTTCATTCTATTTTTCATCACTATAAAATTTTTAATTTCATGATAAAATATTTTGATATAAATGTATTTTTTATGATAGGTTAAATTTGATTTCATTTTATTAAGAATAAGAAAAAACAAAATATAATAAGAAGCTAAAATTAAATTTTAAAATTAAATTGAATTTCTAAATTACTAACTAAAGTGCCTTTTTAATTGTTTATTATTCGATATTTATCATATCCTTTTATTAATGCCAATTTTTCACCAGTATCCCACTTGACCCAAATTAATTCTTCATAATCATCAATCTTATATATTGTTCCTTTATCACCAGGTTTTAATTTTGTCAAAGAATCATCCATATGCACTAATTCGACTCTATCTCCTACTTTTAAGTTTTTATATTCTTTCACTTTATCACCTAATAATTTTTCTATATAATATCTTATGGATTTCTTGTTTTAATCTTATAAAAAAGTATCTTGTAAATATGTCAAAATGAAAAAATCATGTATACTAATTTCAACTTTAATTTTCTATACTCCTATGAGTTACTTTTAAAATAAATAATAGGAAAAATTGTTTGTTTTTATTTCTGTTTTGTTAAAAATTTCAAATATATTGGACCGACTGTTAAGTAAATAATAATTGCGATCAGAAGCAAAAATGGGGCAATTCCAAAATAAAGGTCATACATTACTAATGATAGGAGAATTAGAATTGACGCAATTGCGTTTATTTTTATCCCTAATTTTGGAAATTTTATATCAGAAACATTAGTTGCACCAATTATTACCACTGCTGGTAAAATATAAATGAATTCAACTTTAAAAAACGCAATTATTAGTAAAATAATAGTGCTTGCTGGAACAGGGAGTCCAATAAAATATTTATTTTTTTTCATCAAATGAAACGAAGCAAGTCTAATTATTCCAAATGACAAAAACAAAATCAGCGCAAATAATAGATAAACCTGTCTATAAAGACAACAACTTACTAAATCAGAATAGATAAAATAGATGAAAACAGCTGGTGCAATGACCATAGAAGTCATATCAGCCATTGATTCCAAGTATTCACCAATCTCACTTGTTTTAGTTTTTCTAGCAATAATACCATCTAATCCATCTGCAAGTAACGCAAGAAGGATAAATGAAAACGAAGCTCTTATCTGAAACTCTTCACTATTACTTAAATTTGAAATAATAAAAATAATTGCGAAAAAACCAAATAATGCATTAGTAATTGAAATTGCATCAGCAATTGATAGCAGTTTAATCATTGGTTTCTGCAATTGTAGTTTCCCCCGCTTTAATTATATCTCCAACTTTGACATGTATATTCGTTATTTTTTTTGATGGTAAATATATGTCGACTCGTGAACCAAACCTAATGATTCCAATCTTGTCTCCCTTTTTCAGCTTATCTCCTTTTTTAATATATGGAATAATACGACGAGCAATAGTTCCCGCAATCTGTATAACCGTTACAGTTCCAATTTTTGCATCAATTGTGGTAATTACTCTCTCATTTTTCTCGGATTCCTTTTTAAAAGCAGGGAGATGTATTCCTTGTATATGGACTATATCTTTTACAGTTCCATCTAATGGTATCCTATTAACATGAACATTATAGATGTTCATAAATGTTGAAATCTTTGTACAATTACCAACTTTGTCATTCTTAATGCAACTTATCTCTCTGATTTTTCCATCAGCACAAGCAACTATTCCTTCTCCAATTACTCTATCTGGATCTCTAAAAAATTGAATTAAAAAAATTGCTTTTAGAAACACGATTGTTGATAAAAATAAAAAGATGATACCTATAAACCTATCAATGAAAATAACAAATAATATAAAAAATACAATGCCTGCTAAAAAAGCACTATAAATCCATGGTTTAGAACCCTTAGCTAGGTTCATTCTGTTTTTTTCTCCCAATAATTTTTTTTGCAAATTTTTCTAATGGACCATTTCTCTTGTAAAGATCTGTAAGACATATTATTTCATCAAGAATTTCTGGTATAATTTTAATAACAATAAATAATAGAACAATTAATGTTATTAATGATCCTGATTTTGATAAATAATTGTGGGCCATGTTAAAATCAGTGATGTTATTTCCAACAAGAAATACAACCAATGCGTTTCTAAAATGATTAAGAATATAAATTGGTATTAAAGTTACGAGTAAACCGTAAACTCTTCTTTTTATTTCAACCTTAGGAATTACACCAATCATACCAATAAAAATTGCCATGGCTTGTATAGCTGTACATGCAAATATGATTGTAACTACATATTGTCCATTATAAAAGATGCCATTTCCTACTGCAACTCCATCGCCAGTTATTGCATTAAGTACCCAAGCACTTTGATTTGCAGTTACTTCTATCATCCAATCCTGTAGAGCAGTTCTTTCTATTACATAATATACAAGTCCTGTAATACAAGAAGCACCTGCAATCCAATTTAAACAGTCAATATTTTCATTTCGTTTTAATGATAACCATTCATGATATGCTAAGTAAGAAAGGACATATACTCCAATAATGCAAATGGCTGTATTAACAACATCACCACCTTCAGAAATATACAATGATGCTGGCTGGGTTGACCAGTAGAATGCAAAAACCATCCAACCCAGTATTTTAATTTTATTTCCTATCCCATCTTTTTTTATTAAAAAACCAATGCCTAATAGGATTAGCGAAAGAAATATTGGTATCTGTAAAAGTTTCGAGGCTAATCTATCTGGATCTGGATCATATGGGTAAATAAAATACCCAATAATCAACATAATTGTTGGAATTAGTAAAAAAAGAAATGCAATTTCTTGACTTTCTGAAGCATTTTTGTATTTCCCCATACTAATTCGTTCCTGAAATAAGGCTTTGATTTAATAGAATTGTGATAATAGAAACAAAAGTATTATATCTAAAAATAAATATGGATAACCGTGAAATCTGTTACCCTAATTGCTCCGAGAGCTATTTCAAAATCAGCATCAGATATCTCTGTTCTAACATCACCTTTATCAGGCATACTCACGCTTGCTACAATGCTAAAGGATAAAGGGTATTCAGTAAAAGTCTATGATGAATCATTTAAAACTCCCGATTATGAAAAAATAGAAACTGATTATATTCTTATAACTTCCATGAGTGCAACAGTAAACAGAGCTTATGAACTCGCTAATTTTTTCAAAGAAAAAGGAAAAAAAGTGTTCATGGGAGGTCTTCATGTAACTTTCAAACCTGAGGAAGCAATACAACACTGTGATAAAGTTGTTCTTGGTGAAGGTGAGAAAGTACTTTTTAATTTGATGAAAGGTATATTTAAAAATGATTTTGTCAAGGGTGGTCCTGTTATAAATCTTAATTCTATTCCTATGCCTGATTACAGTCTTGTGGAAGGAATGGATCGTAATCCATCAGTTGTTTCTGTTGTTACATCTCGTAGGTTGTCCTTTTAATTGTAAGTTTTGTTCTCTTAAGGCTATGTTTGGACGTCGTTATAGAGTTGTTTCAACAAAAAGAATTATTGATTATCTTTCTAAGTTTAAACGATTGAAAACTCTTTGTTTTGACGAACCTAATTTTACGGCTAATAAAAAACGCGCTATTGATATATTAACACAGATGAAAGAAAATAGTATTACCCCTAAATACGCATGGCCAAGTGTCAGTATCGATGTCGCAGATGATGATAAACTTTTAAAAATGTGCTCAGAAGTATCCAATTTTCATTTTGCAATTGGTCTTGAATCTGTTAACCAAAAAGTTCTTGATTCTTATAATAAGAAACAGACACCAGAAATTATCAAAAAGAATGTTAAATAAATAAAAGACTATGGTATTAGGATTTTCGGCTCTTTTATCTTTGGCGCAGATTATGATAAAAAAAAAGATTTCCAAAAAACAGTTGATTTCTGTCAGGATGCAGAAATTGATTTTCCAACCTTTAGTGCATTAACTCCTTATGTTGGAACAGATATTAGAAAGGAATTTGAAAAAAATAACCGAATTTTTTTTAGCAATTGGGATTACTATGATGGTACACATGTAGTTTTTTTATCCTAAGAATATGACTCCATTTGAACTTCAGGAAGGTGTTATTTCTGCTTATGATAATTTTTATTCCAGATCAAAATCAATAAATCATTTTAAAAAGGCTGAATTTTTCTACGGTTTTAGTAATCTTTATGTTAGACATTTGTTTAGAAATATAATTAAGGAAAATCAGTATTTTTTAGATTATTTAGAGGGTATCAGCTCTTGATTTTTTATTCTCTATTAAAATCCAAGCATATTTATTAGTGGTTCCCAACCGAAACGCTGTATTGTCATACCTTCCCACATTACAAGAATCAGTCCAACTAGAGCCATAAGTGTCAATGGAACCCAGTAAGTATAGACAATCTGATCAATTTTTAGACGTGCAACTGCAACCCGTATCAAAGAAACTGAAAATATTATGATTATTAGTACCTTTAATAGATAAAATATTATGTCTATTACAAATGCGGGGTAGCTTTCTAAACCTAACACTGGTGAGAGATTATATGGGAAAAACAAAGCAACTATAACTGATGCCATTACAACTGTTTTTACACTATCCATTAGATAAAACATTGCAAGATTTCTACCAGAGTATTCAACAAGAAGTCCTCCACCTATCTCTGTTTCAGCTTCTGGTGAATCAAATGGTATCTTTGAAAGTTCTGCAGGTGTTATAATTATAAGAACCAAAAGAAGTATGATAAATCCAATGAACGCAAGTGGTCCTGCTGTATTCCATACAGGATTTGCGACAATTGTTGACATTGCAAAAGCGTTTGGAAGCGCTAAACCTCCTGCAGATGTACTACCTAGTTTCCATGCTATCGTAATTATTATTATTGCTAGTGGGAACTCATATGCTATCATTGTTGCCATTTCTCTTTGTGCACCAACTGTTGCATATGGAGAACCAGATGCAAATCCACCAATTACAAGTGCAAGTGATGGAATCATGAGAAGATATAGAATTAATATCAAATCACCTAGAATAACTGGACTTCCCTCAACCATGATCGCTCCACTTGCCAGAGGTTGAAAACCACCTATTGGTAAATATAGAAGTATAGAAATTGTTGCTATTAGTCCAATAAATGGTGCATAGTGGAAAACCCATGGAATAGCATTTTCAGGAACGATGTTTTCTTTAGTAAATAACTTTCTTACATCTCTGAAAGGCTGGACTAGAGGTGGGCCAATCCTTCCCTGCATACGTGCTGATATTTTCCTGTCTACACCTTTATAGAAAAGTCCGAATATGATTCCAAATAAGGCAAGACCTGCGGTTCCAATAATTATTATCATTCCAGTTCTAAGAATCTCTTGGATTTCCACTTAGATCCCTCCTATCAATAGTAAAGTAACTCCAAGTATTATTACAAACCATAAAACGTAATCACTCACGTTTCCATTGTGCATTTTATCAAGTCCTTTATAGAGCCATTTTAGTGTTTCTAGAAATCCCCAGTAAACATTGCTGGCTTTTACATGCATTTTTTCTTTTTCAGCTTCAGGATTTCCAGATAAAAAAACTTTGGTTTGTTCTGTTTTCTCTTTGTATTCATTCTTGCCCATTCCTCGAATTATGTATACTATTAAAAATGCAATAATTATAGAAATAATCCAAGCCAAAGGATTCCAGAAGCCTACGCCAAATGCTTCACTACCGGTTTTAAATGAATCAAGCCACTGTTCAATAAATCGTGATATCTGGTACAACATTTTAGAAACCTCCTATGAGTGAAATTACATAATTTGAATCAACCGCATGTATGTAATTACCGAAATTAACTAGTGCATCTGCTGCAGGTGTTACAATGTTGTTTAGAACGTATTCTGGGAATAGACCGATAAATATGATTATACAAGCAAGAATTCCCATAGCAACCAGCATACTTTTTGGAGCTTCTTTGACATTGTCGAATTTTTCTTGTTTTGGTCCTAAGAATGCAGAATGAAATACCTTTACAAATGCAGCAAGAAGTAGTATGCTACAAAGAATTGCAATGATTGATAGAATCGGATTTACCTGATAGGTTGACTCATAGATAAGAATTTTTGAAGCAAAACCATTTAATGGCGGCATACCTGCAACAGCAAGTAGGCCTATTAAGAAAAATATAGTGGTATATTTCATGTTTCTTGCAAGTCCTCCTAATTTGTTAAGAGAAGTTTCTTTGGTTGTATAATAAATCGCACCTGCTACCAAAAACAACAGTCCAATATCAAGCGCGTCATTTAATATATGAAAAATCCCTCCTTTTAATGCCATATATCCTGGTTGTGATAAAACAGCACTACTTGTAACTGAATCAATAGAGGATACTGCAAGAAATGCGGATCCAATAGCGAGAATTATATATCCAATTTCTGCAACAGCTGCAAAGGCTATCATTCTTTTAAAATTAGTTTCTTTAAGGGCCATTAGTACTCCTATAAATATCGTTAAAATTGCAAGTAAGATGACTATAAAACCTAATACTCCGTTCAGTGTTATATCAAAAACAACTTGGCTAAATAAATTAAAATCTGCATGTTTTATAACTCCAACAATATTTTTTCCATATAACGTGGATGTCATTCGAAGAGCACCATATAGACTTGCTTGAGTTGCTCCAACTAGTAATAATGTAACAGAAGCTGGTGCTCTACCATATGCATCTGGAAGCCACATATGCATAGGAACTATTCCTGCTTTCATTGCTAGACCGGTGATAAGTAATGCAAGTGCAATTTTGTCAAGGAATGTAAGTTGTATTTCCCTTGCAAGGACTGCCATATTAAGAGCATTATATTGACTATAAAGTATTGCTATTGCAAATAAAATAAAGAGGGCACCAATTGCACTTATTACTATATATTTGAATCCTGCATCAACTGCTTTTCCCTGATTTGTTCTGAATGCAATTAGTGCGCAAGCTGCAATAGACGTTATTTCAAGAAATACAAAGAAGTTGAACATATCTCCGGTAAGAATCATACCGAACATACCGGCAATCATCAGAAGAATCAGTGTGTAATATTTATCAAGACCTGTGTTTTCTTTCATAAAGGACCATGAGTAGATTACACCTGCAAGAGCAAGTATTGAGGCAATAATTGCCATAAATGCATTCATTCCGTCTATTTCAAAAAGAATCCTTACAGCAAATCCTCCATCTGTTAAAGCTGACCCTCCACCAAAGACATATGTACGAATACTTCCATTTGAAAGAATGTCATTTGCAAGTAAAAATGCAAAAAAGCTTGTTAATGCAACGATAAATACTGCAAAACCATTTCTTATTTTATCATTTATTTTACCGATAAGCGGTGTAAGAAAAGCACCAAGTAATGGAATTGCCACAATTAATGCTGGAGAATGTTTTAACAATTCAGCCAATAAATCTAATTCACCGGTCATTCTTCATCACCCTCCATTCCAATTTTTCTGGCATCCAGCGTTTTATAATGCTTATAGATATGAATAACAAGTGTAAGCATTAGTGCTGTTACTGCAACTCCAATAACAATGCTTGTAAGCGTTAATGCATGAGGGACAGGTAAGGACATAAGTCTGCTTCCTGTACCATGGTAAATCGGTGCAGTACTTTCCTTTCTAAACGCAAGAGTGATTAAAAATAAGTTAACACCGCTTTCAATAAGGGTAATTCCAATAACCATTTTGATGAGGTTTCTTCTAAAAATTATGGCATAAAGTCCAATAAGAATTAATGCAACAACTGCAATGTAAGGAATTTGGTATATCATTCTATTTACCCTCCTTTAACCGAGTTGCATATGCCATGACAAGAACAATTGCAAATAATCCAGCAATCACTTTCAGCCCTACTGCAAAATTCATAAGTGGAATTACTCCAGCTGTGTTAATGTTAGCAAGACCTTTTCCGATTTCTCCAAATAAGAATTCATCACCAACAAGATAATTATTGAAAAACCAAGTTCCAAAAATTAAACCTAGAAATGCAAGGCCAATAAATCCAAGAGCTCCAACGCTTTCTAAAGCAGAAAGATGTTTTTCATTAATTTTCCCCATAGTCCAAACCGAACCATATGCAACAAGAATCATAGCAAGTCCTGATGCAACAACAGCACCACCCTGAAAACCACCACCGGGTGTCAGATGACCATGGGCGATAACATAAAGACCGTAGATTAAAACTAAAGGGAATGTAATATTTGTAACTGTTTTTACAATCCTAGACATCCCACTCATTTCTTCAACCTCCGGAATAGAATAATTACACCTGCAACAGCGGTAAATAAAACAGTTGCCTCACCAAGTGTATCAAAACCTCGATAATCAAAAACGACTGATGTTACACCATTGTCAGCACCGGTTTCTTTTTGAGTATTATCAATGATATATTGGTCCATCTCTGGGGAATTTTCTTTATTAAATTCTCCAAATGGATGAGTAATAAAAGCACTGAACACAAAGAAGATTGCAACAATTATAAAAAAGATAACTGCTGTGGTATTTCTCAATGACATTAGGCCTCCTCCTCCCGTTTTGTTGCTCTTATTGCAATAATAAATATTGCAGTTGTAAGACAGGCACCCACACCTGCTTGCGCAATTGCTACATCAGGTGCCTGCAATATGTAAAACTCAAGTGATAAAAGCAGACTCATAGCAGCAAGAGCAATTATTGCAGCAATAAGATCCCTAAGAATTACTGCAAAAATTGATGCAACAATAATTATAATTGGAATCACAATGTGAACAAGATTTGATAACAATTCTGTCATTACTTTTCCACCTCCTTTTTCTCGGTTTGTCCTTTTCTTTCTGGGTTATCTTCTAATTCATCAATAACAGCACCCACCGGTTTAACACCACTTCGATGTGCAGCGCGTGCAATTGCATGAGCACCGGTTGGATTTGTAAGCATTATGGCAATGAGTGCTATTGCTGTATGAATTGTTAGTATCGAACCATCAGGATCATTGGTCAGCCACATCCTCAAACCTATAAGTATTACAGAACCACAAATGAAAATTGAACCAAAGGTAGTACATTTTGTACCAGCATGAAGTCTGGTATAAACATCTGGGAATCGAAGTAATCCAAAACCAGCAAGAAGATTAAAGAAAATTCCAACTGCAAGGAAAATATAAACGATAATATCTACGAGTGCAGATAGCATTTAGAATTCCCCTCCCTCTAAATATTTTGCTATAAAAAGTGTAGAAATATATGATAACAATGCATAAACAATTGCAACATCAATATATATTACATCTCTAAATGCTGCACCGTAGATAACCATACCTACAATGACTATAGTATTTATTGTATCAAGTCCAACCACTCTATCAGGTGCGGTTGGTCCCTTAATAACTCGGATTAAAGCAATTACTACTGCAAGTAAAAGAAAACCCAAAACAACTAAGTAAGTTGTATCAATTTCGATCATTCTGTAATCCTCCTGATCCAGTTTTCAAATCCCGCACAGACAAACCTACACTCAACAGGTTTTTTTTCAAGTGCTTCTTTTTTCACATTTAACCAGTGAATATACAAATCATTTTTATCCTCATCAATATCAACACTCAGTGTTCCCGGTGTTAATGTTATTGAATTTGCTAGCATCGTAATTCCAAGATCTGTTTTCAAATCTGGAGATATTTTAACGATACCTGGTTTGATTTTACCGGTTATTACTCGATAGGCAACATCAACATTTGCCTTTGCCATTTCATAGAAAAAATAGAATAAATAACCAATAAATATAAACCATCTTACAGGATTTGCCATTCTAAAACTCTCTTTGACAAATATCTTTCTGGCAATAATGGCAACTACTAATGATAGAATAATTCCAAATATGATTTCCGCAAAGCTCCAGCTTAAAAAATCTTTATTTAATATAACAATCTCAGTTCCACTACCTGTTGTTAAAATTAGATATGCTATAAAACAAAGGACGAATGTCACAATTAATGCGAGCATAGTTTATCCTCCCTCTTTCTATTATATTTATATCTCACTGTAATTCTAATACTTTTTAAAAGTTTATGGTTTTTATTAAGAATAATACTATTAGCTAATTTTTGAGAATTTACGCCCTCAAAAATAATAAAAGCAGACATTATATTGGTGCAGGGGAGGTCATTGATGAATGCCAAACTTATTGGATTTACTCCTAATCCAGAAAAACTACCTGCAATGGCTGCAAAACTAACTCATACTATTGCTAAACCTAAAGAATTGGAGAGAAGTTCAGATAAAGAGCTAAAAGCAATACTTGACCATGTTGTAAATCTGGGACACACAAGCGTAATTGAACATACTAGTTTTACATTTGCAATAAGTGATGTTAGTAGGTCTCTTACTCATCAATTGGTAAGACATAGAATCGCTAGTTACGCTCAACAAAGTCAAAGATATGTTAATCTGAATGAACCAAACTATGTTACCCCTCCAAAGATTGAAAAAAACAAGGAAATGAAAAAAGCGTATGATAAAACAATGGAAAATATATGGACAGAATACAATAAACTTCTAAAGTTAGACATTCCGGCAGAAGATGCAAGATTCGTTTTACCAAATGCAACTTGCACTAATATTATTGTTACAATGAATGCTCGTTCATTACTCAATTTTTTTGAATTAAGATGTTGTCAGCATGCCCAATGGGAGATTCGCAAGCTAGCAAATAAAATGCTTCAAGAGGTAAAGAAAGTAGCTCCTAATATTTTTAAAAAAGCGGGACCTGCTTGTAAAAGCAAAGGAATTTGTCTCGAGAACAAAAAAGATTGTCCATTATATCCAAAGTGAATTTTTATGAAAAGACCATATGTGGTAATAAATTGTGCAATGTCTGCGGATAGAAAAATTGCCTCTCCCTCCGGAAAACAATTTAGAATATCTTGTGAAGAAGATATTAACAGAATTTATGCCCTAAGAAATGAATCAGATGCAGTTCTTGTTGGAATTAATACTGTTCTATCAGATGATCCAAAATTAACGGTTAAAGAAAAATATGAAAAAAATCCAAAACAACCAATCAGAATTGTTCTTGATACAAATTGTAAAACTCCAGTTGGTTCTCTTGTTGTAAATGATGCAGCTAATACTCTTATTGTTACAGCAAATAATTGTAATAGAAAATATAGTAATAATGTTGAAATTATAATATGTGCTACTGATAATAGCGGATTAATAAACCTTGAAAAACTTCTAGATATATTATTTAATAAAGGCATAAAAAGATTAATGGTTGAAGGTGGAGGAACAGTAATATGGAATTTTTTGGAAAAAGGACTGGTCGATGATTTTTTTGTTTACATTGGACCTATGACAATTGGTGGTAAAAATACACCGGCTATTGGTAAAGGAAAAAATTTTGAAAAATTCCTAAAACTAGTAAATGCAAGAGATATTGGTCCTGGAAAACTATTACATTATAAATTGATAAAATGAAATTCTTATGCGATCAAATGCTGGGGACTCTTGCAAAATGGTTGCGTATTTATGGCTTTGATACCTTTTATGCAAACTCTAAGATGAGTGATGCGGAATTAATCAAAATTTCTAAAGATGAAAATCGAGTCCTTATTTCTAGGGATAAAGAATTAATCCAAATAGCTAAAAGAGAAAACATTAAAACAATCGGATTAAAAACAATAGATATTGATGAACAAATAAAAGCGGTTTTAAACGATTTGAAATTTAATATGTCCCAGGTACTATCCAGATGTATTATATGCAATTCGGAAGTTGAGGAAATTCTTAAAGACGAAATAAAAGAAAAAGTACCAAAAAAGGTATTTGAAAATAATGAAGAATTCTGGTTTTGTAAGAATTGCAATAAGATATATTGGAAAGGTAGTCATTATGAAAAAATGATTGAAAAAATCCATAATTTAGGTTGACATTCTTACCATTTGAGCGTGTGGTACGCCCTTTATTTTTATAATACAATCAGGATCTATAAGTCCCATTTCTATTGCACATCTGATTGTTTCTTCTCCTACAAGATTTGCAATAGTTGCATCAATAAGTAATTTTTTAAGAGCCTTTGGTTCTATTCTTTCCCCACCATAGAATTCTTTTTTTACATCTATTTGGAACTTTCCTTCTTCGAATTTTTTTCCGAGTAGTTTTTCATCACAGGCTCCGATAAGGAGGTCGTTTCCCCTTTTGTAGATTTTTATGCTTATCATTTTGTTTTTTTCCTGATTTTTCTCTTATACAGTTAATGTTAAAGTGTCATCTTTTATATTTCTTTCTAAAAATATTGTTTTTTTTTTGCTTATTTTTTTTTAGATTTCTCTCTTAAAAATGTTTTTTAATTTTTGTTAAAAAACGAACTTTTTATAGAAAAATTTATATAATAGCAAGTTCCAATTAATTGGAATATATAATT
>Ga0255055_10001368_pt1 | contig 18020 bp, 15 predicted proteins | sample JV7_2_27_MG_FD_188633 | JGI IMG/M metagenome (GOLD analysis project Ga0255055, IMG submission 188633) | Seawater microbial communities from Jervis Inlet, British Columbia, Canada - JV7_2_27 | ecosystem: Environmental > Aquatic > Marine > Inlet | place: Canada: British Columbia | collected... | reverse complement strand
CGGGTCTGTCCAACGTCAACTACTACCTGACCTCCCGTGACCTTCCGAACGACCACGAGTTGGCGCAGACCATCCTCAACGCGGCCAAGAAATCGCAGCAGCTCCTCACCGACGACGAGATTCTCGAGCTCGTCCACGCGTTCGAAGTCTCGTAGCTGAACTCGACGCCCACTCCTGCTCGGCCTGGTCTAGGCGATGGGATCGAGCCCGAGGGCGAGGCGTCCGGTAAACAGGTGCTGGCGCTTCTCCTGCAAGGGATGAAAGTGCCCGGCATGCGCATCGCGCACAAAGCGCTCGAGTCCCATGGCTCGATAGAAGCCTCCACCCCCGGTGACCTCGAGGGCCTTTTCGGTCGTTTGTAGGGCTGCCTTCACTGCCAACGTCTTGCGCACCACGATGGCATTGGCCCGCTCGGTCTCGGGCTCGAAGTCGAAGTCGTTGGCCAGCTCGACCATGCTGTCGACTGCTAGTTGCGCACTGGTCAGCACGTTCTCCAGCTCCCCGAGAAGATAGGGCAGAACGGGATCGCTGGCCCGTTTCGCAGCTCCTTGCCGCACCATTGCCGCCGCCTTCTCCGCCAACCCGACGTAGACCGAAGTGATCAGCGGCATGGACACCGTCAACACGACACTCCACACCGGATGGAAGCGGTCGCGAGGACGCTTGAGTGCCACGGTCTCTTCCGGCACGAAGACCCCGTCCAACACCACCGTATTCGAGCCAGTGCCTCGCATGCCCATTGCCCGCCAGTTCATCTCCAGGCTTACTCCGTCTGCCGAGAAAGGCACGGCAAAATGAAGCACCTGCCAGCCTTCATCTGGGTCCTCGTAGGGTGCACTGGTAACGAGCAGGTCACCTGATGGCGAGCCACTGGCGAAGAACTTCTTGGCCGAGACTCGATAGCCGCCGTCTACTTTCTCCACCTCGCCATTGGATCCCAGCCAGTCGCGAGCACCGGTACTAATGAGCACCAGCTCGTTGGCGGCCACCTTTTCCAGGACCATCTTCCCGGGTTTGCCATGCAGATGATTCCAAACCTGTGCCGATACCAGGTGCTGGTGCATGGAGCACGACAGGGCCGTAGACGGACAGTATCCGGCGAGCTGGCGCAAAAGCCGGCACATCTGACGATGGGTGACCCCACCACCACCCAGCTCTGTCGGGACGAGAGCCGAGAAAAACCGTCTTGTCTTGAGCTTTTCGAAGTTCTCCGCGACGAACTCGTCCGTCTCGTCGTTCTCGGCGGCCCGCTCAGCGAATCCTGGGCCAACCTCATGGATCATCGACAGCCAGTCATTCGGTGACTGAGCCTCTTCTGTGCTCATCGTGCCAATCTCCTCTTTGCTAGTTGTTGGCGCTACCCTACGGAAAGGAGGTCAACCGTGCAAGCTCGACTCCCTGATAGTGACCTGAAAGATGCTCAGTCGATGTAGCCGAGCGCCCGCAGCTCCTTGATGAGCTCTTCGTCGATCTCCGAGGCAGTCGCCGTTCCGTCTTCGGCCTCTCCCCAAGAAGGTATGGTCTTCAGGGGATTAGCCTGGCGAAACTCCGATCGAAAAAGGCGAACTCGTGGCCTGCCATCGAAGTCCTGTGCAACCGGCAAACCCAGCGAGTAAAGCAGAGTGGGTGTGATATCGAGACTGTGGACCGCATCAACACGGAATGACGGATCGATGTCTGGCCCGGCGGCGATGAAGATTCCCTCGGTTTCGACAGAGTGCGTACCGGTGAGCTCTTCGACCGATTCCACCACCTCTGGAATCTCTTCGCCTCCGAAGAAGACCTTCCTCGACTTCGTTCTTCGGTTAACGACAACCGTCAGGTCCGCACCCTGTTGACGCTCTTTCCTCGTCGGTTGCCGTACCCTGAAGACCCGCGTGCCGTTCTTGTACACCACCTCCCCCAAGTCGGCGGTCAGCTCTTCGAGCTGCCGCTCCAGATCCTGGGCCTGCACCGATCCTTTCGGTTCACGGTGGTCCAAACCTATTCGCACCATTTTGTCGGGCAGTCCTGGCGGCGAGTTCCAGGTTACGGCCCGTGTTTGCGCCCAACTGATTTCACCGTCGACGAGAACGAGATACCCCAGGTGCTCCAGAACCCGATTGAGGTCCACCAGCATCCGATACTGCTCTCTTTTCACAGCCGTGAAGCCATGGTCGGAGATGACGACAACGTTGGTGTCGGGAGTAGCCGCTGCGACGAGCCCGCCCAAGATCCGATCAAACGCCTCGTAAGCCATGGGCACTCGTTCGCCGAAGCGCTCGATCTTTACCTGATCGAGTTCCTCGAGCTCGGAAGGTTGAAAGTACTTCCAGAAGGGGTGACTCACGACATCAACGCCACGGAAGTACGCCAGGATCAAGTCGAAATCCTCGCCCACCAGCTGTCGAGCCACCGCCGCAATGATTTCGTCCTGGCGAGCGATTTCCTCCTGGAAGTCGCCATCCAAAACCTCCGGGAACTCGGCGGCGATCTCCTGGAACTGAGGGACGAACTCGTCCGGATAGACCGCTCGGTCCACCGCACGCAGAGCGCGATCGGAGACGACCACACCATTGATCGGCTCTGCTGGCCAGGAGACCCACCATCCCAGGACGGCTACCCGCCGCCCAACGGTGGAAAGCATGTTCCAGATCGCAGGCACTCGGCGCAGCGTCGACGAGACCGGAATATCACCTTGAGTGGTGGGAAGCAGAAAGTCCGTGATCCCGTGGCGCTCGGGCCTCACCCCCGTGACCACACTCGTCCAGATGACCGGCGAGATGTCCGCCACCGGTGTGAGCGACGCCGTGACACCGCGCTCGGCCAGAGCACGCAGATTCGGGAGTCGGCCCTGACTCCAGAGGTCCTCGATGGCCACCCACGAGGCCCCGTCGATACCCACGAGGAGCGTCAGTCGGGTCTGTACATTGTCCGCATCTCTAGCGCAGGCGATGCACAGAACAACGGTGGCGAGAACAACTACCCAGGCCCTCTTCATCTGGCGGAATCTATCAGTAGGATTCAGACCCAGGGTGCTTGTGACAGGACGTTTGTCTTCTCGTCGAGTCGAAAAACCCTTCTCGCATTGCCGCGCATCAGTGGCTCGACCAATTCGACCGCGTCGTGCTGTAGCAACCAACTCCCATCGACCAACTCCTCCAATGCTTGAACGATGCCACGACGGGCCATTACGGCGTGACCCAGGACGCACTCCACCACCGAATAGTCGCCACCAAAGGTAAACAGCTTGTTTGTTGGCGCGGTGATGACATAGCGCTTGAGAAACTCCCCCGCGGCTGCCGGATCGGTAATCCACGCCCAGCTCATATCGACGTAGGCATTGGCAACGCGCTTGGTCACGGCGATGAGCTCTTGCCAATAGGGATAGGCGATGTGCAGAAACACAAACGTTGTTGCCGGCGCTTTCCGACACATCTCAGCGATATCTTGCGGGTGCTGGGCGATACGCCGGAGCTGTGAGGTCTTGTTGCCCTCCAGATATCCCGTGTGAATCTTCACGGGAAGACCGTGGCGGGTGGCCTGGCGGACGCAAAACCAGAAGAGGTGATCCTCGAGCACCTTCTTCTCATTGCTGGGTACCCTCTCACCGCTCAGCACTCGGTTGAAGACCGGCTCTGCCTCGGCTGGGTCGACGCGGCGGTAGTTGAGACCCCGCAAGTAGGCACCCTGGCTTTTCGCCGCTACCGCGTAGGTCGAGTACTCGCCAAACCACCAGCGAATCACCTCGTGCCAGTCCTCGAGCGATCGAACGTCGATCCCGGACACTGCTGACAGCTCCTCGATATCGGGATCGATGTGCATATTCTGGAAGCTCAAATCTTGCATGAGCAGTGTCGGCTGGCTGGATTCATGAAAGGGCAGGCCGGGACTGTTGACCTGACAAGACTCGAGGTTCGACGCCTCGACCAATACCCGGTTGTACAACCCGGGCTGGCGGAGATCTTCGTACGCTTGCTGTAGCCGCGGTATGACGCTCGCGCCCAGGGAGTCGACGCCGTAGAGCTCTCTCATTGAGATTCGAACCGCCCGTCCGTAGCCGGTATTCATAACTGCAGGCCAGAACGGTTCCAAGATTTCCCACTTGTCTAGAGGATCCACATCTTTGGAGAAGAAGGCCTTCTTCTCCGCAGTGGGCATACCCGCTGCTACCAGATCCGAGGCGAGGTAGTCGTGGAGCAGCAGGCTCCAGTCGTCACAGGGAAAGAGGCCGCCCTGCAAGCGATCGATTTCATCGGGAAGGTGCTCATGGGTGTCGACAAAGGCAGTTCCCTGAACGACCCTCTCGATCTCGCCCCCCGGTCGACAGCCCAGGGCTATTCCAGCGCCTGTCGCACCGAGAACCTGCAGGACCTCACGGCGGCTGAGTCCTGGCGGCTTATGGAGCTTTAAATGTCGATGAAAGACCGTCATTCCGAGCTACTTCGGCTGTCCCAAGTGGCTGGATGGCTAGTGCTGTACCACGTGCTCGCCAACGATCGGTGCCAGCCTGGACAACGCCACGCCACTATGGCGCGCCACCAACCGGGCGAGATTTCTGAGCTCCACGAGGCGCACTCCCGTTGGGATCTTCTTCTTCTCGAGCAGCACCGCCACCTGCTCCAGACAGGCATTGCCAGCCCGATATCCCAACCCGGTACTACTCACTCCCAGCCCTCGAACACCTGCCAGTACCGCGGCCCACGAGTTCGCCAGCGCCAGACCGAGATCGTTGTATCCGTGGAAAAAGACCGGGACCTTGACCTCCGCCACCAACTCGCTGAGAAGAGCCTGCAATGCGAACGGCTCGGCGCTCCCGTTGGTGTCGTAGAACGTCACCCGGCTGGCGCCTGCCTTCACTGCCAACCGAGTAATCTCCAACAGAAACAGCGGCGACGCCTGTATCGCGTAGGGAAAACCAACACCCACCTCTGCCGACAGTGATCGGCCCCTCTCGAGCACCCGGAGCAGCGTTGTCACCTTCTGGCTTCCTCCGAGCGGGGGCTGCTGCTCCGCCAGCGACATCAGGAGATCGAACCGGTCGAGAAGCTCGGCTGCCGCCTCCATCTCTTCCATGGCGGTGGGACTTGCAGCATAGATCAGACCTGAAGTCTTGATCCCCATACCCCTTCTGGTCAGGGTGCCAACGAACCGAAGATCGTCAAAAACCCGATCCGGAGCCACCACCTCGGCCTCCGGTACACCGGCCATGGCGAGACTCTCGGCGATCTCGACTTTCTGCTCGACGGAGAGTGAGACGCCCGGAACATCGGGACCTTCGCGCAGAGTCGCGTCCCTGAGAATGACACCGGCACCCAAGCTGGTCACTGAGATCGCCCCCTTGCTGCAGCCAACGCTCGCAGCGGTCAAGCCTACGCTAGCGGCTGGCATTAAGCCACCACCCGGCCGTGGGGCTCTGACCCGACCTCAGAGCTCAGTCGTGGTGCTCGGCGGGGTTCAGGTTCTCGGCACCGGGCAATGTGCCCACCAGGCGGGCCGGATCGTGAATGAGAACCGGCAGGTGTTGGGGACAGATCCAGAATGTAGAGTCGAGATAGGCGAGCTGCACCAGCGGCGTGGCCTCCGGGCCGCGTTGGCAGGCGAGACAGCGCTTTTCGGTCGATTCGTCGTTCATGAGTCACTCCGTTGCGGTGGTTTCAAAACCCGCGGGTGTCGGGAGTGTAGGACGGGCGCTGGTCAGCTCCTATGATCTAGCTCAGTCCTAGCCTACCTGTTGTCAGCACTCACTGTGCCATCACCGCCGGGGTGGCCGTAATCCGGGTCGTCGATCTCCTGGATGCGCTCCACGTATTCCGCCTGATTGATGTCGTTGTCCCATTGACCCGTGAAGCGCGCTGTCGTGTAGCCCACCAGAAAAAGCAGCACAACCGCAGCAGCATAGGCCGGGACACTGAGTCGTCTCCCCCGAGCCCGGAGCTCCAAGGCGTCGCTGGCCGGGCAGACCGCGAGGCAGTCGACACAGCCCGTACATTCGACACTGCGCACCACCTGCAGTCGCGAGATCGGCAAACGTGCCATGCACGCCTGGTCGCAGAGTCCGCAGTCGATACAGGGTTCACTCTGGCGCTCGATGCGCACCGGCGACATCCACGAGAACAGTCCCAACAGCGCACCGTACGGGCACAGATAGCGACACCAGAGTCCCTGCACCAGAATCGACCCCACCACCAGCGCCAGCATGACGGTGACGCCCACCACGCCGAGATTGACGAAAAACAGCCCCATCTTGATGTCCGCTACCCGGTTGTAAGGCGATTGGATAAAGGCCTGCAACTCGGCCGCACTCATCGTCACGATCGCCCATACGAAGAAGGCCAGCAACAGGTACTTGAGACTCTGGAGCGGCCGGTCGATCCAGCGCCACGGCCGGAAATTGCGCCGCCAGAACTTGCGCCCCAGGCGCGCCAGCCACTCCGACACCAGACCGACCGGACAGATCCAGGAACAGAACGACTTACGCAAGAGCAGGGCCGACAAGAGCACCAGCAGCACGATGATGGTTGCTGCCGGATGGATCCGATTCAAAGTCCCTTGATAGATCCAATCGAGAGCTCCCATCAGGCCACTGATCGGTAGGAAACCCTCGACACCCGGAGGACGGTAGGGTAGTGGGACCGCACCGGCCTTGGCTGCCTGATAGAAGCGGCTCAACTGATACCCGATCAGCACACAGGTGAGGGCAAATCCTATCTGTACCAATAGACGGACACGGAAGGTGCGGTGCCCCTTCCGGCCCACCGTACCCGTAAGCCAATCGGTAACCGCGTCCGCTCTCGACCGTTTCGTGGTGCTCACACCCGCCTCACTGGTTGTAGCGCTCGACGTACATCTTGCGCAGCGCTTCGGCCTCTTCAGGTGACAGGCCCTCCATCCAGAGATTCTCGGGGCGTGACATCAGCTCTGCCACCTTGGCCTCGTATTTCGCTTCCATCGCCGGGCTGTGCTCTGCTGCCGCTTCGATGACTGCCGGCAAGAACTCGAGATAGAAATGCTTGGAAACTTCGTACATTCCATGCCAGTGGGTGTAGTCGGGACCCATCATGCTGGCACCATGGCGAGCTCGGCGACCTTCGTGATGCCAGAGCTCCCAGAAGACCCATTGCACATCTTTCTCAAAGGGGGCGTCCTTGCGCAGCACACCATCGGCCAGTAGTTCATCCATGAACCTCTTGGCCGGAATGGCGAACTTCTCGTTGTAGAGCACCACCAGGGCGTCGAACTGCTTGTAGAAGTTGTCCACGAAAGCAACACTGTGGCAGTTGAGGCAGGCACCTTTCATCTTGCCGCGGCGCTCTTCCCAGGTCACGATTCGCTCCACGGTTCGCGGTACGGTCTTACTGACCAACTCTTCGTTTTCCACCACCTTCTCCACCGTATCGAGGGTGGCACCGATCTCTGGCAGGGTCCGAGAAGCCGGGAAATCCTCCTTGAAGCCATCCTCATAGACCACCAGATTGAGCTTGGAGCTGATGATCGGCCGCAGGGTCCAACTGATGCGTTCCCCTACGTCGTGGTGGTTGCCGACCACTTCGCCCTGCGGCGTCATATAGGACGAAATGTGACAGGTGGCGCAGGTTGGGGCCGCGGAGTAGTCGCGGCCAAGCACCCAGTCGCCCTCTTTGTCCAGCGCCATGATGTCCCGGCTGGCATAGAACGCGATACCGTGCTTGGACTCGTTGTAGATCTCGATCTGAGGATGATCGGGGCCCATATGACACTTGCCGCAGTTCTCCGGCGAACGGGCCAGCTTCGCCTCGAACGCGTGCCGTGAGTGGCAGGCATGGCAGGAGCCCTTCGATCCGTCCGGATTCAGCCGCCCCATTCCACTGTTGGGCCAGGTCTGCCAGTCGAAAACCGGCTTGTTTTCCGTGCCTGCGCGCACGATCTCCCCCGCATCGTCGCGTTCGAAGCGGATGATGGAACCGTGACACTGCCAGCAACCGTTCACCGCGTCGGCGATATTGTCTGGCGTGCCGGCGACCTTCTCTGCCAGGATGTTGTCCAGGCTGGCGAGAATCTCACCCGCCTTTGCATGATGGCTCTTGGAGAACTCCTCGTACTCCCGAGCATGGCAGTTCGAGCAATCGAGGGGGGTCACCAAAGCGGCCACCCAGGCCCCTTCGTGCAGCCAGGCGTCGACCTCACCCTTGGCGGCGCCGTGGCAGTCGACGCAGCCCACATCGTACTGTGCATGGCTGGATCGCTCCCACTCCATCACCATCGCGGGACTGTTCTTGCGATGACAATCGACACACCCTTTGCTGTCGACGGTGACTCCCGGTTCGGATCCCTCATCCACACTTTGGCCACTCGCTTCCTGAAGGGCCACCAGTGGCAGCGAAGCGAGAAATAAGAACGAAAGTGCGACGAGGAGGGGTCGTTTCATTGTTGGTGCCATTACAGTTCCTCCGTGTCATTCGAGACATGAATAACCTGTCCCTACATTCCTGGGTCTGATCAGATCTTGAAGGTTGTCCAGATCCAGAACTTGTTGGTGTCGGCGCGGAATTCGTCGGCGCCGTAGAGCCCAGCCGTGAACGCGAACGTCTGTTTCCACGGCGCCACATACGCCACTTGAAGGTCGAGTTCATCGCCGTAATTGGAGCTCACATCGGCAGCACTGAAGAAGTGGTATTTCGTGATCCACTTGACGGGTCCGATCTTGCCGTGGAGTTGCAGAAACAGATCCTCGAGACCATTGGTTGGCGTGGTGAGGAACATGTCGGCCCAGCCATTGAACTTGTGCAGGGTGGCCAGGGGGGTGCTGAACTGGCCGTCCTCCACGCTGCCACCGAGAACCTCGTAGCCCACCAGGACACTGAGCGGCTTGAACACTCCCTGCAGCATGAGAAACAGATAATCCGCCCGCAATCGGTTCGGGTTGTTGCCATAGTCGCTCTGCGAGGCGTACTCCACTTCGTAGTTCAGGGCCGTGTCGGCGTCGAACTCGTAGTGGCCGATGAACTCCAGACCATAGCTGGCCGATGAGATCCCGAATTGAGACGGATTGTCGAAATCCAGGAGATAGACGTAGGGTGTCAGGGTTCCCACTTCACCGAGCTTGAACCTGACGTTGAACAGGTGACTCGCAGTATCCCAGGTAGCGCCGTTGATCCGGTGAACCTTGTCGAGGTAGCTGTAGAGGAAGCGCGCCCAGTCGAGCGAATTGTTAGTGAACTTGAAGGCGTTGAACGACTGGTGGTGCTGACGCCAGGCGACGGCACCGATGAATCGCTGATCGTCGATGTTGATCTGCTCGCGCCCGAGCTGCAAATTGGTGCCTCCCTTGTCGAACCAGAAATAGGCCTCGCTGATGTCGGTGATCGCCGGATCCGCCACCACCGGACGATCGGTAACGCCGTTGTTGAGATCGCCCCAACCGATATTGTTATAGAGATCGTTGCCGATCGTGGTGACATTCTCGGCCGCGATGTAGAAGCCCAGCCCTCTCCAGCTCAGGGTCTTGTAGCCCACCACTGTGCGCAAAGTCGACGCATGGGCCTCCTTCTCACCCACGGCGTCGTCGCTCACATTTTCGTATCGGTAACGTAAGCTGAGCACCGGGCTGCCCTTGGTGAGCGCCTCGAGCAGAGTCGGCGGTTCCTCACCGTAGACGGCAGGAACAACCAACCCCGTGATCACGACTAATATCAGAGTCCAAACGCTCGAACATCGCATTGTGAGGTCCTTTTTTGTCTCTCACCCGGGAGATTTTTTCACAAAGGAAGAGTTGGCAACGACTACCCGTCTGGGTAGGGCAAGCAGAGTCTTGATGACTAGGCTAGGCTCGCCTCCACGCGCTATTGTGCACTCTTGCAAGGAGGAACGGTATGACCGAGGTCAGGAAGATTCCCAAGACCTATCTGAAGTTCCGTGAGGACTACCCCGAGGTTGCTCAGAACTACGAGGCTCTGGGCAAGAGCCTAGCCGAGATCGGGGCCCTGGATAAGCGGACCGTGGCGCTAGTCAAACTCGCTCTGGCCGTGGCCAACCAACGCGAGGGGGGCGTGCACTCGGCCACTCGCAAAGGGCTCGATACCGGTTTGACGCCCGAGGAGATGCGTCAAGTGGCCCTGCTGGCCATCGGCTCGATCGGCTTCTCTTCAGCGATGGCGGGTTACAGCTGGATCGGGGACATCGTCGACCCCGACTAGTGGACTGTAACGCCCACTGGCACCCTACGACTCGCCACTCCACTCCCGATGGAACTGTTCCAGGAATCCCTCCATGTATTCGTGACGTGCCTCGGCGAGCCGGCGAGCGGCGTCTGTGTTCATCCGTTCTTCGAGCAGCAGGAGTTTCTCGTGGAAGTGATTGATCGTCGAGCCGGCACTCTCGCGGTAGGCATCGAACGTCTCGTGTGACTCGGGTTCGACGTCGGGATTGTGGATTTCGCGGCCCTGATGGCCACCGTAGGCGAACGCCCGGGCAATGCCAATGGCTCCCAAGGCGTCGAGTCGATCGGCATCCTGCACGACCTTGCCTTCAATGCTCTCCATGGGAGTGGGCACCCCCGACCCCTTGAACGAGATCTCCCGGATGATCGAGCAGACATGCTCGCTCACCGAGCTGTCGACACCGCACTCCTCGAGCCACGCGGCCGCTACTCTGGGTCCAGCTTCGGGATCGCCCTGATAGAACTTCCAGTCGGCGATGTCGTGGAGTAGCGCCGCGAGCTCCACCACAAACGCATCCGCACCCTCTTCCTTCCCGAGACGCAGCGCCAGTTTCCGCACCCGCTGGATATGCCACCAGTCATGACCACTGGTATCGCCGTGGAGCATCTTGCGGACATGCTCCTGGGTGCGTTCGACAACGGCTGCTCGATTCATGGGCTTTACGGAAGCCTACCGCAGTCCCTGAGGCTGTAGGGCATTAGGGCTATAGGGCAAAAGAGCCCAGAGGCGTAAAGAGCTTGGGGACCTGGAGTCTTGAGGTCTCACCCCCAGCCTCCCGGCTGTTAGCTTCCGACTGCCCGCTCTCTCTGTTCCGGATGGTGGCTGGTAGCCGGCAGCTAGGAGCTAGCCTGGGGACAAGTGACACATTACGGTTACACAGGCCCTAACGCCCTACAGCCTTCTTGCCCTACGACGCGAGTTGGGCTTTTCCGCGAACCTGTCCGAAGCGACGCTCGCGGCGGTGATACTCCTCGAGAGACTCGATCAGATCCTCTTTGCCGAAGTCGGGCCACAGCTGCGGGGTGAAGTACAGCTCGGCGTAGGCGCACTCCCAGAGTAGAAAATCGCTGAGTCGTTGCTCGCCGCTGGTGCGGACCAGCAGATCCACATCTGTGGCCGGCGGCTCGGAGTGGATCGCACGGTTGAGCAGAAACGCGAAGTGCTGCGGGCTCAGATCCCGGGAGCCCTCGAATGCGGCGGCAGCAGCCGAAATGGCCTCGCGGGCGGAGTAGTCGACGGCAATCCGCAAATGCAGCTTCCGTCCTCCCTGGGTTCTGGCTTCGGCACGCTCGATGGCTCGCACGATCCTGGGGTCGAGGCGATCCCGTCGGCCGATGACATCGAGCAGCACACCGTTCTTTATGCAGCGCTCGGTCTCTTTCTTGAGATAGGTCTCGAGAAGCTTCATCAAAGCGGAGACCTCTTCACGCGGTCGCTGCCAGTTATCAGCCGAGAAGGCGTAAAGCGTCAGGGTATCCACTCCCAGCTCTACTGCTGCTTCGACCGTTCGCTGGACCGCCTTGGCACCCTCTCGATGACCGACGGTACGAGGCAGACCCCGAGCCTTGGCCCAGCGACCGTTGCCATCCATGATGACTGCAACGTGCAGGCCTTCTCCGGGGCGATATGACTCACTACTCATGCCGATTTCTCCTCCGCTTGCCTCACACCTGCTCTTGCCGAGTCGCTCGAATCAGGGCCTCCATATGATCCAGATAGCGCTCGAGGGCTTGCCGGCCCTTGGTGGTGAGCTCGAACTCGGTTCTGGGAACCCGACCCGCAAATGATTTCTCGCAGGCGATATATCCCGCGTCCTCCAGCTTACGGGCGTGGACGCTGAGATTGCCGTCCGTTGTTCTTAGAAGTTGTCTCAGATCGGTAAAGCTCAGCGCGCTGTTGACCGCCAGGGCGCTCATGATGCCAAGCCGCACTCGCTCGTAGACCAGACGGTCGAAGTCCCGGGCAGCGGCATCCGCCATATAGCCGGAGAGACTCTCCAGGCCCTCTTTTGGCCTGCCGTCGGATCTCTTTGCCCGATTATGTGTCGCCTGTCGCTTAGCCACCGTATCGCCTCGCAATGATCGACCCGAATAGGATGTGCAGCCCTCCAAAGCCGAGTGTCAGGAGACCGTTGGCCCATGAGGAGGGTGCCCACAAGGCAACAAGCCCCAGGGCCATGAAGCAGGCACCCATGATGGGTACCGGGCGCACCGAAAAGGTCCCACCGGCCACCACCCCGCTGCCGTAGAGCAGCAGCCAGAGAGCGGGAATCACGCCCCCGGCAGCTGTGTCCTGCAGCACGGCGGTGAGTAGAGAGGCTGCCACCAGGGGAGGAGTCACACTGAACAGAAATCGGCGTCCGACACCCTGGGACAGACGCACACCCTGACCCCGAGCTTTTCTCGACATGAACCAGCCACCGACCCCCAGCGCCACCATTGCTGCAATAACCCAGACGGTCAACCAGTGATTTGCCAGCGACGGTAGGTTCACCAGGATTCCCGCCAGCAAACCCGTCAGTCCGACCACGATGCCCCCCACCCCCGGGACGGAGGTGAACGATGCCGACGACTCCATCGCCAGCCGTATGAAGCGCAGGTTGTCCATGGCATGCGTGTGCATGGCCACCGACTTGGACGGTTTGTGTACCGGTTCACTCATTGGCGGGGGACAGTACCCAATTGAATCGGTCTTGTCAAGTACTTTACAACAAAGAGTGCATATCTCTCTGTCAAGTTTCACCCCCAGCCCGCATGACTCATGACTCTGCGAGGAGATTGCAGGAAGTCTCCCGCAGATCCGCGCTAATATCGGCCGGTTCCGGGTCAGGACGAGGGGTCACTCACGTGGACGCTAGGATCGATTACACCGAGGTTGGACTACGGGTCGGCCTCGAGGTGCATCAGCAGCTGCTCACCGAGCAGAAGATGTTCTGCCATTGCCCTGCAGGTCTTTACACCGAGACCCACGACGGGGCCGTGCTCCGCCACATGCGGCCCACACTCTCCGAGCTGGGCGAGTACGACGGCACGGCACTGATGGAGTTCAAGACCAAAAAGAACATCATCTATCTCCTGCATGAGAGCAACGTCTGCACCTACGAGATGGACGACTCACCTCCCTTCCTGGTGAATCCCCAAGCGGTAGACATTGCTATCGAACAGTGCCTGATGCTGGGCTGCGACATCGTCGACGAGGTGCACATCGCCCGTAAGCAGTATCTCGACGGCTCCATTCCCACCGGTTTTCAGCGCACCGCCATTGTCGGGATCAACGGACGCCTCCCATTCCGAGGCCGCGAGCTCACCATCACCCAGGTCAGTGTCGAAGAGGACAGCTGCCGCGAGGTTTCAGATCGCGGACATCTCGTCGTCTGGCGTGCCGATCGGCTGGGAATGCCATTGATCGAGACGGTTACTGCGCCCGAGCTGCACACGCCCAAAGAGACGGAGGAGGCCATCCTGCTCATCGGTCGAGTTTGTCGCTCGACCGGCCATGTTCGTGTCGGGATTGGGGCCAGCCGCCAGGACGTCAATGTCTCGGTTCGGGGGGGGCGCCGAGTAGAGATCAAGGGAGTTCCGCAGGCTTGGCGGGCTCGCCAGCTGGTGCGCGGTGAGACCGTTCGCCAGGTACGTCTGCTGGAGCTCCGAGACGAGCTTCACGGACGCGGTTTTCGCCGTCCAGACCAAGTCGGAATGGAGCATCGGGAGATCACCGGCCTTACCGCCCGCTCGCAGCTCGATGCACTACGCCGTGAAACCTGGGAGGGCCTCATGGAGCGCCAGGGCCGCCGACCGGGACTCGAGCGCGGCGAAGGTCCTTTCTGTGTTCGCGCGATCCGCTTGCCAAGCCTGGCGGGGACCCTTTCGCGGCCTTGCCAGCCGGACCTGACCTTTGCCCATGAGGTGGCGGGACGGGTACGAGTCATCGCCACCCTGGATCAGGCACCGGTGCTTCTCCACAGCGATGCCTGGCCTGACTACCTGGGTAGTGTCGACGAGCTCAACCGGATCCGCAAGGCGCTGGCCTGTGGATCGGACGATGCAGTCATCGTCGTCTGGGGCGCCACCCAAGACACCCTCACCGCGGCTCAGGAGATCCAACAGCGTTATGCCGACGCTGTCGATGGGATTCCACCTGAGACGCGCCAGCCTCTGGATGATGGGCACACCGATTTCGAACGCATTCTCCCCGGACCCGACCGTATGTATCCCGACACGGACAGTCCGCCGCAACGCATCACCCGCGAACGGGTCGAGGGAATGCGTCTGGCACTCCCCGAGGCGCCCTGGATTCGGGAGGAGCGCTACGCGGCGGTGGGAATCCCGCGTGCCACCCGTCACTACCTGATCCGCCGCGGCGGTGCTCGTCTAGTCGACCATGTCGTGGCCCACTGCAACGCCGATCTCCGCCGCACCTGCTTCCTCTTCGGGGAGGAGCTCAAGGGGCTGCGTCGCGCCGGGGTGGCTGTCCAGAAGATCTCGCCGGAACGCTGGTGCGAGCTCTTCGAGCTGGCAGCACAGAAGCCCGTTCTCTGGGAGGCGCGTCGCGAGCTGATCGAGAGGATGTGCGCTCAGCCAGAGGATGCTGTCCAGGACCTCGTCCAGAAGCTTTCCCTGGGTGCCGAACCGATCGGGTGGGACAAGGAGCTGCAGGCGCAGGCCTCGCAGGCCCCACCGAAGCTGGAAAAGAGTGCGCTCGGGCGCTACCTCATGGGCAAGCTGATGAACGACCTGCGGGGGCGAGTTTCTGCAGCCAGCGTGGCGAAGGCGGTTGACCACTTCCTGTGCTGATAGCGGTGTGCATCTACTACCGCCAAATCAGAGTTGGAGAATCCTTATGGACAACGGACAAGACCCCCTGAAGGGCTATCGCGGCCTCGCCCGCAAACGGCTCGAGGATTGGAAGATGCGGGTGTGGAGCGATGTGCGCGTCGTCAACGACCAGGGGAGCATCTTCGAAGGTGTCATCCTGCCCCGCAGCGAGACCAACGACGATTTGCACGTGGTGATCAAGCTCAAGACTGGGTACAACGTGGGAATTCACGTCGATCGCATCCGTCAGGTCGAAGAGCTCGGATTCAAAGAGGCAGTCTACAAGATCCCGGAACAAGAGTTCCCCGCCAGCCCCGACCTGCCCAAGGTCACCCTGCTCGGTACCGGCGGCACCATCGCCTCACGCCTGGACTACCGCACCGGTGCCGTTATCCCGGCATTTACCCCGGGAGAGCTCTACGGTGCGGTTCCCGAGCTCGCCGACATCTGCAATCTCACTACCAAGAAGCTCTTCGGTGTCTTCTCGGAAAATATGGGCTGGGATCAGTATGTGGCTCTCGCCAAGGCTATCGGTGAGGAAATCGCTGTCGGCGTCGACGGCATCGTCATCGGACACGGCACCGATACCATGGCCCACACAGCCGCAATCTTGAGCTTCATGGTGCAGAACAGCCCTGTTCCCATCGTTTTGGTCGGCAGCCAGCGCAGCTCCGACCGCCCATCGAGCGATGCTGCCCTCAACCTGATTCACGCCGTAAGCAGTGCGGCCCATGGCGACATCGCCGAGGTTCAGATCTGCATGTTCGGCCCCACCTCGGATCAGTATGGCCTGCTCCACCGAGGTACCCGGTGCCGCAAAATGCATAGCTCCTATCGCAGTACCTTCCGCACCATCGGCGATATCCCGCTCTGCCGGGTCAGCACCAACGACTTTCACGTGCTGACCGACCAGTACCTGCCCCGCGACCCCGACCGAGAGGTCGAGATCGACCCCGTCTACGACGACCGGGTGACGATTCTCTACTACTACCCCGGCATGAAGCCTGACGTGGTCACGGCGCTGGTGGACAGCGGTTACCGCGGCATCGTCATCGCCGGCACCGGTCTCGGGCACGTCAACAAGCCCATCTACCCGGCCTTGGAGCGAGCCATCGAGCAGGGAGTCCAGGTGGTGATGACGGTGCAGACGCTGTGGGGCTACGCACAAATGTATGTCTATGACACCGGTCGCGATCTGCAAGAGCTCGGCGTCGTGCCACTGGACAACATGCTACCCGAGACCGCGCTGATGAAACTCGGGTGGGTGCTGGGACACACCCACGATCACGACGAGGTCATGCGGATGATGCGGACGCCCATCAACTATGAGATCACCGAACGCGAGCCCCACGACGGGTACATGATCCTCCAGGGAGGACTCCCCGAGACACAGAAGTTCACCACCAGTCACTGGAAGTAGGCGGAGCGTTGCTCGGCCTGCACAGTTACCCAGCTGTCGGGTGGGCGCTCGACCGATGGCGGCGGTGGCGGTAGTTGACTGTCGGCCGACAGCCCCACCGACAAGGGAAAGGTCGATAGAAAAACCTCACCCTTCTTGCGGCTCCGTACCAGCACCCGTAGCTGATAGTCACCCGGTGGCAGCCCCAGCTCACCGACAAAGCGAACACCCCCGCGGTTCAGGGTCTCCCGGTGGTCGCCGAAGTCGATCTTGAGCTCACCGTTGAGAACCTCCCGGACTCGTGATTCGGAGTCGAACACGGCCATCTGCAGCTCGAGCCGGCTGGGCTTTTTGGTCTTGGTGGCCAACAGTGAGGAGCCCGTGACCTCGACCGCCACCGGTACGCGGGTGCCCCTCCCTTGAGGGTCAGAGATGGTTTGGGCGAAGACCTGCACCTCGAGCTCGGAGGCCTCGAGATTGGCCAATAGCCACTCGGCGGCATCGACACGTTGCTCGAAGACCTCACGGTTGGCCGGTGGACGCGCCGTGTAGTAGCCGGGCCGATGGATGATCTGCACCCCCTTGGGAGGATTCTTGAGCTTCACGTCGAGCTGATGGTAATCGCTCCTCTCGCTGTCCCCCTTCTGGGTGGGCTGAAAGGTCAGCACATAGACAATACCGGTGCGCTGCAGAACCTTGGCAGTGGCCACCGAGAAGTTATTTGTGTTCTCGATCAGATCACCGCCGGTGGCGTCGGCCATGAACAGCAGTGAGCTCGAGGCAAACGAGGTTTCACCGAGCCCCGGGATTCCCCCGACATCGATGGCGTGAAGCGTCCAGCCGCTGTCGCGCATGGCCCTGAAGGACTTCTGCAGGTAGAACAGGGAGTGGGCGTCTGTCAGCAAGTTACCCGCGAATCCCTCAGAGAGCAGCAGGATATCCTTCTGGCCACCGACGTCTTTCAGCAGGGTCGCGAGCTCGGCGAGCGATAGCCCCAGGGCACGGATCGAGCTGACATCGGCTTCGCTATCGACCACATCCTGGGCCACATCGATGGGCTTGCTCACGTCGATCTCGACTCTCACCTTGATGGGCCCGAAGAACGAGTTCTGTTGGCGAATGTCGACCCCATCGTCCTCCGCCTCGTCGTACACCACCGGTCCGGTCAATACCGCTAGCGCTGCCGTATTGCCCATTTCACCGGCCAGGGTCTTGTAGGTGGACGAGCCGTCGCCGGCAGGCGAGACCGAGAAACGGGCCGCATGGAGCCGAGCCAGGATCTCCTGCTGTTTCTTGCGCTTGGCATCAAGCATGGCCTGCACCGCATCGAGGGCCAGATGCAGCTTCTCCCGGTCATCGGTAAAGCCCACCAGGAGGTTGAGACCCGAAACATAGCCCCAGGTGGCGACGGCCACGCGATCGGTCGGGTGAAGTTGGCTATCGAGCGCGCTCCGAATCCCTTTCAGGGCATGGGCCAAACGCTGCCGACGCGAAAAGCTGAAATCGATCAGCAGCAACAGCCGTCGGCTTCTGGGATCCGCCGTGGTCAATGAAGGGGCGTCCACGGGCTTCTGATCCCGGCTGCCCCACAGGTCGCGCACCTCGAACCCGACGATCGACTGCAACTCG
>Ga0255055_10001367_pt1 | contig 18021 bp, 8 predicted proteins | sample JV7_2_27_MG_FD_188633 | JGI IMG/M metagenome (GOLD analysis project Ga0255055, IMG submission 188633) | Seawater microbial communities from Jervis Inlet, British Columbia, Canada - JV7_2_27 | ecosystem: Environmental > Aquatic > Marine > Inlet | place: Canada: British Columbia | collected... | reverse complement strand
CGTGCCCTCTGTGGTAGCAACGGCGAGTTCATCCAGCGCTCGCTGGGGTATGACGCCGAGGGACGGGTCGTCCGCGACACCGCCGCCGACGGAGCGACGACGCTCAGCGAGTACACCTCGACGGGTCAGATCGCCAGGGAAACGAATCCTCTGGGGCACGCCACGATGTATGCCTACGACGCGGAGGATCGTCTCGTGAGCGTCGACCAGCCCAGTCCGGCGGCGCAACCCGGCGCCACGGGCGGGCTTCGTGTGAGCGCCATCCTCTCTTACGACGACGGCGATCGACTGACCGGCGTGACCGGTGCACCCGGCGTGACGGCAAGCGCGACGTACGACGAGATCGGCAATCTCGTCGAGGTCGAGGATCCCAACGGGAACGTCCAGGTGTTCGCCTACGACCTGCTGGGCCGTCTCATGGCCCAGGGGCCGGAGGACACGGGAATACCCGGCATGATCGATCCGAATCGTCTGGAAACCACGACCTACGATGGGCGCAATCTGACCACGTCGATCACGACTCCCCGTGGGGACACGCTCGACTATTCCTACGATCTCGCGGGCCGCATCACCGGTATCGGCTTCGGAAGCAGCTCGATCGCGCACGTCCTCGACGAGAACGGTAACCGGGTACTCACCACGTACGACGGGGCCACGGTGAGTCGTACGTTCGATTCGGTCGACCGCCTGAGTTCGCGCACCGACGAGTTCGGAAACCAGGTCGACGTTGTGCGCGATCCCGTGGGTCGCATCATCGAGTTGGTCTACCCGTCGGATCTGGACGGGGACGGCGAACGGGATCGTGTCTTCTACGGCTATGACGCGCTGAACCGACTGACCGATGTCCTCGCCGACTGGGACGGCCGATCGACGACCTACCGTTACGATCTGACCGGCAAGCAGGTTGAGACGACGCTGCCCGACGGATCGGTGGTTTCCTACAGCTACGATGCCGCGGGGAACCTCACCGGCATCTCCGACCCCGGGGGTGAGTTCCACGGGAGCTACACGCTCAACGCCGCGGGTTCGCGAATCGCGGCCGACCACACCCTGCCGCTCGATCCGGTCTTTGCGCTGTCCGACGTGACCTATACCTACGGGCCGCGCAACGAGTTGATCAGCAGCAGCGCCGGGCCGGTCTACACCTACGACGACTCGGGCAACATGGTGACCGGGACACTCGATGGTGTGCCCGTCGCGCTGGGACACAACGAGATCGATCAGCTGGTCTCGGTTAACGGATCCGTCTACCGCTACGACAGCGATGGTTTCCGTGTGGAAACGCAGGGCAGCGGGGCGCCTCGCCGTTACGTGTACGACATGATGGCCGAGTTCCCGCGCCTGTTAGAAGAACAGGACGCCGACGGAAACGTGCTGGCGCGCTACGTTCACGGCATCGGCCTGATCTCGCGCGACGGCCCCGAAGGCTTCCGCACCTATCACTACGACAGCCGTGGCAGCACCGTCTCGCTCACCGACGGCGGCGGTGCGATCACCGATCGCTACGCCTACGACCCGTTCGGGCGCCTGGTGGGTCACGAGGGGAGTATCGACCAGCCGTTCCGCTACAACGGTCGCGACGGCGTTTCCGACGACGACAACGGGCTTTACTACATGCGAACGCGCTACTACGCGCCCGAGCTGCAACGCTTCATCGAGCGCGATCAGGTATTCCCGGGAGACTTGACCGATACCCAGTCGCTGAACCGCTACGCGTTCGTTCAGGGCGATCCGATCCAGCGTGTCGATCCCAACGGCGATTGGCTCACCGCGATCACCGCCGTCGTCGGGGCCGCGGTGAGCGTCGGGTTCGAATGTTATGACGGCTGCGATGTTGACGAGGCCCTGGGCGCTGCCGCCGAGGGGGCTATCGCGGGCGCCACTGGCACCTTCCTCGGCGCCGTCGCGGGCGCTCTGGTCGGCCTCGCGGTCCAGGAATTGACCGCGGAGACCGGTGAGTTCCTCAACGAGGAGTTGGGTATCGACGTGGACCTGGGCAGCGGTGTGGACGGATTCGAGGAGGCCGCGGTGCGCGTCGGAGGAGCTGCTTTGTTCGCCGGTATCGGCGGCGCGGCCGGTGACGCCCTAACCTCCGGAGTAACCCGGGGCATCAACAGGCAGCTGGCCAAGCAGGCGACGAAGGAGACGGGCAAGCGAGTGCTGAGCAGCATCGCCAAGGACGTCATCGGCAAGGCCGTGGGCCAGGCCGTCGGCGCGGCCCTCAGCCCGGTACGAAACGCCACCCAGGAAGAGGTCCTTCGCCGTCTCAAGAAACCGAACTCGAGGACTGATCCATGAGGACGCTGCCCACCACGGCGAGGCTCCTCGTGCTGGCGGCATTGCTCGTCATCGCCTCGGGCGCCGTGTTCGCCGACGAAACGCGATACACCTACGACGACCTTGGTCGCCTGATCAAGGCCGAGTATCCGGACGGCAAGGTCATCGCCTACGAATACGACGCGGGTGGCAACATCTTGCGCCGGCAGGTCACGCTCGCCGGCGATGCGGACGGCGACGGGATCGCGATCGGCGCCGACAACTGCCCGTTCGTGGACAATGCAAACCAACTCGATACCGACATGGACGGTATCGGGGATGCTTGCGACGACTGCCCGGACGAGGACGCCTCGATCGGAATCTGCTCGAGCCTCCAGGGTAACGATCTCTGCACCGTCAACGACGACTGTCGGGACCTGTTGGTTCCCGGCCGGGGGGTCACCGGCAACGGCCAGGTGGACTTCCCCCTGTGGGTCGCCGCGGCGGACATCGACGGCGACGGCGATCTCGACGCGCTTTCGGCCTCGCACGACGACAACAAGATCGCCTGGTACCCCAACGATCCGGATAACACAGGCGCCAAGGGCAGCTGGGGATCCCAGCAGGTGATCTCGTCAACCGCGCTGGGCGCGCAGGTGGTGGACACCGCGGACATGGATGGGGACGGCGACCTCGACGTGCTCTCGGCTTCCGATCTGGACAGCACGCTGGCCTGGTACGAGAACGACGGGACACCCGGTGGAGTGGGAGACTGGGCCCGCCACGTGATCGAGGCCCCCGCGAACATCCCGGACTGGATTTCGGCGGCCGACGTGGATCGCGACGGCGTGACCGACGTTTTCTCGAACTCCTTGATCGAACTCGCGTGGCATCGATTCAACGCGGGAACGGGCAGCTGGAACAAGACGGTGATCACGACATCCGCCGACGTGGCGTACGCGGCGGACGTGGACAGCGATGGAGACATCGACGCGGTCAAGGCGTCGGGTGCCACGTTCTCCTGGTACGAGAACGACGGGACACCGGCCGTCGGGGCCTGGCCTGTCCATTCCATCGAGACGTTCCTGCAACTGGAAACGGTGCACGCAGCGGACGTCGATCGCGACGGCGATCTCGATCTCCTCGGCGCATCGTCCGCCGAGCGAGAGTTTGCGTGGTACGAAAACGACGGGATGTCGCCGCCCGGATGGACTCGCCGGCCGATCAGCGTGACCGCCGACATCCCGACTCTCGGTCTTGGGACGCAGTCGATCGCGGTGACCGACGTCGATCGCGACGGGGACAACGACGCGGTGCTGGCCACGTTGAACTTCAACCAGATCGTCTGGTACGACAACGACGGTGCGACACCGCCGGGGTGGACCAAGAAGTTCATCGTCAGCGGGGGTGGGATCGAAGCTCGGTCGCTCGTCGTCGGTGATTTCGACCTGGACGGTGACGACGACGCCCTCCTTGCCTGGTCGGCGCCCTTCGACAACACCGTCTTCTGGTACGAGAACGCCGTACGCGAGACCTGTGTGTTCGCGGGTGATACCGATCAGGATGGAGCCGGCGACGCCTGCGACAATTGCGTTCGTGTGTTCAACGACTTGCAGGCCGACCAGGACCTTGACGGTGTCGGCGACGCCTGCGACAACTGCCCCTCGATCTCCAATGCTTCGCAATCCGACAACGACCGTGACGGTCTTGGCGACGCTTGCGATCTGGCCTGCCCCGACGACCCCAACAACGACATCGATCAAGATGGGTTGTGCGCGGATGCGGACAACTGTCCGTTCGTCCACAACCCGCTGCAGGAGAATCGCGCCGGCTCGGGAGCCGATGGCGACGCGTGCGACCGGTCCCCGTTCGCCTCATCCGTCGAGGTGATCCACGAGTCCGGGTGGCGCCTGGGCCGAGGCACCTCCGTCTGGGTGGTCGACGGTATTCTCAAGCGCGCGACGCCCCCGTCAGGCGTCCATCACGACGAGGAAGGCGAGAAGCTTTACATCATCGTCAAGGACAGCCCCAACGCCGAGCAGGTGTGGCAGATCGATCCGTCCGTCAGCATGACCGACCAGTACACCAGCTTCGATCCTACGACCGTGTGCGACGCCGCGAGTTGCCCGGCGGTTCTCGGAGACAACGGTGCCTCGTCTCCAACGCTTCGGGATGTCGCTGTTTCCGGCGGCGAGGTGTTCGTGTCGGAGTCCACCGGTGTCTGGCGTGACGACGACCCGGCATCCTACAACAACGGCGAGCAGTGGTATCCGGTGGCCAACGCTCGCGGTCTCGAGATTGCTCCGCACGGTCACGCGAGTGATGTGATACCCGAGGGCTGGGGACTCCTCGCCGCTGGACCCGGCTCGGCGCCTGGAAGCCAGCACAACCAGGGTTCCCTACATCTCTGGGACCTGGCGGCGAAGGAACCCGCCCCGTCCGCCAACACGATCGTGGCGTTGCTGCCGCCGAACCCCCCGTCCATCAACGAGGCCGATGTGTCGGACGTGACCATCGGATCCGATCATGTCTGGGTCATCTCGGGTGACTACAGTGGGTTCATCCGCCCCGGCGGCCCGGTCTGGGAACTGGACGGCGAGGGCAACCTGATCCCGGTGGCCGAAGACGTGACGGACGCTTACGGGATCTCCTACGACCCCATCGACGGCGGGTTCTTCGCCGTCGCGGATTACGACGACGGCACGGGTGTCCAGCGCCGGCTCCTGCACATCGATCCGGATACCAGTGAGATCACCGTGGTTCTTACCGACCCGACCGACAGTTATTTCGATGTCGAAGTGGAGCGCCCCATTACCGGGCCCCTGGTGCCCGCCGCCGACCGCACACGGGGCGGCGGCCGAGTCTTCGTCACGACCGAGAACGGCAAGATCTACGAGTTCATCCGCGACACCGACGGCGACTCGATCGACGACGGGCGTGACAATTGCCGGTTGATCCGGAACCAGGACCAGGCCGATATCGATAGCGATGGCGTGGGCGACGCTTGCGACAACTGCATCTTCGGCCCGGGCAACAACGGAATCTGTTTTTTCTCCCGGGTGACGTGTTTCGATGACGACGACTGTCTCGAGGGCAACTTCGGACCGCTCAACGTCTGCGACAACCAGAACGATCTTGACGGCGATGGCGTGGGTGATTTTTGCGACGCAGATGCCGACGGGGATGGTGTCTTCGCCAACGACGAAGACCCCTGGAACCCCCACTGTCAAAGCAGTTCGATCGATCTCGACGGCGACGGGTTCTGCGCGGATCAGGATTGCCTGGACACGGCGCCCGGCTGTACCGTCGATTGCAGCGTCGACGCCGACATGGACGGCACGCCCGATTGCGCGGATACTTGCGTCGACGCCGATTTCGACCTGATCTGTGCGGATGTCGATTGTAACGACGACCCGCTCAACGGTGGTGCCAACTGCGGCATCGACTGTGCCGATGTGGACGTGGACGGAACGCCCGACTGCAACGATACCTGCGTCGACGCGGACGGCGACGGCTACGGACGTGTGCTCGGTTCCGGTTGTATCGTGCCGTTGATCATCGACTGCGACGATGACGCCTTCGCCTGCACGATGGGCTCCACGTGCGGCGACACCGACGGCGACGGTGTGCGCCAGTGCCGCGACAACTGCGGAGTGGTCGGCAACCCGAACCAGGTCGACTCCGATGGTGACGGTGTCGGCGACCTGTGCGATACGGATCGCGACGGCGACGGCACCGACGACGGGATGGACACCTGCCTTTGCGATCCGTTCAACGACGTCGACGGGGACTCGGTCTGTGCGGACGAACCCGTCTGCGGCATGGTCACGGGTCTCCAGACGGACAACTGCCCGATCCTCCATAACCCGGGTCAGTTGGACTCCGACTTCGACGGCCGCGGCGACGCTTGCGACAGCTGTCCGTACGACGCCGGCAACACTGGCCTCTGTGTCGGCGACCCCGGTTGGTACCTGAGCTGTACGTTGAGTCAGGACTCCGGGGGGCAGGCGGCATACAACCCGGTGGACGACCGGGTCTACTTCGGTGGCACCTCTCCCCCCGGTGGCTCCGCGCATATCTTGAGCTTCGACCCGGACGCCTGTAGTGCGAGCATCGTTTCTACCATGTTTGGCCTCGTCAGTGGCATTCCTCGAGGCGTTGCCGTGGACACGTCGAACGGCGACGTGTTCTACACCGGCCCCGCGTTGGAGGGCCTGTGGAGCCTCGACTTCACGACCAAGCTGCCGACGATCCTGTACTTCCGTCCCGATGTCGATGCCGCGCCGCTCGCATTCGCTTCACCCGGCTTCGACGGATCCGTCGTCAACCCCGGCGAGGGCGTGGTGGCAAGTGCGGCAACGGACTCGATCAAGGGCTGGTCCACCGCCGGAGAACCCGCACAGGGCGGTACGCGCGATCTCTGGGACGTCCAGGCTGTTTCCATGCCCGGTCTGGTTGACGTCACCATGGGCCGGAACGAGACTTGGTGGGTCGCCGATAGCAGTGCGCCGATGGGTCCGAAGATCCAGCGCGTCTTCAGCATCCGCAAGGATCCGCCGAACGGCGAGTTCGGTTCGGGCGGTCTGGATCCCGTGGGCGGTACCGTCGACTTTCAGACCTGGACAACGATCCAGGCACCGCTGGCGATCGACCGAGATCCCGTGTCGAACTCGGTGTTCGTGCTGGACCATCAGAACGGCGACGGCCGTCTGCTCCGCCTCGATCCCGAAAGCGGCGCCATCGCGACGCTGGTGACCGGGATCCCGTTCGATCCCGCCGCGACGCTCGCGGGTCTATCCGCGCTGCCCGACGGCCGAATCGTCGTCATGACGGGAACCGAGATCTACGTGTTCGCGCAGGACCTCGATGACGACGGCATCCCGACCCACGACCGCGGCGTCGGGGCGGGGGACAACTGCGACGTCACGGCGAACAACGGCGTTTGCTCGATCGACCGCGACCGGCCGTGTGCCACGGCCGCCGACTGCGGGGCGGGCGAGATCTGCGAGTTCCAGGGCGACATCGACAACGACGGCATCGGCGACGCGTGCGACAACTGCCCTCTGACCGTCAACCCCGAGCAGTACGACTGCGACGGTGACGGGGTCGGCGACGCCTGTGATGCCGACCACCTCGGCCAGCCGAAAAACGACGTCGACGGCGACGACGTGGACGATCTCTGCGATAACTGCCCGACGGTGGCGAACAACCCCCAAGACGACGGCGATCGCGACGGCGCCGGAGATCTTTGTGACGACGCGGACCTACGTCTGTACCTCGACTTCGAAGGGCCCGACCTGGCTTCCGCCCTGGTCGACCGCAGCGGCTTCGGAAACGACGCCTTCCGCCCCGCGGGCGTGGTCCCGGATCCGGCCGGCGGCTTTGTCGGGCTCACGGCCGCCAACAGCTCGCTCGATCTCCCCGTGAACATCGGCCCGGACCGGGCCAGCTCGATCACCTTCGGTTACAGAATGCGACCCATGGCAGGTACGGAGGTATCTGCCGCGATGAAGTTCTTCCACGAGGATGGAACCCTGGACAGAGGGTTGGTCCACCAAGTCCAGAGTTCCGGCAACTTCGCGACCTGGGCGCATACGGGAACGACGTTCGCCGGAGGTTTCAGCGCGAGTGGCTGGTCGTTCGTTGCGGTACGGTATGACGGCACCCAGGTGATTCTCGATCTTAACCAGATCAGGAGCTTCGGGACCGACACCACGGATGAGATCCTCACCGACGACGGTGCTCGCGCCGGCGGCGAGTACTTCGCCAGAATCAAGGCGCTCGGCGGAACGGCCGGCTGGGACATCGACGACGTCTTCGTCTACTACGATTTCCTGTCCAACGCGCAGATCGATTTCATCCGCGCCGAGGGCGCGAACGCGCTCGCCTGCGCGTCGTTCGACCAGGACGGTGACGGCCTCCTCGGTTGCGCAACGGCCCCCGGCAGCGACGCCTGCTTCACCGACCCGGACGCGTACGCGCTGCCGGGAGCGGTCACGAACCTGCAGCTCTCCCACAACAGCGCGACGGACGAGACGACCCTGACCTGGAATCCGCCAGCCGATCCGGGGGCGTCCTCGGGCGTGGTCTACGACACGTTCCGCTCGAGCACGCCCGACGGTTTCCGGGCCGCGACCTGCGTCGAGACGCAGCAGACCGACACCCAGGCAATCGACTCGATCACCCCTGCGGCCGGCGAGGTGGACTACTTCCTCGTTCGCGCCGCCAACTCCTGCGGCTTCGGTACCGTGGCGACCGGCTCCGGCGGCGCCGTTCGCAGTCTCTCCGTCTGTTCGCCCAACGCGGTCGTAAACGGAGACATGGAGGACTGGACGACTCCGACCAATCTCACGAGCTGGCTCGAGGGCAGAACCGGCGGATCGGTCGAGCAGGAGACGGACCCGGCGGAGGTCTACGAACAGCTTTCCGCGGCGCGGCTGACGCGGGTCGCCGCGGGTGGCCTCTTCATCTATGAGACCGGCATCTCGCTCCGGCCGGGGCGGGACCACGTGTTGAGATTCGCGGCGAAGTTCGATCGGGTTTTCGGCACTCCGCTGCTGGTCCGCATCTCGAACCTCACTACCGGACAGGACCTGCAGGCGGACGGGAGCTGGGCTGCCGGCACCCGGTTGTTCAGCTTCGATGCGTCGACGAGCTACGAGATCATCTCGCTCCCGTTCACCGTCGACCCCGGTTTCTCAGCGACGGACGATCTGAGGCTGGTGCTGCGCCATAACAGCGCAACGCCGGTGGGTTCCGTGTTGTGGATCGACGACGTGCGAGTATCCGAATAGCGACGATTCTCATTTGTTCTCGTCGAGTCGTGCGGCATCCGGCAATCGGTAGACCACCTCTCCGGCCTCGTCCAGGAACTCGAGCTTCGGCGACTGTGGTGGTTCACGTGCGCCTTGCAAAGGTCCGTTGTTCCGGCAGGTGAGAGTCCTGCCCCGGCAAAGGTCGTCCCGGCCGGGTAGCTATCCCAGCAGTCGCGGAGGTGACGAAGCGGCTGAAGCCTGGGAGAAAGAAGGCAGCTTTAAGGAAGGACGGGCAACACGGGAAGCCCGCTTCCTGGGCCGCGTGCGATCAACGGAGCCAACCGACCGACTACGCTCGCATCGGCCGCGAAGGCGATTCCGGCGGATCTTCTTCTTCGATGCGCTCCCGCATGTCGTGAAGGAACTGCCTGAAGTCGATATAGTCGTGGACGGTCGACCTGGGGACGAACATCTTGGCGCTGGTTCGGTCGATTTGATCCAGGTCGTCCCGAGGCTTCGAACGATCCCCGCCTGCGGCGTGGGCCTTTTCGACGGCTTCCAGCTTCTTTAGCAAGCCCACAAGGCGCAACCCGCCCCAGATTCTGAGCGCCGTCGGCACGAATTTGATCAGCACGACGGTCAAGCCCAGAAGAGGAAGAACCACAAAGCCGAGGTGATTGAGAAGCCGCGTGACCTTGTAGGGCAGGAATTTCGACAGACCTGTTTCCCCCTGGTCAAAGTAGCGCCGGGCGGAACGATCGAGCGGCAAACCCAAGTGCTGTTTGCTCGGGAACTCAGTCTGAGAGGAGAAAACGGTCTCATCTTGATGAGCGTCCGACGCCGCGCTGAGCACCATGGGGGCCCCGCGGGGGCGAGCCGATCGAGCGCTACAAGAGTCGTGGTGGCCGACAGGAGGAGGGCATCCTGCGGGGGGATATCTCGCTCGAGATCGAAGAGACCCTCGGGGACTGTCAGGGTCGTGATACCGGGGAGCAATGCCGCGTAGGTTTCGGCACGGTCGAACGAGAGGAAGGAGACGTTTTCGGTTCGTACCAGTTTCTCGACGTGCGGCGTGCTGGGTGCGCCGGTCACGAAAGCCGCATCAAAACTCTCTTTCGACAGCGCCTCACCGATCGACTCGCCAGGATCCCTTGCGGTCTACCGTTCTGGACACGTCGATCACTCTCCTCAACCCTTTTTATTGGCGATCTCCAGCAAGACGTCGGCGTGGCAGTGCTCCGCACCGCAGGGACAACCCAGATCGGACCCTCCAAGCTGCTCCAGAACATCGTCCGCGGTGTAATCGAGATCGCCGCTCAACAGCGCTTCCCGGTAACGTTGAACCGCCGCTTCCTCCGAGTCGGAGACCAGGGTCTCCCAGGACACCTTCCACTTGTCTGCGTAGTGCCGCACGAGACGGGGAGGCTTTTTCGGATCGAGCCTCGACGCGACGGGGAACGGGTTTCCCCACCTGGTGTTCCTGCCGACGAGTTTTTGTCCGGGCTGGAGCCGCTGTCCTCGCGCGGCTTTGAATCGATTGGGCGGCATGAATTCCCCCTCGAAGTGTCGAGCGCGTCAGGGCCGGAGCTCCGGAGCGATCGTGAATCTTGTATCGCGATTCTAGATCAAAAGGCGGCTCCCGCGGGCGCCCGGCGAGTATGGAATTCCCCAAGGTCCAAACCTGTTGTTCTTTCAGCGCCGCCGGGCGTACCGGCCGCCGACGTGAGGAATCCTTGGTCCTGGCTATCATCGCTTTCGTTGGTCTCCTGCTCACCTATGCCAATGGGGCCAACGACAACTTCAAGGGCGTCGCCACGCTGCTCGGGAGCCGCACGACCGATTATCGTCGGGCCCTACTGTGGGCCACGCTCACCACGGCGCTCGGCTCGGTGACCGCGCTGGTCCTCGGCCGCGAGCTGTTGCGTGCGTTCACGGGCAATAGTGAAAAATCGTCTTCCCCGGTGCGAGTTCCACAGAGTCACCTTCGAGCTGAGCTGTCCGCGGTGATCGTAGCAACCGCTCTATTAAACCACGTTGACGACCTTCCACCCCGGGGCGCGGCGAAGCTCCTAGTCCAGGGAGACTCTGGCGAGGAGGTCGAAGTCGCCCAGGACCTTGGCGGTGCCCATCACGGCCGAAGTCAGCGGTTCATCCGCGATGGAAACCGGCAGTCCCGTCTCCTCTCGCAGGCGGGCGTCGAGACCCTTGAGCAGCGCTCCGCCCCCTGTCATCACGATACCGCGATCGACGATGTCTGCAGCCAGTTCTGGAGGTGTCTGCTCGAGAGCGGCCCGAACGGCCTCGATGATGGTCGCAATGGGTTCGGCTAGGGCTTCCCGGATCTTCTCGTCGGAGATCGTGATGCTCTTGGGTACGCCCTCCACCAGGTCGCGCCCTTTGATCTCCATCGTCCGCTCTTCGCCCAGGGGGAACGCCGAACCGATCTTGATCTTGATCTCTTCGGCCGTTCGCTCGCCGACGAGCAGGTTGTACTTGCGTTTGATGTACTGGCTGACCGCCTCGTCCATCTTGTTTCCGGCCACACGGACCACCTTCGAGTACACGATGCCGGCCATCGAGATGACCGCCACATCGGAGGTGCCGCCACCGATGTCGACCACCATGCTGCCGGTAGGTTCGGTGATCGGTAGCCCCGCCCCGATGGCCGCCATCATGGACTGCTCCACGAGGTAGACCTCGGACGCCTTGGCGTTGATCGCCGAGTCTCGGACGGCGCGCTTCTCCACCTGCGTGATCTCGCTGGGCACGCCGATGACGATCCGGGGCCGCACGCCAGCCGATCGCTTGTGCGCCCTCTTGATGAAACTGGCCAGCATTTTCTCGGTGTATTCGAAGTCGGCGATCACGCCGTCCTTCATGGGGCGTACGAGGATGATATTGCCAGGGGTTCGGCCCAGCATGGCCTTGGCCGGGCTACCCACGGCCTCGACCCGGCCGGTCTTCCGGTTCACGGCGATGATGGAAGGCTCGCGGACCACGATCCCCAGGCCCTTGCAGAACACCAGCGAGTTGGCGGTGCCCAGATCGATGGCCAGGTCGTTAGAGAACAGAGACAGCAGAGAACTTGGTAGCCAACGCATGATCGCCAGACCATCATAGTCGTGTTCCCCGAGAACCGCCTATGACCGACACGGCATTACCTGACCGGCAAGCCATGCTGCTTTCATCCGCTCAAGAGCTCTCGGTTGGACCACCGATGGCTGTTGCGGCGAGCGAGGCTTGGCGATACCCTCCATGACAACTGGTTCGACGAGGCCGGCACTCTCTCCGGTAGCCGCAAGATAGGAGTCGGGTTTTGACAGGAGCCACTACCCGCCAGAGCAAATCCTGGGCCGAGGTACTCGGGCCCTACGCGCAACCGAGCGTCGGACGGAGCATACTCCAGGTGCTCAACAGCGCCGTTCCGTTCGCCCTCCTGTGGTTCCTCATGCTGGCCAGCCTCGAGTATTCCTACTGGATCACGCTGCTTCTCGCGCTGCCGGCCGCCGGTTTCCTGGTCCGGCTCTTCATCATCCAGCACGACTGTGGGCACGGCTCTTTCTTCCGGTCCCAGACTGCCAACAACACGCTTGGCTTCGTGCTGGGGGTTCTTACAGTCACGCCCTACGCGTACTGGCGCAAGACACACGCGATCCACCACGCGACCTCCGGGAACCTGGATCACCGGGGATTCGGAGATCTCACGACCCTGACGGTCAAGGAGTATCTCGCACTAACCCGTTGGAGGCGGTTACGCTACCGGCTCTACCGAACTCCCTTGATTCTGTTTGGCCTCGGTCCGGTCTACGAGTTCATCCTGAGACAACGCTTCCCGTTTAGTCTCCCACGGTCTTGGAGGAGAGAGTGGGCCAGCGTCTTCTGGACGAATTTGGCGATTCTGACCGTTGTCGCGATGATGTGGAAGGCCATCGGTATTCAGGCGTTTCTCGCGGTTCAACTGCCGATAACCCTGCTAGCAGGCAGCAGCGGGGTATGGCTCTTCTACATCCAGCATCAATTCGAGGATACCTACTGGGAAAAAGACGACGCCTGGAGCTTCCACGCGGCGGGACTCGAAGGGAGCTCGTACTACGATCTGCCTGGAATCCTACACTGGTTCACGGGCAACATCGGCGTGCATCACGTTCATCATCTGTCCAGCCGAATCCCGAACTACCGTCTCCGACAATGCTTGCGGGAGAATCCCGAGCTTCAGCAGGTGACGCGCCTGGCCTTTTGGGGAAGTCTGAGATGCGCCCGGTTGAAGCTGTGGGATGAAGAACGGAGGAAGCTCGTCGGCTTCCGACACCTCCGCTCGATTCGCGCCAAGTCCTGACTCGCAGATCACCTCGCCGGCTGCCGGCCGGGTTGTTGAAGCAGGCGTAAGCCGTCGCCGGCCCTGGTGGCTTGTTTCGTGCTGTCGCCTGTTTCTTCGCGTGCCGCTTCGAGCTGCTCCCGGCTGTCCGTGCTCCTCTCGGGCCTCATGGGTAGCGGATCGCCATTGACCAGCGCCGCAATCTGTTCGGCATCGAGCACCTCGTGTTCCAGCAGCGCCTCGGCGACGCGGGTCAGCGCGTCGGCCTGCTCCTCGAGGATCTGGTGAGTCCTATCGTAGCAACCCATGACGATCTTCCTGACTTCGCGGTCGATTTCGACGGCGGTGGCTTCGCTGTGGTCGCGATGTTGCGCGATCTCTCGCCCGAGGAAGATCTGTTCTCTCGGCTTCCCGTAGGTCAGCGGGCCCAGGCTTTCCGACATGCCCCATTCGGTGACCATCTTGCGCGCCAGCTCCGTGGTCCTCTCGAAGTCCTCCCCCGCGCCGCTGCTGACACGGTTCAGCCGTAGCTGCTCCGCCACGCGGCCGCCCAAGAGCACGCAGATCGTCGCTAGCAGATAGCGCTTGGATTCGGTGTGCCGGTCGTCGACCGGGAGCTGCTGGGTTGTGCCCAGCGCCCGGCCGCGGGGAATGATGGTCGCCTTGTGCAGTGGGTCAGCCGCTGGCAGCAGGTGGGCCATCAGCGCATGGCCTGCCTCGTGGTAGGCCGCTGCGCGCTTCTCTTCGTCGTTGATGACCAGCGACCGGCGCTCGGTGCCCATCAGCACCTTGTCCTTGGCCACCTCGAAATCTTCCTGGGTCACCGCCTCCCGGTTGTAGCGGGCGCCGTACAGCGCTGCCTCGTTTACCAGGTTGGCCAGATCGGCGCCGCTGAAGCCCGGGGTCCCGCGTGCGATGAGGCTCAGCTCGACGTCCGAGGCCAAGGGCACCTTGCGCACGTGAATCTTGATGATCTCCTCGCGGCCGCGCACGTCGGGCCGGTCGACCACGACCTGCCGGTCGAAGCGGCCGGGCCGCAACAGGGCCGGATCCAGCACGTCGGGCCGGTTGGTGGCCGCGAGGACGATCACGCCCTCGTTGGTCTCGAAGCCGTCCATCTCCACGAGCAGATGGTTCAGCGTTTGCTCGCGCTCGTCGTGTCCGCCACCCAGACCCGCGCCGCGCTGCCGGCCCACGGCGTCGATCTCGTCGATGAAGACGATGCACGGAGCATTCTTCTTGCCCTGCTCGAACAGGTCGCGCACCCTGGACGCGCCAACACCGACGAACATCTCGACGAAGTCGGAGCCGGAGACGGAGAAGAAGGGGACCTGGGCCTCGCCGGCAACGGCCCGCGCGAGCAAGGTCTTGCCCGTGCCGGTCGGACCCATCAGCAGCACGCCCTTGGGGATCTTTCCGCCCAGCTTCTGAAACTTCTGTGGCTCCTTGAGGAACTCGATGATCTCTTGAAGTTCTTGCTTTGCCTCCTCAACGCCGGCCACGTCCTTGAAGGTGGTTTTCTTGGATTGGGAAGACAGCTTGGCCCGGGACTTCATGAGGGAGAGAGCCTGGTTACCCCCCTTCTGCATCCGGCGCATGAAGAAAACGAAGATCCCCAGGAACAGCAACAGCGGGACCCAGATCCCCAGCGTGGAGAAAAGGGAACCGCGCTGAGGCTTCCGGGCCTTCACCAGCACACCACTCTCGCGTAACTTCTTCGGTAGATCTTCGTCCTTGAGGACGTAGGTCGTGAACTTCCTGATCGACTGGCCGCCGGGAGTGCTGTCATCCGAGTGGAGGTTGCCCCGGATCTCGTAACCGACGCTGTCGGCGGTGATCATGACTTCTTCGACCTGCCCCTCGGCGACGGCCTCGTAGAAGTCCGACTGGTCCAGCCGCTGGCGCTGATTGCCGGCGACGCTGAAGATCCGGTAGCCGATCGCCGCTGCGGCGATCACCACCAAACCGATCACGATGATTCTCAGGCGAGGGTTCACAATGCGCACCCTCCGCCGGCCGAAAACTCATGAAGAGCCTGCCGCGCCAGCCGAGATCTCATACAGTCCCCACTGTCAATATACACACACCAGCGGGTCCGGCACAGCCGCTGTGCCCTGATCGGTCGTCGCGTGGCCGAGACCCGACCAAGGCCGCTTGATCTCGTCCAGGACCACCGCTGCCTCCCTGCATGGATGAGACGATTATCGTTCCCTCATGATATGTTGTGAAGGGTGCTTCGTCGTTGATGGTCGCAGAACGCACCTGCGGAATTGAAGATACTCCTCAACACCAGGGAACAAGTGTCGCACCAGGAGGGAGCCGGAGGATGACCATGAAAAAGGTGGCGGTGATCGGCGCCGGCTGGATGACCAAACCGCTCGTGGATTACTTGATGGAGAAGTGCGGCTATTACGTGATCATGGCCAACCGGACGCTCTCCAAGGCGGAAGCCGTCATCGCCGGGCGCCCCCGAGGCAAGGCGGTGCGATGGTCCACGGACCAGCCGGAGATTCTCGACCAAGTCGTCGGTGAGGCAGATCTCGCGATCAGTATGGTTCCAAAACCTGTGCACATTCATGTCGCCAGAGCTTGTCTGCGTCACGGCAAACACATGCTGACCACCGCGTACGAAATTCCCGAGGTGGTCGCCTTGGATCAGGAGGCCAGACAGAAAGGGGTCCTGATTCTCAACGAACTGGGCGAAGTGCCGGGGATGGACCACATGGGCACCCAACTGCTTCTCGACGAAATCAAGCGGGACGGCGGGCGCGTGATTAGCCTCGACTCCTACGGCAGCGGGCTGCCCGCCTTCGAGTTCAATCGTAATCCGATGGGGTACAAGTTCTCTTGGGATCCACGGACCGTATTCGTGGCCGCCCAGACCCCCGCGGCCTATCTGAAGAACGGCCGGAAGATCGAGGTGCCGGGAGACAAACTGTTCGAGCACTTCTGGCTGGTCGATATCGAAGGCCTGGGCACCTTCGAGTCGTACCCGAACAAGGATGTCGAAAAATATGTCAAACCCTTCGGTCTGGATGACAGTGTGTCCTTCTACCGCGGACTACTCCGGTTCTCGGGATACTGTAACAACATGCGATACATGCTGGCCCTGGGCCTCTTGAAGTCCGAAGAAGAGGAAGACCTCGAAGACAAGACCTATCGACAGTTCATGGCCTCTCTGGTCGATGCTGGAACTACCGACGACGTCGAGCAGGCGGTGGCCCGGTACCTTGCTGTCGATGGTAATGCGGACATCCTTCACCGGCTGAGGTGGCTAGGGCTCTTCGAGGACCGGCCGATAGCGATCCGGAAGGGGACCAATCTCGACGTTCTTCTGGACCGGATGCTGGCAAGAATGTCCTATGAGCCACATGAAAAGGACATGATCATTCTCCACATCGATATTCTTGCCGAGTTCCCCGGTGGGCGGCGGGAAAGGAGACTGGCCACCATGCAGGTGGAAGGCACCCCTCACGGCGAGACTGCGATGTCACGCGCCGTTGCCTTGCCGCCGGCGATCGCTGCCAAACTCGTCATGGAGGGCACGATCCAGGCGACCGGAGCTCGGATGCCGCCGACCTTGCCGGAACTACACAAACCGATGCTCGAGGAGCTGGCCACATACGGCTTTGAGTTCAAGCGCCGCGCGATCAGCCTCTGAGGCGGCCATCCACTCGCCCTTCGGACCGCAGCAGTAGCGCAGACCTCCGTGTGTGCACACGGGCGTCGGGACACCTTTCCCGCCGCCTCATTTCTTTCTTGATCTTTCCGAAGGAAACCGCCGTCCGACGACTTTGGCGGTGATAACGAGGCGTTCCCGTGCGACGGCGGTTGCACTCAGACGCGTGACGGCTCCCCGCTCGAGCCCGAGGTCACCGAGCTCAAGTACTACCTGCCCGACACCGGTTTCGTGCTCGCCCTGCCCTTCGAGCTCAACGACGACGACGAGTTCGAGTGGACCGGCGAACGTGAGGAACTGGTCTGCGCCGGGGATTCACTCGACATCCTGTACACCGAAGCGTGCGGCATCGCCGACCCGGACGAACTCATCGAGACGCTGTGCAACTACGCCGGTGAGTGGTTCTGCGACTGAGTGTCAACCCATCCTGGATTACCGAGGGCCGGCATCTCGCCGACCCTCTTTTTGCGTGCGTCAGCGACGATCCGGGGCACCCATAGTCAGACGCTTCACCGGATCGTCGCGAGGCCGGTGAGGATGCTACCCTGAGGAGACACCGCGGCCACAATCATGATTGCGATCTGCGCCCTCGGTAATCATCCGACGTAACGTACTCTTCTTAGTCCAAAACCGACCGACCTCCCGTAGGCGTTTCGCGTGTAGAATCGGCGCGATCGACGCCGGCAGAGTTCACATCCCGAGAAATCTCGCCGGTATCGACGAGTACTTGGGAGCTTGACATGACCTCCAAATGGCGACGGTCGGGCCCCACGGCCGCGGTAGCGGTCCTCATCCTGGCGCATGCGGCGGCCATCGGCGCCCCGACCCCGACCCCGACCCCGACGGACCAAGGCAACCCGGGAGAGGAGTCCTACATGGACAACTGTGCGTTGTGCCATGAACCCGACGGTGTCGGTATCCCGGAGCTCGCTCCTCCCCTGATCGACAACCCCCGCGTGGCGGACGCTGCCTATCTGGAGAGGGTCATCCGCGAGGGAATCAGCGGACCGCTCGAG
>Ga0255055_10001366_pt1 | contig 18024 bp, 18 predicted proteins | sample JV7_2_27_MG_FD_188633 | JGI IMG/M metagenome (GOLD analysis project Ga0255055, IMG submission 188633) | Seawater microbial communities from Jervis Inlet, British Columbia, Canada - JV7_2_27 | ecosystem: Environmental > Aquatic > Marine > Inlet | place: Canada: British Columbia | collected... | reverse complement strand
AGAGATGGTTGGTAGCTCATCAATGCCGCAGTTGGATTTTCCAGATCGAAGACGCCTCGAAGCTGGAATATCCGCACGCCTGTTATCAGAACTGGGTATTGACAAAGCGTGTCTGAGGAGCCCTTCGACAGGCTCAGGATGAACTCCGCGACGAAGAATCTCGTTCCTGGCAAGTAGCATAATTCAGTTCAAAGAACGAGATGCTTCCCGGAGTTTAGCCTGAGCGAAGCCGAATGGGCTCAGCATGACAAATATATGTCACTCTCGAGTATTCGGAAGTGCAGCGACGAAGGATCGCGATCTTCACTTTACTTAGCTCTCGTCCAAGAGAAATGAGACCTGGATTTCGGAGGCCATGATGAGCGAGAAACAAACTGAGCCTGATATCGACCTGCAGCGCATTATCACTTCCGCCCAGCGCCTTGGCGTTGAACTCGATGAGGAAGAAGCTCTGCAATGGCTGACCGCAATAAGCGCCGCCGAGGCGAGCAGCGACGTTGTTGTTGATTCCCGCACGGGCGTCTTCGGTCATACCGTATCCATGCTCGATTTCAGCCCAGAGGAGCTGGAATACTTCCGCAGGATTGGGAAGCTGGTTGAGTTCGAAGACCAGCCAGACATTGTAGAAACCGCCCTGGCGCTTTCTGGTTCGGCGGCTCAATCCAAGATCCAGACCTTTCCCGGGGATAGCGACTACTTCGAGCGGATCAATATTAAGGCCGATACCCGCGAGCAATCCTGCACCATCTTGGCCAACCTCATCCGGGACAAAGCCCTAGCCACATCCTCTGGACCGACTTATCAGTTAATCGAGGTGAAGTTTGGAGAATACCCATTTGACACGATGAGAGAAGGGAACCTCCACCGGACTGGCACTCCCATTTCCTGGCGCGTGGAGGAGATCGAAGCGAAGGCTTTTTATGCCCAGACGCCGGATGGCGCACCGGTTACGATTGGCTGGGATGAGATGGCACAGCATCAAGGCTGGTGTAAATTGGATTGGGTAGTCGCTGACCCTCTCCGCGGGCAGCTCTCCAATGCCAGCAATATGCTCGATGTGACCTGGGAAGCCCCAGACGGCACCATTACGCCTCTTGACGGTTACCTCGACCCATATTTTCAGGAGGTCTATCTTCAAGCAGAATCAATCCCTGTCTTTTCAAAATTAGCCAAACACGTCTCTGCTGATGCGCTCGATGAATACGTCCGGCAGCTCGAAAAGGAAGTGAATAAATATCTCGGCCGACAACCAAACTACGGCAAGGCCGCGAAGCGAATGTACAATATATTTCGCCTCACCGGTCGCTATGAAGAAGCCGCATACGTTCGCGAGCTGTTTGACGAACCCACAACCGCACTGTATCAGGTCTGGTCACTCATCCGCACCATCGACGATGTGGTGAAGGATCCCGGCAGTATTCCTCATGATATCTTGCTGCAGCAGACAGATGGTCTCATCCTTACTGTCGTCCAAGCTCTTGAGGGCGACGAAGAAGCCGAGATCGTCCGTTACCTCCTGCGCTTGAGAGGCGCGTTAGATGGAGAAAACATGGATGATCGCTGGAAAGCGCAAGTTGCGACTGCACGCGCTGAGGTGATCAACTTGGTGAATAACTTTTTCCACGAACGACTCACGGCCGTTCCAGCCATTCGGAGATACATCGAGAATGTACAGGTGGAGTAAGAAATGACTGGATTGACAGAGAGAGCTGGGGGGCAGGAAGCGCACGGTGAGGAAATTATAGCCAAGGCACAGGAAGCATGGCAGGAAAGCATGGTCCGCCGTCTCGACGAGTTGCGCGAAGAACTGCGTACGCGTGATGTCAATACCATAGCCGTGCAATCGGACGGGAATGTTGATGGAGATGCCATACTCCTGACCTATTGGGGTCAGAGCGTCACCGTTTCCTGGCCTGCGCTTGAAGCCTTCAGCCCTTCCGATGGACCGCCATGTTCGACCTTCGACACCGCCATGCTGCTCTACTATCTCAATACGGCGGATGGTTCGCCGATGGCCGATCGCTGGATCGGATTCCGTGAGCTTCCAGATGGCGGCTTCTATCACCAAGCCTTTCAAGGATATAGCGGGAACCAAATCGCAAAGGTGTTTGGAGAAGAACCTGACGCCTTTGCACTCGCAGCCAAAGGCATCGGCGGTCAGTCACTCCCCGCGCTAGCTCCCCACGCCTACCTCTTTCATCCCCTCCCGAGAATCCGTCTTGCCGCAACCCTCTGGCCCGGGGATGACGAATTTCCCGCTAAAGCGAGCGTGCTCTTCGACGCTGCCTCCGGTCACTACATGCCCATAGATGGCCTGGCCCTCCTCGGCGCCGGACTGTCGAGACGCCTGATTAAAGCATCAGCAGCTCCATCCTAGGCAACGTACCGTTCGCCCGGCTCATCTCCCTACCTACATGCAACAGTCGATAATGCTATCCCCGCGGCTGATTTCGCTGATGCTATCCGCCAAACTAAAGGACATCCCGCCTGGTATATGTTCCTGACGCCCGGGACTTTAAGCTGGTTTTAAGACGGCAATGGGGATGCGCTTCTAACCCACAACTTTCCCTTCTTATTATATTAATTACAGACGACCCAAATTTGTAACCGATGATCTTCCTAGATCTGGCCATAACTCTGATTGTTTGTGAAGGACTTTGCAAACTCTACCGTCCCCTGTCTTATGTCATATAGCAAATGTCTCCTGGGGAGACATACAATAGCTTGGCGTTTGGGGCGACCGAGCATCCTCGCTTCATTGAAAGCCCAGCGCGTAAAGTATTGGGGTTATTACTATTCGTCCTCAGATCTGCCGCAGGATACGGGCAAAAACCAGCATCGCTTTTCAATAATCTATCCAAAACTAAAATTCAAGAGTATGCTGTAAAGGTCGATACTGAAAGTAAAGTTCATCGCCACTACATTGACCATAGTGGTAGGACTTATCGCCTCACTTCTCCTGAACCGTCCTTTCCGCGGGAGAGGGCTTGCCCGCTCTATCTTCCTTTTCCCGTATGTTGCACCTATCGTGAGCGTGGCCTTCGTTTGGCGATGGATCCTGGATCCTCGTCCCTCGGGTGTGCTCAACGATGTCCTCATGCGCCTGAACCTCATCGATTTACCGATTGCATTCCTGGCTACACGTGGGCTTGCCATAGCCATCGTCATCATCTTCGAGGCATGGCGTTATTTCCCCTTTGCGATGCTCATGATCCTTGCCCGTCTTCAGGCGATCGATAAGACACTGTATGAGGCCGCGGATGTCGATGGTGCAAGCGCGTGGGATAAATTTCGCTTCGTGACAATTCCCGAACTCCGCTATGTCCTGGGCGCCCTCTTTTTGCTCCGCTTGATGTGGACGTTTAACAAGTTCGACGACATCTTCCTGTTAACCGGAGGAGGATTCGGAACCAAGGTGCTGCCCATTTTGACATACGAGTTCAGTTTCCGATTATTAGACTTCGGAAGGGGCGCCGCAACCGCGATGATCCTTTTGGTCATCCTGGTCATCTTCATGGCGTTTTACGTCGGGATTGTTATGCGTAACGTCGATGAAGAATAAGAGGTGCAACCATGACTGATACCCAGGAACAACAAGCACGCTCGCAAGGCGACCACCTCAGTATCCTTGACCGGACTGCACGCTGGATTACCCTGCCGCGTTTTATCGTCTCGGTCACAATGTTCTTTTTCCTTACCAGCGTCCTCTTTCCGTTCTACTGGATGATCAGCTCATCCTTCAAAACCCGCGCAGAAATCAGCGGTCGTGAACCCGTCTACGTCCCGAGCGAATTGCGCCTTGATGCCTATAAAGAATTGTTCGATCCCGAAAGCCCCATCGGCAGATTCGGCACGAACATCGTCAATAGTGTCAAAGTTGCCGTCCCCACCGCGCTCATCGCAGTGATCCTTTCTACACTTGGTGCCTATGCTGTTGCCCGGCTGAAATTCAAAGGAAAGGACATCCTACTTAACGCCATTCTGATGGTATATCTCTTCCCCGGAGTCCTGTTAATCATTCCGCTCTTCGCCATGCTCGCTCAAATCGGGACGCAAGTGGGGTTTAACGTTCAGGATAATCTCGCTGTTCTGGTTGTTACTTACTTGGCGACGACGCTGCCGGTAGCACTTTACATGCTCGCCAACTACTTCAGGACCATTCCGGCTGAGATTGAGCAGGCTGCGTTGATTGATGGCTGCAGCCGATTGGGTGTCATTTGGCGCATAACGCTGCCCCTGGCTGTGCCCGCACTGGTCTCTGTGGCCATCTATACCTTCATGATTGCCTGGAACGAATTTCTATATGCTCTCGTATTCCTCAACAGCCGCGAGTTGTTCACCATGCCGATCAAGATCAACACTATTTTCAATGAGCCGCAGCCGATTCCGCACGTCGTCATGGCTGCTTCTACCCTGATGACTCTCCCGGTCGTCTTTCTCTTCCTAGCGCTGGAGCGGTTCTTGACGGAAGGGCTCTCGGCCGGAAGCGTGAAAGGTTAATTAATTTAATATCAAAAGAACCCGGAGGTTCCGCATCATCTGCAGGGTTGTTGGAGGCCACGAGTTCGAAAGATGCCGAGGGGCACCCTGTTTATTCAATCCGACCGCGTTTTTGGCAGAAGACCAGGGAGGCACGCACACGCTCCGGCCTCAAACCCGAGTCGTGCGACTAACCGTCTTCAATGGGAGCATGCACAAGTTTTCTTCCTCCGTCCCTAAGCCATGTACACCTGCTCGGGTCGAAGAAACGGGGGGACAAGTGAATCTGTGCCGACGATTGTAGTTCAGCGGAACATGAACTGAACACAAGGGTGCATTTGGAGTTTCTAAGTCTGTTCTGAAGCATTTTCAGGATCTGTTATTAAAATAACACCTAGTGTTTAACTCATAGGAACATGAAGAACGAACCCTTGAATCCTTTGACTGTTGAGAACTTAAAGCGACACATCACGCTACTATATGGCGAATCAAATCTCAGTGATATCCTCTCTCGTCTTGAACAAATTGTTCAAAATCACATCGCGCAATCTCCATCCAAAACTCTACATGCGGGTTCGCTCACTGAACGGGATGCTGTTCTTATTACATACGGCGATCAAGTTTTGAGCGGTGGCCAATCCCCACTTCAAACGCTGACCTCCTTTCTTCAAACCCATATCACCGGAATCATCAACGGGGTACATATCCTGCCCTTCTTTCCATATTCATCCGATGATGGTTTCTCTGTAATTGATTACCGCCGGGTGAATCCGGATATCGGCAGCTGGGAAGACATTTCAAACATCGCCTCCGATTTCCGTTTGATGATTGACGCGGTGGTCAATCACATCTCCGTGAAAAGCGATTGGTTTCAAGGTTTCTTGAAAGGCGATCCTGGCAAAAAAAACCGCTTCATATCCATCGACCCGGAAGCGGATTTATCGATGGTTGTGCGGCCACGCGACTTGCCTCTGCTCACACCATTCGACACCCATGATGGACAATTGCATATCTGGACAACCTTCAGTGCAGATCAGGTCGATTTAAACTATGGCAATCCTGAAGTCCTCCTGGAGATCATCGACTTGCTCCTTTTTTATATTCGCCAAGGTGCCAAGTTGATCCGCTTAGATGCAATTGCCTTTCTTTGGAAGGAAATCGGTTCAGCCTCTATTCACCTGCCGCAGACCCATGCCATCATCAAATTAATGCGCTCGATCGTGGATGCCATTGCCCCATCGGTATATTTAATCACGGAGACAAACGTCCCGCATCATGAGAATGTCTCTTACTTCGGTGACGGAAACGATGAAGCGCACCTTGTATATCAATTCGCCTTGCCCCCTCTTGTGCTGCACACACTATTAACCGGTGATTCTGCAAGCCTGACGGCTTGGGCATCTGAGCTTGAAACTCCTTCCCAAAATACAACTTTCTTCAACTTCCTCGCTTCCCACGACGGTATCGGCCTGCGACCGGCTCAGGATTACCTCGCTGACAGTGATATAGACCGTCTCGTCGCTTGGACGGAAGAATGTCAGGGCGGAGTATCTTATCGTCGTGTAGGTGAAGAAGGAAGAAAACCATACGAACTCAACATCACATATTTCGACGCGCTGAGGGACCCCGACCGCGCCGAAATCCCATCCCCCAGATGGATCGCCCGTTTCATCTGCTCTCAAGCCATCATGTTGTCGATGGCCGGGATCCCGGGGATTTACTTCCACAGCTTGTTTGGATCAAGAAATGACCTGAAAGGCATCGAAGCAACCGGTCGATTGCGTTCGATCAATCGCGAAAAAATACAAGCGGACGCACTCACTCAAAAACTATCCGACCCGGCGAGTACAGCCTCACAGGTTTATCATGCGTACTGCCGACTGCTGATGGCCAGAAGACGCCACCCCGCATTTAATCCTTATGCCCCTCAACGCGTGCTGTCGTTGCACCCCGGTATCTTCGCATTGCTGCGCACGGACCTAGATGGGCAAAGACGAATGCTTTGTTTACATGAAGTTGCTGGCAGGCCAACCCGATTGAACGTGGATATTCGCGAGTCAGCCACCACCCAGGCTATCGATATTCTAACCGCCGAGGAACTTGACCTCAGTGCGTGCGAACTTGATCCCTATCAGGTTCGATGGATCACCATCGATGAGTGAATGATCTTGTGAAACTGTGTCGAACTACGATCCGCTCTCATCCGTATCTCATCACTGGCGCTAAGAACCGAGGACATCCACCGCAAATGCAGCAGCCACGACCTCACATCACACTCCCAAAATGCAAGCATTCCCTTTATCAATATCAAGCACTTTGTCTAATATACCCAAAAGGATTTCCGGTACGTATTCCAACCAATTCTTTACATCCAAACTTTCCGCACACTTATTCCAGCCGGGCAATTGCACTCTAATCCGTTTTGCGGTATCTTCTCCATCAGTTTGCAGCAATGAACAACCAGGCCCCTTGGTGGATGTTTATTGATCTATCACCGACAATCTGGCTGAGATAGCACCGGACAAGAATTATGCCTACCTCTTCAAGATTAATGCTGCTAAGTCGCACTGCGATTGAGCTGCGTGGCGAAAACCCCACCGGCATTAGCCCTCATTATCGCGACGGGGCCTGTGAGCGTTTTTTGCCTTTTGTTTTACCAAACACCTTCATTTCGGAGATGCTATGAACGCCACACCCAGCCGTATCGGCTTCGTATCGACTCGTTTTTCAGGCACCGATGGCGTCTCACTCGAGACTGAGAAGTGGGCAGCCATCTTCAAGAAGATGGGTCATGAATGCTTCTACTTCAGCGGTGAGTCGGATCGCCCCGAGGAATCCTCCGTCGTCGTTCCCGAAGCGCACTTTAAGCACCCCGATATAGAAGCAATTAATCGCGATCTCTTCGATGACATTTCCCGCTCATCGAAAACCTCCGGACTTGTCCAGGCAATCCGCTTCCATTTAAAGCAGCATCTATACCAGTTCCTGAAGACCTTCGACATCAATCTTCTGGTCATTGAGAACGCATTCGCACTCCCTATGAACGTGCCACTCGGTCTGGCATTGAGCGAGCTCATCGCTGAGACTTGCATCCCGACGATCGCACATCACCACGATTTCACTTGGGAGCGTAATCGCTTTGCAGTCAACGCAGCAGGGGATTACCTTCGCTCTTCTTTCCCCCCGACCCTGCCTTCGATTCATCATGTTGTGATCAATTCCTTCGCTGCTCAGCAGTTAGCTCTCCGAACCGGCGCCAGCTCATTGCTTATACCCAACGTTATGGACTTCGATAACCCACCTCCTCCTCCCGATGAGTACGCGCTCGATCTGCGCGAAACCTTAGAAATAGGACCGGAACAGTACTTCCTTCTCCAACCAACCCGCATCGTCCCGCGCAAGCGCATTGAACTCGCTATAGAGTTAACTCGAAGGGTCGATTCCGACAGCGTGCTTGTGATTACACATCAATCTGGAGATGAGGGTTCAGCATATGAACAACGATTGCGTGAATATGCCGATCTATTGGGTACCCGCGTTATTTTCGGATCAGAGATTATCAACCATCATCGCGGCGAAACAGATGATGGCCGCAAGATTTACTCGCTCGCAGACGCCTACCAGCAAGCCGATCTAATTACTTACCCATCGACGATTGAGGGTTTTGGGAACGCTTTCCTTGAGACGCTCTACTTCAGCCGCCCGCTTGTAATCAGCGCCTATGCCATCTTTAAGACCGATATCCAACCGAAAGGATTCCGTGTTATCGGCTTCAATGATTTCATCGAAGACGAGACCGTGAAGAAGGCGATGGCCATCCTCGAGGATCCATCTCTTGGGGAAGAAATGGCCGAGCATAACTATCAGATCGCTCGCCGTCATTACTCTTACTTCACACTTGAAACTAATTTGGCTACCATCTTGAACCAATGCATAGGATCTTGATGCTGGTTTGCGATCTCAATATTTAATATCTTGGAGTTTGCCCAACTCTTGACCCAACAACCTCAAACCCCCAAACGTTCACCTTTCCAGATGATCTTTCTCTCGCCTGCAGACCCTCGCTTACGAGCGGGTTGGCGCTTGCTTCTGCACGCGGTTTTTTACATCGTGATACTGATATCGCTTACCATCGGAGCGCTGCTCTTCTATCGAGGAGAATTAGGTGTCCTAACAACGTCGAGTTCCCCGGCCATCCTGATCGAGTTGGTCAGCATCCTATCTGCAACCTTCCTCGCGCGACGTTTTCTGGATTACCGGAGTTTTTCTTCCCTCGGCCTCCAGATCGACCGCCGCGCCGTCTCTGACCTGATCATTGGGTTCCTCATTCCCAGTCTAATGATGGCCTTGATCTTTCTTATCGAATACACCGCAGGCTGGACACAATTCCAGGGTTGGTCGTGGCAGACTGTGGGGATAGGCCAATCGATCATCGGCCTATTGGGTGGGCTTGTGGTTTTCATCCTTGTGGGTGTCAGCGAAGAGATATTCAGCCGGGGCTATCACTTACAAAACCTTATTGAGGGTTTGAATCTTCACTGGGCTCTTTTTATATCATCAAGCATCTTTGCCATCCTGCATGTCCTGAACCCCTCCAGCAGCCTGATGTCGACCATCGGCTTACTGGCGGCTGGTTACTTCCTTGCTTACGGGTGGATCCGGACACACAGATTATGGCTTCCCATCGGCCTCCATATCGGCTGGAACTTCTTTGAGGGAAATGTGTTCGGTTTTCAAGTGAGTGGACTTGATACTTTCCGTCTGCTTCTGCACACCCCTTCCGGCCCGGAATTTATCACCGGCGGAACCTTCGGTCCTGAAGCGGGGTTGATTGCCATCCCGGCGATGCTGCTCGGCGCCTGGCTGGTTAAACTGTACACACGTGATCGGGTCAAGATTCGATCCAACAACACCTGAGCATCTATAGTCTGCACCAAGCAAGATAGATCCATTCCCACGGCGACATCCCAGCTTTACCCGACCTCAAGCGAGATGATGATGTCATCTTGTCCAATTTCTTTTCTTGCCTACTCGGGGATAATTCGCCCCTTACGCCCTCTCCCGAAATTCACCAAACTGGCCAGCGACGGTCGCGAGGGGGTGACACCCTCTTGATGACCCAAAATTCGCGCTTGACTCGAGGGAACGTTTGTTCTATACTGCGATTAATCTAGAACACCTGTTCTTATGGAGGTCGGCCATGTCCACATTTGCTAGAACCACTCGCCCGAAGCTGGGATTCCAGCTAAACGCGGTCGTACGCAGCGCTCTCGACCGCATTCAATTGCCGCGCACTTCCCTGTTCGGTCTAATAATGATCGCGGCACTTATCGCATTCGAAGTCTTTAATTATGGCACGACGGAGTTTGCCCTTACAGATCTTCTCGGCAATCTTCGTTTCGCAGGGACGCGTTGGTCAACGATCCTCGCCCTCGCTTTCTGCAGCATGGACTTTGCCGGAATCGCGCGCTTGTTTTCGCCCGATCAAGGCGATAGTCGCTCTGGTGAACTTTGGTATCTACTTGGTGCCTGGCTCTTAGCTGCTACCATGAACGCGATGCTCACGTGGTGGGCAGTTTCTCTTGCCCTCCTTGGACACGCAGGTCTGGGGAATGAAATTCTGGGACGTGAAGCCTTGCTCGGTTCTGTTCCAGTGTTTGTCGCTCTTCTCGTCTGGCTTATTCGTGTCTTGATGATCGGAACCTTCACGCTGACCGGAAAACGCCTACTTAACAATGCAGCACCTCGTCCAAGAGCGTCCAGCCGCCCCGTGAAGCGGACCAAGACGGCGCCAAAGGCGCAGCCATCGGATGGTACACCTCATAGGGATATCCGCCATCCCTCGCAGAAACATCAGCCCAGGCGCAATGGCAGCTACCGCCAACAACCCCTTGCAGCCAAATCTCCGCGCTCACGCTAATCGGGCATGGGCTTGCACACTTGGAGTGAACGGGAGAGGGAGAACCTCTTGCAGGATAGTCTCAGAACCCTGAAAATTCCTTCACGTTTTCCCTCTTTTCCTGTTCACAGCATCCCTCTTGTTCTTTTGCTGGCACTAACAGTCGCAACCGCTTACTCCTTTGGCGCTTTACGTGAACGTTTTCTTGCCGCCGTAAACACCAAATCCGACGTCACGGCATTAAGTATCGATGAATTCAGCGCCATCGGCGGGAAGCAAAACTCCAATCAACCCACCGGGCAGACGCACGACCTGGATCCATCAGCATTTACACCAGAAGTTCTACGCTGGGGAGTTCAAATAGAGCATTGGGCGGAGGACTATGATCTCCCGCCGGAACTCGTTGCAATCGTTATGCAAATCGAATCTTGCGGGGATCCCACCGCAGTCTCGAGCGCTGGCGCCCGCGGGTTGTTTCAGGTCATGCCCTTTCATTTTAACGCCAGTGAGGATTGGATGGATTCCGAGATCAATGCCGCACGTGGTATGGCGTACCTCGCGCAATCTTTTCAGTTATCCAGTGGAAATATCGGCTTAACACTCGCGGGTTATAACGGCGGACATAGTGTAATCACACGCCATCCTTCTACATGGTCCGCCGAGACCAAGCGTTACGTTTATTGGGGATCAGGGATCTGGAACGATCTCGGTAGCGAGACAGCTCACAATCTTACTTTGAATGAGTGGTTGATTTCCGGGGGTGAACACCTATGCAGGCAAGCCGCAGACGTCTCAATTCTCTCGTATTCCCAAAGCAGCCTTTCCGACAACACTTCTACACCAATCGGCTAGAAGCGATTCGCAGCTGATTACGGTTCCTGCGCAAAATCGCGGCTTTCCCTATCGATGTGAAAACAGCATTAATACTTATTCATCCTTTGAGGCCATGGCCAGGAGCTTGAAATCCATATCTTCCCGTGCAAGACGGGCGGCTTCAAGCAGCGGGATGTAAATGGTGAAAGTCGTGCCCTCACCAACAGATGACTTAACCTTGATATCTCCACCGTGATGGCGGGCAATCCAATACGCAATAGATAATCCCAGGCCAGCGCCAGCTCCTTTGTTCCGGTTTCGAGATGGATCCCGTCGATAAAAGCGCTCGAATATTTTTGATAATTCTTCTTCTGGGATTCCTGGGCCTTCGTCAGCCACGCTTAGCTGCGCCCACCGTCCTTCACACTTCAGAGCCAAGCGAACTTCGCTCCCATCAGGCGCATGTTCAAGTGCGTTTGCCACCACATTGAGTAAAACTTGTTTCAGACGATCACGATCCCCTTCCACGCGCGCTTGATCCTCATTCCCAATCCGCAAGTTGACTCTTTCTCCCGCAAGAACTTTCGCCTGTTGAAACACTTCCAACATCAGTGTATCAAGTTCAACTGGGTCCCGTGAGAGGGGGAGTTTTCCAGTCTCGGCTTGTGCCAGTAACAGCAGATCACGTACAAGGCGTGTAAGACGATCAACCTCAGAACTGATCGCATCCAAAGATTCTTCATCAGCCACGCCAAATTGGCGGATAAGATCAACATTTCCGCGGATCGCGGTTAAAGGCGTTCGAAGTTCATGTGATACATCAGCGAGGAAACGTTTCTGGGTGTTAAAAAGACCCTCCAGTCTTTCCATGGTCGCATTGAAGGCTTGGATTAACCTTCCCACCTCGTCTGTCTTCCGCCCTAAGAACGGGATTCTTCGAGAGAGATCATCAGTGCCTGTTATCTGAATCGCTGTTTGAGTAACCTCTTCGAGAGGACTAAGTGCTGCACCTGCTACTAAATACCCAATTATCGCAGCAACTATCAACGCGAGGAGTTCTCCTACCAGGAGCATTATCAACAGTGTTTGGGTAACTAAGTTGACTGTCGCCAAAGATGTGCCCAACTGCAAATATCCCAATACTTCGTTCCCGGGTGTTGAGACGACGGGAACAGTTAGTATTCGGAAATCTACCCCAAGAACATCTCGGGAACTGAATACATTCTCATCCATGGAGAGATTTTCACGATCGAAAGCCATATCCACAGGCGGGGCATTTCCCGACTGCCATACGATCTCTCCATCATCCTGCAGGATCTGCACCGCCACATTGGAGGTCAGATCCAATGCCCGAAGTGTTATCGCCAAATCCTCCGGAATCCCATCCGACAGCGTGAGTAAGATGTCATCCGCTGTGCGATCAAGAGAATTCTCGATCTGGTTGGTTAGATTAAAGGAGAGTGAAATGTATACAATGCTGCCAAAGAGGACCAAAATAACAGCCAGCACAGTGGTATACCAGAGGGTCAAACGAGCACGAAGGGTCATGAATGTTCCCGAAGAACGTATCCAACACCTCTAACAGTATGTATCAGGCGCGGCTCTTCTTCCGATTCGGTTTTTTGTCGCAGATAGCGTACATAAACCTCAATAATGTTGCTCTCGCCCCCAAAATCATAGCCCCAAACACGGTCGAATATTAGATCGCGAGTGAGGACCTGTCGCGGGTTGCGCAAGAAGAGCTCCAATAACTCATATTCCTTTGCAGTCAGTGCAATTACCCGTTCGCCCCGGAATGCCTGATGGGTTCCTGTGTCCAGCCGCAAATCGTCAAAGTTAAGAATTTCCGGCGCATCCGTCTTTGCCCGCCGGACAAGTGCCCTGATCCGTGCCAGCAATTCATTAAGTGCAAAGGGCTTAACAAGATAATCATCCGCTCCAGCATCCAACCCCTGTACTCGATCAGAAACCGCCTCCTTCGCAGTCAGCATTATGATTGGCAAATCGCTGGCGGCGCGCAATCTCCGGCACACTTCCAGCCCATCTAAACCCGGTTCAATTTCAGGAAGCATCCAATCAAGGATGACCAAATCAGGATGGTTATCCCTGGCAATATGCAGTCCTTCCGTCCCGTTAATGGCAGTCAGAACTCGGTACCCTTCATAGGTTAAGCCGCGACGGAGAAATTGCAGAATTCGCTCTTCGTCTTCGATGATCAAAATCTTCTCATGCATTGAACACCTGATTTCTCATTCAGCCGGATGATATTTGATGCCGACAAGAGTTTTTCGTCATGGGGTATCTTCGTTATAAGAACGTTGATGCACCAATACGCAACAACATCGGATTGAAGCGACATCATTCTGACTCGCAGTCCAGCAGAGGCGAAGATTCTCATTATCCCCGGATTGGAGCTGTTCCAGGGGAAAATCGAGCTCTTTTGTTGCAGAATCTTTCCTGATCCCTGTCCTGAGCGAAGTCGAAGGATTAGTCGAAGGATTAGCCGAAGGGATCCTCAGACTGACGTCATCACATCAAGGTCATATAGACAATTATCTCGCAGGCTTTATACCACAGCGCCGGAGGAAGTGCATGAAGCCGCCTCTAGGGGCGGCTTCATATTCGCTCTACGCGTATGCACTATACTAGTTCTATCGAAGCGCCTGCTGTCTCCAGCTTGCTCTTTGCATCTTGCGCAGCTTCTTTTCCTGCCTGCTCGAGAACCTTCGATCCCGCGGCTTCAGCCAGGTCTTTTGCATCCTTCAAACCTAGCTGTGTGATCTGACGTATGGCCTTAATTACATCGATTTTCTTCGGCCCAACATCCATAATAACCACATCGAATTCGGTCTTCTCTTCAGCTTCTTCACTCGACCCAGCGGCGGCACCAGCAACGGCTGCCACAGCAACAGGCGCCGCGGCTGATACGCCCCATTTCTCCTCCAACAGCTTGGTTAGTTCAGCTGCCTCAAGGATGGTGAGTTTACTGAGGTCCTCTGCAATCTTTTCAATGTTTGCCATTGTTCACTATCTCCTTTTGATGACTGTCCAATGAATTTTATTTAATTGTGCTTACGCCGCGGCAGCTTCTTTTTCAGAATACGCCTTAACGACGCTCACTACTTGCCGCACAGAACTCGATAACACTCCGGCGATCTGCGATGCCGGCGCCTGCAACATACTAAGCAACTGCGCTTGAATGACAGGCATCGGCGGTAGTGCCGCCAAGCTCTTTACTCGGGCGCTATCGAAGATTTCTCCATCGATGACCGCACCTTTTACTTGAAATACTTTTGTCTCTTTGGAGAGGTCGACGATTGCTTTCGCCAATCCAGTGATATCTTCATCTGTCGCCCCGATTGCGGTTGGACCATCGAGACTACCCTCAGGTTGCGACAATCCGATATCAGCTAATGCTCGTTCAACCAAAGAATTCTTGATTACATAGAACTCGCCGCCAACCTCGCGAATCCTCCCGCGCAAATCTTCTATTTCCTTAACGCTTAGACCCGCATACTCCGTGAATATCAAAGCGGCATTCCGGCTAAGTATGTCCTTGTACTGCGTAACAAGCTTTTCTTTCTGTTCCCTTGTGATTGCCAATTCCACTCACCTCCTTTTAAGAATCAATTGAGCCTTTGCTTCGCGATGACCATAAAAGCAAAGGCTCATTAAGAAAGCGTTGATCGGCGATCTTGCTGCTTTCAAGCCTTCACCTAGGCAGGAGATTAAGCCGTCAACTAGTGACCTAGCGCCTGCTGTCTTCGGCGAAGCGGTGTGTTCGTTTCTGGGTAAGGTATCTGTCTTAGTTCACCCTATATTTCTTCTGCAATCGCGATTGCAGCGCCGGGGTCAACTCGTATCCCCGGTCCCATCGTGCTCGTGACCGTGATCGTTCGGAAAAAGGTTCCCTTTGATGCCGGCGGTTTAGATCGCCGAACCGAATCGACAAGCGCAGAGAAGTTCTCAAATAATTTTTGCGATTCAAAGGAAGCTTTCCCAATAGGGACATGCAAATTTGCAGTTTTATCCGTTCGAAATTCCACCCTGCCGGCCTTCAATTCCTTTATCACGCGCGGTAAATCTTCCTCGGGTACAACTGTCCCAGCTTTTGGATTTGGCATTAGTCCGCGCGGCCCCAAGATCTTCCCCAGCCGTCCAACCGTGCTCATCATTCTCGGTGTTGCGACTGTGGCGTCGAATTCGAACCATCCATTCTGAATCTGTTTTACGATCTCATCATCAATAATGTAATCCGCGCCCTCTTTCTGGGCCTCTCGCGCCGCTTCGCCCTCTGCAAAAACAAGAACCCGAACGGTCCTCCCCAGGCCATGCGGCAGCATTACTGTGTCTCGCACTTGTTGATCGGCGTGTCTTGGGTCTACACCAAGTCGAATGTGAACTTCAATGGTGCCATCGAACTTCGTAAACGATGTTTCCTGCGCCAACTTCAGCGCTTCCATCGGTTCGTAATTTTTCTTTCGATCAATTTTTGCTAGCGCTTCGCGATACTTTTTTCCGTGCTTTGGCATTTTGAAATACTCCCTGTGGTCCTCACGGGCTAGTCTACGCCAGCCCTCCCACTAATGATCAACCTCGCCCTCAACAACGATGCCCATATTTCGCGCCGTCCCCTCTATCTGGCGCATTGCACCTTCGATGTCGATAGCGTTCAAATCCTTCATCTTGATCTCGGCGATCTCACGAACCTGATCCCGGCTGACTTGTCCAACTTTTTCCCTGTTTGGTTCGCCAGACCCCTTCTCAATACCTGCTGCTTTGCACAATAGAGCTGCAGCCGGGGGAGTCTTTAGGACAAATTTAAAGGAGCCATCGGTATAAATGCTTATCTCTGCGGGGATGATTTCCCCGACCTTGCTTGATGTGCGCGCGTTGTACTCCTTGCAAAAAACCATCAGGTTGATGCCATGGGGAGCCAGCGCCGGTCCAATTGGTGGTGCCGGGTTGGCTTTTCCGGCTTCAATCTGAAGCTTTACAATTGCCTTTAGTTTCTTTGCCATTGGTTTACTCCTTTAGTGGTATTAGCGGGCAGAATGACCCTCCCACGCGCGATCTTTCTAGATCACGCTTTATCAACTTGCAGGAAGTCTAACTCTACGGGTGTTTCTCGACCGAAAAATGACACCATCACACGAACGATTGCGCGCTCCATATCGATGTCCGCCACAGTGCCGATGAAATCGTTAAATGGGCCATCGATAATGCGCACTTTTTGTCCAATTGAATATGCCAGCTTGATGCGGGGGGCTTCGGCCTCCATACGCTTAACGATTTTTACGACTTCCTCCGGCCGCAGGGGTGTGGGATCGTTGCCCATCCCTACAAATCCGGTCACACCTGGCGTATTCCGTACCACATACCACGAATCCTCATTCAAGATCATTTGGACAAGAATATATCCCGGGAAAACGCGACGCTCCACAGTTTTGCGCTTCCCATCTTTGACTTCAATCTCTTCCTCAGTAGGGACGACCACGTCAAAGATCTTGTCCTTCATCCCCATCGTCTCGATCCGCTGTTCGAGGTTGTGGCGAACTTTATTCTCATATCCGGAATAACAGTGAACAACAAACCAATCACGGTTATCCGCAACTTCTTCCTCACTCACTGCGGCGACCGCGTCAGCCTCTTCTGGTTCCTCATGCTCATCCGTAATTTCTAGCGCGTCCTCTGGCTTTTCAACAACGGGTTCTTCGACGCTTTCTTCTTCCGCCTCCGCTTCAAGCCCCGTCTCTTCCACCTCTAGAGCCTCATCCTCCACATCATCGGGTTCTTCTTCGGCGGCGACATCTTCCTTCTCCTCCGAGCTCACATCTTCGGATTCGTCACTTTCTTCTGGTATCAAAGCACCATCAACAGATTCGTCGACGGCATCTTCAGAATCAGCATCAGCGGTCTCGCCCTCGGCTAAGAGCTCGTCCGAACTTTCGAGGGTTGTTTTTGCTTCACCCATCGATGTTTCAATTTCTGTCGCGGTTTCCTCAGGATTCATTTCCTCGCCCGACGCCGCTTCTGAGGGCTCGGGTTCTCTCTGAGGATTACCATCATCTTTTAGAAATTCTTCCATGCTTATTACTCGCCAATCTATCCAAGGCCGATGAAAAATCCAATCAACCTTGAGAAAACATAATCCAAGGTGCCCAACAGCGTGCTCATCAAAGCAACAACGATCAAGACGATGATCGTTAACTTGATCGCCTCTGGACGCGTTGGCCAGGTAACCTTCCTCAATTCCGCATTTGTCTCACGAAAATAGCGGGTTACTGGATTTGATCTCTTCTTTGAGGCGGCTCTCGATTTTGCCACTCACATGCTCCTCAGATTAAACGATGCCACTGTCCTTCAGGCGTCGCAGTTCGATCAGGCAGGCGAGGCAGGACTCGAACCCGCAACCCCCGGTTTTGGAGACCGGTGCTCTGCCAAATTGAGCTACTCGCCTGTGCGGGGTTTTAGCAACCCCTACTTGGTCTCGCGATGTAGTGTATGTACCCGGCAACGCTTACAATACTTTTTAAATTCCAAACGACCTGGGTCGTTTCGACGGTTTTTCTCTGTCGTGTAGTTTCTTTCCTGGCAAACGGTACACTCCAGGGTAACGACTGGGCGAACATCTTTCTTGGCCATATTGTAATTAATGCGCCAATTGGTATTTTCTTAGGCGCAAATCTCCTACTCTATTATGTCAGTGATTACGCCCGCTCCAACCGTCAAACCGCCTTCACGGATCGCAAACTTCGAACCTTTCTCCAACGCCACCGGCGTGATCAGCTCCACCGTCAGGTTCACATTGTCCCCGGGCATCACCATCTCCA